>ENA-UEPV01001294-UEPV01001294.1-human-gut-metagenome-genome-assembly--contig:-NODE-1294-length-15992-cov-4.823500_pt1 | contig 15992 bp, 9 predicted proteins | sample MGYA00242942_ERZ507925 | MGnify/ENA primary metagenome ERZ507925 (study PRJEB26167, sample SAMN06115453) | human gut metagenome | host: Homo sapiens | place: China:Fujian | collected 2015-08-26... | reverse complement strand
GTGGATAACAATATTCTGAAACTGGATACGGCAGACGAAGCTTATATCCGTGAGCTCGACCGTCCGGCAGGACATTACTCCGTTCGTGAGATAATCGGGGGAATGAAGGCTTTTAAGGGTAACTGCATTATCCAAACCATGTTCTTGAAAGGCGGTTTTGGAAATAAGGATATGGATAATACTTCCGATAAGTATGTTTTGCCTTGGTTAGAGGCTGTCAAGGAGATTTCTCCCCGCCAGGTAATGATTTATACTATCGACCGGGAAACTCCCGACCATGACCTGCAAAAGGCTACTCATGAGGAATTGGACCGTATTGCAGCATTGGTGAGGGAAGCAGGGATAGCTGTGAGTGTCTCTTATTGAAAAATATAAAATCCGATATTCTCATGCGAATTTTTTTTCTGATTGTTGCAAATCTTTTGGGTTTATGTGAAATCACGGCACAAGACATAGTTTTCAATAAGACTGTTTATGATTTAGGTACTTTTTCCGAAGATGAAAACCCGGTTACGGCTACCTATACTTTTACAAATAAAACGGAAGCTCCTTTAGCTGTCGCCACTGTCAGGACAACTTGCGGATGTACTACGGCGAATTATTCCAAAGCTCCAATATTGCCGGGAAAGCAGGGCAGTATCAATATTGTTTATAATCCTGCCGGAAGACCGGGAGTGTTCAATCGTTCTGTTACCGTATTTTTTTCTGGGAAAGAGCATCCTTTTGTATTGCAGGTTAAAGGCTATGTGAGACCCGGAAAGCCGCGAAAATATGTGGGATATGCGTATGTATTGGGCAAGTTGCAATTACGTACTACTCTGGTACGTTTTCATCCGATGAAACTGGGAACACAGATGCAGAAATCAAATGTCATGGTAATCAATTCGGGCAATCATTCTCTTCAAGTCAGGTTTAAAACGGAAGATCCGGATTTTTCTGCTGTAATGATACCAGCCGAACTTGCTCCGGGCGAAAAAGGGGAGATAGTTATTACCCGTAGGAGTACGGAAAAACAAAAACAAGCGGAGCAACAGTGTGTCCGCTTGTTTGAGTTAAACTCAAGAGAGAATTTGTTAGAGTTGCTGGTAAAAAATGAGCTTTGTCAGTAAGATTTTATAATCCGGAATGATAACTGATTGTACGTTGTACGTAGAAAGTTCCGTTCCAATGGCTCAAATCGATTTGTTCACTTTGCTTCTGAATAGATTTTGTCCAGTTACCTTGTGCGTCTGTTTCTTCGTATTCATATAGCTCTTTGGGTGTATTTTCCGGATTATCTGTTGCCGGCAAGTTACGTATTGCCGATTTTAACCAGCCGTTATCGTCATAACTATAAGCGATTTCCGTAACATAGCTTTGTGCATCGGTTCTGGCAAGTACCGGTGCAAGCGGAACGGTTTTACTGTAATTAGTAACGACAGATACTTCCAGCGTTCCATCAGCGGCATAGCTTTCTTGTTTGGAGAAGAGTAAAGCACCTTTTTCATTCCATTGATAATGGATATTTTCCGTGCTTTCCAGTTCTTCGTTTGCATACATTGTAGTTGTTGCGCTTTCCGGAAATAAGGTTTCTGTATCTTTATAGGCATAAACCGTTTCGGTGCGTGTTTCAAACAAAGATCCTGCATTGGTTATTTGTGTATGAACAAATGCATTGTCCGATTTCCATTCGGAGATATTTCCTGCTGGACCTGTAATTTGTTCCACTCCTTTTATACAAAAGAAATTCATTTTTCCAAAAGGAAATGGTAGCGGAACATAACGTTCCTGTTCATTATAAGAGATAGTATAAATCGCAGGAAAGGCTGTTCCAAGCGTATAAATGGCAACGGTGTTCATTCTGCCTTGTTCATCATACGTGTATTTGAAGTAGTTTAAGTCTACTCCCAACATACGTGTTGCAGGTTCTGCACCGGTTCCGTTATAATAAGTCAGATTTCCTTTTGCGTCAAATGAATAATCTGTTACATGAAATGGATCTTCTGCTTCTTCACTTTCTCCGGTAACCGGATTAATCATCTGTTGATGTACATTGGAGACATTCCCTTTCAGTCCGAAAAAGGACGTATGGGGATTGTCCCAGATATATGTGTTTTCGGGTACAGCCGGATTGTCATTGCCGGCAGACAATGTATCATCTTCACAGGCTGTTATTGAAAACAGCAATAGTGTACATATGGATAGAGTAAATGCTTTCATTATTTAAGATTCTGTTCTTTCCATTCTTCAAAATCCTTTACAGGACGTGCATCATGGTTTTTTCCGCACTCTTGACCATTTTCTTTCAGTTGTTCTTTACAGTGTTGTGTACGTGTTACTCCATTGGAATTTTTATGATAAACAATTACATGAGAATCGCCGAATTTCAGCCCTTCTTTATTTGTGACATCGATAGTCGGGATGTGATTCCAAGTATCGGGAATGCTCCAAGTTAGGTTCGGGCAATCATCTACATCTACACAGGCCATATAGATAGGTCTTGGACTTGATGTATCCGTAGACTCTTCCAATTTGTAATCAGTAGTGGTATAGAATGCGTTATTGTCAATACTTTGTAGCTCATTGTTTTCTGCCAGACTTAATATTGAAAACATTTTACAATTGGTGAAAGCATCTGCCTTAACTTCCTGTATATGGTTTTTGGCTACGTACAGTGAGCGTAAATTGGGTAATCCATTTACATTGGGTATCTCGGTCAAACCACAGTTGTTCAAACTTAATTCCATTAACTTTTCGTGGTTGATTATCGGAGCAGTGCTTAATGGATTGCCATCTAGAATCAGGCATTGTAAAGTAGCACTCAATTCATTGTTTCTGACTGTTGCAATCTTGTTGTTTGCCAATGACAGCATACGGATGCCTTCCGTTGCTGCAATTGCAGGAATTGAAGTAAATCCACAACCGTCGAGCAAGAAACCTGTCAATTCCATTCCTTCACCGCATGTTTCGGGCAATGAAGAAAGGTCCGGATTATTTCTGAAATCGAAAGTAGTAACTTTCTTCATACTGAAAATTTCAGCGGGAAGAGACTGTAACTTTGTACTTCGCATACTCAATGATACGAGTTTCTGCCAGCTCTTTGCAAGTTCTGCAGGGAATGAGGTTATTTCGTTGCCATCCAAATTTACTGCATACAGATTTTCTAGTTTTTGTAAAGAAACCGGGAGCTCGGTAAGCTTACTGTTGATGATGCTCAAAGTATTGAGATGCTTTATATTTTCGAAATGCTTCGGAAATTCTTTTAATGAGGTATTCAATACTGTAATTGAGCTGAGACCAGATTTATTGAGGTTGTCGGGTAACTCTTCAAATTCCGGAATATTACGGATTACAAGACTTTCGATAGTAGGCATTTCAGAAACGGCAGACGGCAATTTTTTCATTCCGCCAAATCCTTTTTCGGTATTGGCTGCAAATTTTTCATCGAATACGATTTCGGAAAGATATATGATGTTGCCGTAATCATCAGTTTCGAAATGCAGGTTTTCCCAAGTCAGGAAGTCTTCATTTTCTTCACGCCAGGTTTTGGGCCACAAGGTAGAGTCGTTTCCGAATATCTCGGTACAGATTCCGAATAAAGTACTGCGCAGCATATTGTTGGAGTAAGTAATTCGAATTGAGATAGGGAAGTAGAAAGTTGTTATGTTTTCGTGCTCTATCACCAGTTCATTATCGCTTTCCAGATAAGCTTCCATCACCTGTACACCTTTATTGTTATAAGCGATGTATTTCTTTACTGTATAGACACCGTTATCCAGACGGATAGGCTCGGAAGTCATGGCCTTCTCGTCCCCAGTCAAATCAAATGTAGGTAATGTGATTGTTTCACCATCTTTTTCGAGTGTCACTTTCAGGCGCACCATCTCTTCAAGAGAGATGATGCTGTATACCTGATTACGCTCGAACGTGAATATAACTTCTCCTTGTCCTTCCGCTAATGCTTCTTGAACATTATCATCGTCTGAGCAGGCTGAGAACAATGCTGTACACAGCATCAGACAATAAAGAAATATATGTTTCGTATATATATTCATAATTCGTATATCATTCTATTTATTTAATTCTGTTATAGTATCTCCACTTACCGTAGATAGGGCAGTTGTTACCGTATTTTTCCCATGGATATTTTGCCGAGAATTCAACAGTTGCTGCTTTTTCTTCAGGATTGAGAATAGGCAGATTTAATAACTGTGTTTCTTCTTCTTCTTCATCGGTCGGACAATCCGGCATATCATTGGTAAATTCTCTTTCATTGTTGAATCCTGCAAGAATTCCATTATAGTCTCTTCCCTCTTGGTTGAAAATCAAAATGGTAGCTCCCCAACATCCTCTATACTTGTGTTTAACCATCCATTGAGGCATAGCGCCTGTAAAACGGTTCAAATTGACAGAAAGATATCTTAACTTAGGTAGGACTTCTTCTCCATTAAAGTCTTCTTCAGTAAGTTCGGGAATTTGTCCATGCAGGTAGTTATAAGAAAGATTCAAGTATTCCATGTTCGGGAAATAAGTGAATAATTCTTTAGGGAGCGTACCTGTTAAACCGATACGACGTCCTGATACAGGATCGATTCCATTAGGTGTATCTTTCAAGTTTTTGGTTGCATCACCGTCTACAATACGACAAGAAGCCAAATTTAGATATTTCAATTTCGGTCCTAATTTTTTCAATGGCTCAATAATATCAGTTAAACTATGGAAAGTGTTGGCACTTAAATTCAATTCTTCCAGGTTCTTCATATCCCCCATTGAAGCAGGTAATTTGGAAATGCCGTAGCCGAACAATGATAAACTTTTCAGATATTCTAATTTAGTAACCACATCATCTAATTCAATTTCATATAAGTAAGAATTTGAATTGGATATTATGGAAAGAGTCTCCAATCGATCCAGATATTTAATTTGGTCGGGTAAAGATTCTTTTGTTTCAATCATGGAAAGGGTAAATCCAACAACACGTTCCTCGGTACGCGTTTCTTCTATAGTGCCATCATTGTATGTGTAAGTGATAAGTCTTGTTTTGACATTATTCCAGTGTGTGATAGGACGGCTGGTATTCCATGGAACGCCTACATTCAACATACGTGCCACATTCAGAAGAGCTAATGAGTCACCGGTTCTTGACGGGATGATGCGTGGAGCTTTCTCTTGAATCACACCGACTTCTGATACAATGCCGTCAGTACGACCAGTTTCAATATATTGTAAATCGGCTCTACGTTCGCTATCCCATTCAATATGGGTTTTGAAGTAAAGACGCACCTTTTGTTTGCGCGGAATGGTAGTTTCCACATCAAACTCTTCTTCATATTTTTGGTTGTTTTTGTCTTTAAAGTATAACCATTCACGGGCTTCTTCCGGAATTACTACCTTGTAGGATACATTGGCTGTAGCCTCAATGTCTACATATGCCTCATCCAGTGGTTTGTAATGAGGCAAATGCAACGTATCATCCTGCAGGCTTTCAAATTTGATAGCACGTTCATATCCGCCCTGCTGGATTTTCACTGTGTGTTCGCCCGATACGGTACGGAAAGTAATCAATCCCTCGCGTTGCGTATACATATACGATGAGTCGGCTTTAACTATGCATACGGCGCTACCGTTACCGTTGGCAGGCGTTATCATATACCAATCGCCGTCTGAAGAAGCGGTCCATCGTTCGTTGGTTGAAATTTGAAGTTTTACCTCACCTCCATTATCAGGCAACTCGATGTTTTCTTTATCGAGCTGGAAACCTGTGATACCTTCTTCGTCATCTTTGCAAGAGCTGATACAGACAGCTAATCCCATAAAAGCTATTGCTAAAACATGTTTATAATTCAGTGTATTCAATTTCATAATTTCTCTTATTTATTTATATCCAAATCCAATGCCGGACAACCTAATATGTACTGATCTGAATCAAATCCAAACATATATGTTCCATTAACAATCGATTCACAAATGCTGGAAGGAATTGTCATTTCCAGATTTGGGTTGTCTGCAACATTAAATTCCATCAGTATACTTGGGAAGTCTTCTTCCGAAATTATCCGGATATCATTACCGGATACATCCAGAAAACGCAAACCGAATACCTGATCCATACCGCTTGGGAATTCTTTCAGACAACGTGTGTTGCCGTCTCTGTCGGTTTGGCTGGAGATATAAAGTTTGTACAGTCTCTGTACATTGAATACCTCTGTCGGAAATTGGGAGAAACAGTTTTGATTCAAATTCAAGCCGGTCAGGTACGGGAAAGTTTCTACATTGAATTTATAAGGAATGTAGCGCAAATTGTTGCCCGAAAGGTCCCATGCCTGAAGATTCTTAAAGTACTGGAAACCATCTGTATAAGTAATGGAATCCAATTGACAGTTCATAGTTTCCAAATTTTGGATGGATACGCGTTCAGGAAACTGTCCGTTTTCTGTAGCTTTGGCAAAAGCAGAAGGGAAGTAGCTTACTCCGTTTTTAACCTCGCCAATCGGATTCCAGCTCAATGAAAGCGTTTCAGTGCGGATACCCTTGAAGTCTTCCGGGAACTTGGAAATCCGGTTGTCTGTAAAATCAATGGTTTCAGCTGCATATTTGCCGTCTATTGCACCTTGATTAAACAATAACGGGAATTCTTCGATGTGGTTGCTGACAATTGAGAATTTTTCAATGTCATTGGTTCCGCAGAAAAACTGCTCTACTTTGGTAATCAAATTATTATCAAAGAATGCTTGTATAGGTGCAAACTTCGGAGCAAATTCAGCATTTTCTTTTTGGGGCAATTTAGTCAGTTTATTATCCGTCATGTCGAGCATAACAAGATTTTCTGCATCTAATATATCCATTGGGAATTCGGTCAGTCCGCATTCCTGTGCATAGAGTATCTGTAGGTTCTTAGAGCTATTGAACAGTGCATTCAAACCTTCCATCATCTGTTTACCGTCCGTATCACCTTCGATGGAAGTCGTACTGAGGTTCAATGCAATGATATTCTGCATCTTCTTCAATGCTTCGGGGAATTCTTCCAACTTACAGTTATAGAGTTCCATATCTGTCAGGTTGGGCAATTCTACCAATTCCTCAGGAAGATTGGTAATCCGGCCATTGGCGATATACAGAATTTCCAACTTTTGCAAGTTTTTGATAGTGGTAGGAATGCTTGTAATTCCGTTGAATATATCGCCCTTGTTCACATCGTATGTAGCATGCTCGGCATAAGTATAAGCCTGTTTCTTCTGGTTGCACATGGGAGATGCTTTGCGGCGAGGATGACGCAGAGCCAGTTCTTCACGGGCAATGGCCAAACGGTTTTTGCATAAATCTACTCCTTTATGATAAAGGCTGTATTTACTTAATTTGTAAGATACACTTTCATCATATAAATCATCATCATGTTTTCCCAACCATAGGCTTTCCAGTTCGGTCAGTTTACCCAATGCCTCGGGAATATCTCCTTTGGCATTGAACGAACCCAAGTCCAATGATTTCACACGGCCGTCAGCATTTACTTGTACACCCGGTTGATTACCCCATTCATCGATGGGGCGACCATCGAATTTCCAGTTTGATTTGGCTACATAGGTTTCGCCGGCATAACTCCAGTTTGGACCATCCATTGCTTTCCAAATTTCATAAAGAGCCATATAATCGGAAATGGCTTTCATGTTTTCAGGATAGGTTACATCGATATCTTGTTTGTTAAGCACATTAGGAACTACCGTAATCTTTGTATTAGGGTTAGTAACGAGTAATAGGTTCTGACGTTGTTTGTCATAATACTTCACTTCCGTAACGGTATATTCGCCTGCAACCAGTGAAAGTGTATCAGTGTGGAAATAATCCGCATCGGTTGCTAGGTATACTTTTGTTTGTGAGGTACGTGCCACTTGGCTACCCATTTTGTACGTAACGTCTATTTCGGCTATCTGGTCGTACTGGAACAGTGTCTCATCTTTTGCAATTGCGCGTGTAGATGCGTTGTTCACCTTATCCATCTCTTCCTGATAATTGGAGAGGTCCTTTATCAGATTAAAACTGATTTTACCTCGCAAGGTAGCTTCTACATTAACATCTATTTCTGTAAGATGTCCTTGTGTGATTTGAAAGTTTAAATCGCCCGGATAGCCATATGCTAACTCTTCCGGTGTGTCTTTACCCGGTTTTACTGCACCGTAAACTGTGTAACTCATTAATTGATAGTCACCGGTCAGTAATTCTATTTTTTCTGTTACCAAGCCTGCACCTTCAGCTTCCGGTACGGCAGAAAGTCCTAAAGTTTGAACGACAGTCAGACCGTCACAGTCCAACTCGAGTTCTATCTTTTTAGCATCTGCCATATCGTTTAAGGCACGTGTCGTTCCTTCGGCAAACAGACGTAACTGCAAGTATCCTTTTCCTCCTGCAATTACAGCATCATCCTCATCGGAACATGCTGTAACTGCTAACAAGGAGACGAAGGAAAAGAATAAATAGGTTATATTTTTCCTTAAATTCATCGTTATTTTTTTCATATAAATCATTATTCTTTACCTTTTTGTATAATAGTGAACTTACACAGTAATTCATGTCCTGTATCTGCCACAAATCCGCAAGAACTCTCTGTACGGGATGATTGACTTTCATTTTCAGTAATTGTCAAAGTGCTACTAACACTACCATCTTCATTACCCTTAATTGTAGCAGTAACGAATGAATCCGGTGCGTTCGGATCATAAGAAGCTATACCGTCCCAGCCTTCTTGATTAGGTTCACCTGTTATCCGATAATAGAATCCCAAACCGTCAGTTTCCGCGTCGATATTATTTGCTTCGAGTACTACTTGGAATTCACCGCTTGTTGCAGGAACTATAATTTTACCATCTTGTAGTTCATAGATGGTACCACCTAAAGAAAGTCCTTTAACAACAAATTCATAGTTTTTCTTCAATCCTTTTTGCTCGACTTTGATGAATTTGTCTTCGTATTCGGGAAGTAGTTCACCATCCTCGTTAAATAGATCTGCAAACGTTTCAACTGTATTCGGAACAACAAATAATGCCATGTAACGTTTTTTAGATACAGCATTAGGAATCCATTCGTCAGTTGTGTTACGATTTTTTAAAATCAAATTATACTCTTGGCTTTCTATTTTACTTCGAGTAGAAGGTTTAGGTTGCACCATTGCCCACCATTCGTCTGAATTTTCATCTTCCCAGTTTATATTTATGTTTGTAGGACGGTCATTTTCCATTTTTGCCAAATACCATTTAATAGTACTTCCAGCTTTTACACTGAAACTCTTACAAACGCCTGGACCAAAATCATAGGATGTTTCTCCTTCAGCCTCAAAAGTATAATATCCGTTTTCAGTATTTTGCTGACCGAAACCTTCTGCATTAACTGAAATATAATCATTCCCGGCTCCATTAAATTTAACAGTCAATGGAGTAAATTCGATTTCTCCGGTTTTGCTTCCAGTAATCTTTAGCGATGCAGGCTCATATTTTTCTGTATCCAGATACTCGTCTTTTAATGAAAAGATAAGAGTTTGTTCAGATGTAAAGAAATCTGCTTCACCAAATGGAGCAATTCCCTCTTGGTCGGTTATACTCTCGCCTGTGATATTTTCGATAACCAGCCATTCGGGCAAGTCGGAGAATATTCCTTTAAAATTGGAAGTAACCGTTACTATTTTTTTAAAATTGTCATCTATGTCTCTCTCAAGACTAAACTCGCTTATTTCTTCGTCATTAACAGTAAAGGTAACCGTGGGCACAATGTTTACTTTTACTTTATAAGACACAACTACGGGAGTTGCTTTGGTTGCACTTTTGTAAGTAAATGAAACGGATGCTTCTTCCGAAAAAGAAGAAAGTTTTTTGGGATCTGCGTAGAAGCTTATATTTTTGCTGACGCCATTGTCACCAGCTTCTGTAATTTCGTAGCTTAACCACTCTTCTGCGATTTCAACCGTCCAGTCATAATTGCTGACTACTTCTACAGTACCTGCGATGCTACCAGCTTCATTATTGATCTTCAGTTCCATACTATTGTCATCGTTACCGTCACCGTCGGGCGTGTTGAACACCAGTTCGGCATCAATTCCGTGTTGAACAACTGTTACAACAACCGGTTCTGCGTTATTACTGCCGACAATGGTTATTTTGGCCTCACGGTTGACGACTTCTTTGTTTTCTTTTACAGTGACGAGAATAGTATGTTCACCGGCCGTACCTCTTTTTTTGTCAAGAGATAACCAGCCATGAGATGTTTTGGCTTTCCATTCTCCTGTAGCGGTAAACTTTATATCGAAGGTGATAGCTGTAGCGTCTTCGGCGGGTTTTGCCAACACAGCTTCACTCTCATTGGAGGACAGTTCTATCTTTGAAGATAAAGAACTTTTGTCGTCATCATCACTACAAGCTGCAAATATTGCCAGTGTAAGGCATGCGGCAAACATTGCTTTTAAATAAAAAAATGTAGTTTTCATACTGTGTTATTTTAGTTTTCAGATAGTGCTCTGAGGCTCAAAATAGACCCCCCTGTATTGATTTCACCGTTGTCCATTTCCCAGGCTTCTTCTTTGGTGATGCATTTGAAGATGTATTGGTATACGCCAAAACTACCTACTTGCGGGATATACATTTCCAGATAAAGAATAAAGAAACGGTCGGGTACATTGAAGTACGAAGGATACATTTCTACAGAGCGCAAATAAATGGTACCGTAATTACTATCTTTAAATGCCTCCTGTTCGGGCACGTTAATGACATAATTCAGCGGGTCGCTGTCATCGAAAATGAGTCGGATGGGATATAGGTCGCTGAAAGCATTCTTTAATTTGATTGTATGGTCATCCACTACTTCGGCATCCACACGTATCTGTTTCACTTGGTCACCGAAGGGGAAAGAAGCGAGCATATATGTGTAAGCGCCCGGATACATGAAATTATCCATACTGAAAGGATAGCATTTCTGCATATCCACACGCGTTACATTACCGTACAGGTCGAGTTCTTCGTCTTTCGGCTCCAACAGACGCAGGCTGATAACCAGGCTGTCTCCACGGGCTACATTGGCGTATGTCGGTTTCAGTTTTACCATACCCACACGTTCACCGGCTTTGATAGTGATATTATTGGTGCCATCCACAAAATCGAAATGATAACCGCGTATGGCTGTAGATTTTTCATTGATGATTTCTACAGCATAGTTGCGGTCGTAGTCTGCGGCATTGGTAGCCGATACGGGTACTTCGAATACTTTATCGTCTTCCAATACAGGCATGGTATAGATAGAGTCGGAGAACATCACGTAGTCTCCGCCGTTGTATACCACGTCTTCCGACTGGCAACCTACAGCCAGCAATGCCGTTAAAGGCAATGCCCATAGAACTTTTAAAAGTTTCTTCATTTTTGCTAATCGGGTTTTATTATTAGTTATTACTTCCATTACTTCTGTTGCCTTTTACCACTCCGTTGGTAGCCTCAATCTCATTTTTGGGGATAGGCCATGTAAAGAGCGGGTGGTCTTTTGTACGTTTCAGTTCGTTGTTACTCGGTCCGTCCATTGTGTAAAGCTGTTTTTTGCGTACCAAGTCAAGTCCCCAGCGCTTCATGTCCGAAAGACGGAAACCTTCCATGTATAATTCGCGTACGCGTTCGTTACGAATTTCTTTGATGAGGTCTTCACCTTCGGCGCTAAAGCTTCCGAACGACTGATAACGTTTGCGTTTCAGTGCTGTAAGGTCTTGGGAAGCTTCCGTAGCCTTTCCTAAGTTGTAATAAGCCTCGGCACGAATCAGGTATACTTCCGAAAGGCGGAGAGGCTTCGGCATGTTGATGAAATTCTGCTGCAGACCACTATCCAAATTCGGGTTGCCCGGATATTTTACAATCATGTAAACAGTGTTTCCGGCCGAATTTTCCTGTTGCGCACAGAATACGCTCGTACGGAAGTCGTTGCTTTCATATAAATTCAGAATTTGCTCGGAGAAGATATATTGCGGGTTGTAAGTAGCTCCGTTATAGTTAAGGAACACATTGCCCAGGCTTCCTCCATAGCTGTCGGATGACATGGCTATTTTCCAGATGATTTCATCGGCTTCATCATATCTCCACATATATTGATATTCGGATATCTGAGTATCGCCTACAGTAGCATAGGGAGTAGTGGCATCGGCCAATGTATAGATTTTGCTTCCGATAACTTTGGTAGCTGCTTTCACGGCACCTTCATAGTCGAGCATATATAGGCAGACACGTGCACGGAGCGCATTAACGGCACCGATACTGAAGTAGGGAGAGTCGGCAACCGAACGTTCGGCCGGTATATATTTCTCGGCTTGTTCCAGGTCGTCCAGTACTTGTTTGTAAGATTCGTACAGTGTGGAACGCTTTACCTTGGGAACCGCTTCGGCATACGTCATCGGAAGTGAGATACCCATATCCGGAGTATCTTTGTTTTCTTCCGTATATGCCTCACAGAAAGTACGGATTAAATCGGCAAAAGCCAGCGCACGGGCAAAATATACATCACCCAAACGCTTTTCGAAAGTCTTTTTATCTTCTTCTTTCGTCAGTGTTTCATACACTTGGTCTTTGTAGTCCAGAAAGAAATTGCAGCGGGCTACAATCTGGTAAAGTCCTGCATAAATGCTTTCCACGTCAGTATCGTTGGGTTTTATTTCCCAGCGGTAGGCAGCCGTATACTGTCCCATGTTGGTGGAAGAAGCATATGCCATATCTGCCTGAATATCGGGCAAGATAGTCAAAGGACCACTATAAAGCGCACCGTTTTTAAACGCGCTATAAATACCGGTCACAACTTCGCTGCAATCGTCCAATGTCTTCATGGCGTCTTTTTCCGGAATAGCCGAGTCCGGATAGCGGTCCAGAAAATCACTGCACGATGTCGCTCCCAAAGCAAACAGGAAGCAAAGCGATGCTATTTTTATTTTTTTCATATATATGCTGTTATATAATTTATTACACATTAAAAACCTATCTCAAGTCCTATGGAGAACTGGCGAGACATCGGATATTGCGCCGCATAGATGTTCATGCTCGATTCCGGGTCCATGCCCTGGAACTTCGTGAATGTAAGCAGGTTCTGTCCTTGTGCATATACGCGGATATTCTCAACTACTTTCAACGGAGCAAGCAGGTTGGCGGGCAATGTATAAGAAACCATCAGGTTTTTCCAACGCAAGAAAGACGCGTCTTCCAAGAAACGGCTGTCCAACTGTGCGGCGATGCCGTAACGAGGAACTGTGGCTACGTCGCCCGGTTTCTTCCAGCGGTCGTAAAGCATTTTCTTCGACTGGTTATAGTTGACGAACGTACCGTTGCTTTCATTGAAATAGCGGTCGTTGTTCATCATCCAACGGTCGGCCACCCAACTGAACTGAGTAGATACGGTAAGTCCTTTCCAGGAAAGGGATGTACCGAAACCGCCCTGCCAGGGAGCGATATAGCTTTTACCTACCAGTACTTTGTCTTCGTCCAGACATTCGTTGGTGAGGTTACCGTTTTTGTCGTACCACAAAGCATCACCATTGGCGGGGTTGACTCCAGCGAAACGGTTGGTGTAGAACTCACCGAAAGAGTGTCCTTTTTTCAGGAACAAACCGGTGGTAGAGAGTTCGTATTCATCGCGGCCCTCATAGAGTTCCTTGATTTCATTTTTGTTGTAAGATGCGTTGGCTGAAACAGTCCAAAGGAAATCTTTGAATTTCAGCACATTTACATTCAAGTCCAGGTCTACACCGCGGTTAACCATGGCACCCATGTTGCTCCAGCGGGTGGAGTATCCGCCTACTACGGAAACGGGAACAGCCATCAGCATGTCCGAGGTATATTTGTTATAGAATTCCGCAGTCAGGTTAAATCTGTTCAGGAATCCCAATTTCATGGTGATATTCAGGATAGTGGTCTTTTCCCAAGTTAAGTCTTCGTTTCCTTTGGAGTAAGGAGCAAGACCCGGAAGAACCTGGCCTTCGAGTCCGTAGATAGGACCGCCTGCCACTAATGCCAGATGATCATAGTCGGGGATAGAAGAGTTACCGGATGTACCGATGCTGGCAAGTAGCTGTGCGTTGTCTAACCAAGATACATTTTCCAAGAAGCTTTCGGCTTTTGCATTCCACATTGTACCTACCGACCAGAAGTTGGCCCAACGCGAATTGGTACCGAAACGTGAAGATGCATCCCGGCGTGCGCTGAGGTCAACGAAGTATTTACCTAAATAGTTATATTCCGCACGACTGAAGAAAGAGAGGTAAGTACTGCCGCTTCTTGAATCGGTAGGAATGTCGGCACGGGTTGCAGCAGACAGGTTCACAAGATAAGAGTTTGTCTGTCCGCGGCCTATTACGGAGAAAGCGTCAGATTGGTTATCCACAGCTTCCTGTCCCAATAGCACATTGAAGTGATGATCGTCTTTGATGTCGAACAAATAAGAGATGGTATTGGTCCAGGTAAGGTTCGTTGCACGGGAGAAACCGCGGCCAATGGCACCTTCACCCTGGTTGCCGACAAAGTCGGGAGAAGTTTCATTGTTGCTTCTCATATCCAGGAAGTCTATACCTCCCAATGTACGGAGCGTTAAACCGGGGAGCGGACGCAGTTCGGCAAAAGCCGTGGCAATGACTTTCCATTTGTTCGTATCGTTCCAGTTAGTTGTCTGCCACTCCATAGGGTTAACATTGGAACCAGTCCAACTTCCGTCGGCGGCAGAAGCCCAGCTTCCGTCTTCTTTATAAGGGTTCCAGTAGGGAAGCATCAGGCGTGACGCGGAAATAGGAGTAGAGGTTGTGTACTCTCCTTCCTGAGCTTCGCTTATTTTTTCGTATGCGAAAGTGGCGTTGCTTCCTACTTTGAACCAATTGTTGATTTTAGCTTCCAGGTTGGCACGGAAAGTATAACGGTCGTAGCTGGACCCAACGGCGATACCGTCTTGCGAAAATATATTTCCTGAGATGAAGTAGTTAAATCCGCCTTGCGTAGCTCCGCTTGTTTGGATTTCGGTGCTGTAGAAACTTGCAGCATCGTTATATACTACATCACGCCAGTCTATGTTTGTGCGTTCCAGCAGTTCACGGTCGTATGAACCCGCCTTACGCAATCCTATTTCTTCTTCATAGTTAAGTCGTTCGGTCGTATTCATTACGTCCCATTTGCCATAGGCAAGTGAAGATACACCGTATTGTGCGCGTACTGAAATCTTACCGTTATCTCCCACACGTCCTCGTTTGGTGGTAATTACAATTACGCCGTTGGCTGCACGTGCCCCGTAGATAGAAGTGGAAGAGGCATCTTTCAATACCGATACGCTTTCTATGTCACTGGGGTTGATAGCAGAAAAGTCCTCCGATGAAACAGCTACTCCGTCCAAAATAAACAAAGGTTCGGTACCTGCATTGATAGAGTTGATACCGCGAATTTTAAAATTAGCTACGGCACCGGGTTCACCGCTGTTGGACAAAACCTGTAATCCTGAAGCTTGACCTTGCAGTGCCTGGTCGAAACTCGGAGTCGGAACGGTTTCCATGATTTTGTCTTTTACAACTGACATAGAACCTGTTGTAGTTCCTTTTTTACGTACACCGTAAGCCACAACCACCACTTCGTCTACCATTTCTGCACTGGATTCCATTTTCAAATCAAAGCGGGTGGCAGCCGTAAACTCTTTTTCTACAGTTTTCATACCAATATAAGAAAACTGTAAACTCGCAGGTGATTTTGTCACCATAATACTATAATTACCGTCAACATCGGTAATTACACCATTCGTTGTACCTTTTTCTATAATAGACACACCAATAACCGGTTGATTATCATCAGCCGAAATGATTTGTCCCGTTACTCGAAATCCGTTTTGTGCAAGCACATAAGGAATTTCAAATAATGTTAAAAGTACAAACCAAAGAATTGATTTTCTCATCCTTGTCTTTTAAATTATTATTAAATTAAAATTGAATTGATAAATGTCTTTTGTTGTAGAATTTCAGAAATAGTTTTTCTTAAAATGAAATG
>ENA-UEPV01001271-UEPV01001271.1-human-gut-metagenome-genome-assembly--contig:-NODE-1271-length-16195-cov-15.350416_pt1 | contig 16195 bp, 16 predicted proteins | sample MGYA00242942_ERZ507925 | MGnify/ENA primary metagenome ERZ507925 (study PRJEB26167, sample SAMN06115453) | human gut metagenome | host: Homo sapiens | place: China:Fujian | collected 2015-08-26... | reverse complement strand
AAAGTGGTGCCACCAGGAATCGAACCGGGGACACAAGGATTTTCAGTCCTTTGCTCTACCAACTGAGCTATGGCACCTTTTCCGTTTGCGGGTGCAAAGATAAAGATATTTTTTTATACTACAAGGCTTTTTGAGGAAAAATATTAGAAAAATCCCCTTTGTAGCTTTTAAAACAAGAACAAAGGGGATATTTGTATTATTTATGAGTATAGATTTCTACGTAATTGCTTAATCTATATTCGGATTGATACTGTGCCAGTCTTTAATGGGCGGCAATACGCCCATTCCTATAACTTCGTCGCGTAGTTTACAGAGGTGGGCGTAACTTTCTTTCAGTTTAGCCTCTTCTTCGGGAGTACCTTTCAGCTCTTTGTAGTGCACACCGTCCTTATTGATTTCGGTTTCCATAGCCATCATGATATGGTCGAAACCGTGACTGTGTACATATGTGCCTGCCGGCCAGCGGAAAGGCTTTCCACCCATGGCGGCAGCAATCATTTCTATGGAAATATACGCAGGGCTTTGGAAAGAAGAACGACCGCGCAAAGCGATAATGTTAGCGCCGCCTTTGGTAACTTTGGTCTGTATTTCTGCCCATTCTTCCTTTGTCAGGGCAGGAGTGCCGATGATATCCAGCAACGGTTTCCCATCTACTTTGGCGGTAGAAGCATATACAGCCATTTGTTCACCATGTCCGCCATATGTACGGCAGTTCTCTATCTTATCGGGAGCAATGCCGAAATGTTTGGAAAGTTCGCTACGCAGGCGGGTACTGTCAAGGGCTGCCAGTGTTGTAACCTGAGATGGCTTCAATCCTGAGTACAATAATGTAATCAGGCCGGTAATATCGGCCGGGTTAAAGATAACAACCACGTGCTTCACATCCGGGCAGTAAGCTTTCACGTTCTTACCGAATTCTTCGGCAATGGCGGCATTGCCTTTTAGCAAATCCTCACGGGTCATACCTGCTTTACGGGCTGCACCACCGGAAGACACTACATATTTGGCATCGGTCAGAGCCTCTTTAATGTCGGATGTGAATGTCAGGTTCAGACCTTCGAACCCGCAGTGGAACATTTCTTCCGCCACACCTTCCAGACCGGGAGCATAAGGGTCGTATAAACAGATGTTCGGGGTAAGGTGCATCATGATTGCAGTCTGTGCCATGTTGGAGCCGATCATACCGGCTGCACCTACAATGGTCAGCTTTTCGTTTGTAATAAATTCCATAATTATATTATTTAAAGGTGAATAATAAACGCTTTTGTCGATTGTTGCGTTACAAAGATAACCGTTTTCCAGAAGAGTTGTTTATATAAAAAAGTTATCTTTTAGAGCGAAAAGTTATTCCTTATCTTTATCTTTGTATAAGGTAGGATGCGGCTCGGCAGTACCCGCGCTCAAAAGCGGGCTTTTGGCTTGGTATTGCGCTCACCTTTCGCTATCTTTGCGCAGGATGCCGGAATAGGCTGTGTTCTATTGCGTATCGTTCTTGTTATAAATATTATGAAATATAATTTGTATGAGTATAGAGTTAGGAAAGTTCAATACTTTGAGGGTGGTGAAAGAGGTTGATTTCGGCATGTATCTGGATGGTGGTGAAGAAGGAGAAATTCTGCTTCCGTCGCGTTATGTGCCCGAAAACTGCAAGCCGGGAGATGAACTGACTGTGTTTATCTACCTGGATAACGAGGAACGGTTGGTAGCTACCACACTGACACCATTAGTACAGGTCGGTGAGTTTGCCTGTTTGGAAGTGGCATGGATAAATCAATACGGCGCTTTCCTTAACTGGGGATTGATGAAAGATTTGTTTGTTCCTTTCCGTGAACAGAAAATGAAGATGCAGGTTGGGAAGCAATATGTAATCCATGCTCATCTGGATGATGAGAGTTACCGGATTGTAGCCTCTGCCAAAGTGGACCGTTATCTTTCGAAAGAAAAAGCGTCTTATGAACCCGGTCAGGAAGTCAGCATACTTATCTGGCAGAAGACTGATTTAGGTTTTAAGGCTATTATTGAAAACCGATATAGCGGTTTGCTGTATGAAAGTGAGATATTTCAACCTCTGCATACAGGCATGACATTGAAGGCTTATGTAAAACAGGTTCGCGAGGATGGCAAGATTGACCTGATACTTCAGAAACCGGGGCAGGGCAAGGTGGAAGACTTTGCTGCTACCTTATTGGATTATATCCGTGAGCAGGGCGGACACATCACTTTGCATGACAAGAGCCCTGCCGAAGAGATTTACGATACATTCGGTGTCAGCAAGAAAACCTTTAAAAAAGCAGTTGGCGATTTATACAAAAAACATCTGGTATCGCTGCAGGAAAATGGGATTGAATTGGCAAAAAAACTCTAATCCCTACCTGCAATAGGGTTTTCTCTATAACATATTAGAGAGAAACAGAAGGATGGGGGAAAATATTCCCCTATTTTTGTTTTTACTAAAATGATGGAATATAAACTTGTAAAGAACGCTGCCATGAAACGAATTTTATTTATGTTGTTTGCCGTGATAATGAGTACTGCTGTCTGCCATGCTGCCATGAGTAACAGTAAAGTGCGTAAAGAAACACACTTTCTTACGGATAAGATGGCTTATGAACTGAATCTGAATACGGCTCAGTATAATGATGTATATGAAATTAATTATGACTTTATTTCAGGTGTACGTTATCTGATGGATGATGTGCTGAGGGGTGAAGAATGGGCGTTGAATCGGTATTACGATTATCTGGATATACGCAATGACGATTTACGCTGGGTATTGAGCCGCAGACAGTATTCCCGTTTCATGCAGGCTGCTTACTTCTTCCGTCCGATTTATGTGAGTGGCGGGCATTGGTCTTTCCGGATTTATGTTACTTATACCAATCCGAATCATTTCTACTATCCGCGTCCTTATCATTATCGTACTTACTGTGGCGGACATAACCGTGTTCATTATCATAATGTAAGCTATTACCGGGGCAGACATAACTATCCTACCTATAACGGCTCTTTCCGTATCCGTGATAATAAATCGTACCATACAAGCCGGCGTTCGGATTTCGGTTCGGTTCATATCCGTCCCAATTCTGGTACGCGCCCTAATAACGTGGAACAGTCCAATCGCCGTCCTGCTACCAACGCTCCGGTACGCCGTTCCGATACTAAGAAGGAAGTAAATGCTCCTAAACGCGGGCAGAGTATTCAGAAGGAAAACGAAAGCATAAGACGACGCAGCAACTCTTCTTCATCCTCTACGCGTACAACACGTTCTTCTTCCCGTTCGTCAGAAAGAGGTAAAGAAGCGTCAAGACGAAATTAAACGCTTATCCATGTGTATTTATAACTGATAAACGGGGGATACTTCAATATACCTGATGATTTCTTTCTGGCACGGAATTCACGGAAAAAGAAGTAAAGAAAATCTGTGTTTTCCGTGTAGTCCGTGCCTGAAAAGAAAATAAATAAAAAGTGTTCATCTCCTTACAAACACACAACAACTAAAATTATATTTATTCGATAGGCTCTCCTTTATAAAAGTCCAGTATCTTGGTACGGAACAGGTACTCGTATTTAGCTTGTAGTTCATCGGATTGTGCTTTCATCAGGTTCTGCTTGGACTCATTGTATTCTACGGCGTTCGCTTTCCCGTTTTCGTATTTCTCGCTCATCAGCTTAAACGATGCTTCGCTTGCCGAGGCTGCCGCGCTGCTGCTTGTGTACTTGCTTTCGGATGCTGCTGCATTGTACCATGCCTGCTGAATTTCTTTGTAGAGGTCCTTCTTGGCATTATCCAGTTGCAAGGAGTAGTTTTCACGTTGCAGGCGGGCTGTACGTACCCGGTTGCGTGTAGCCAGTCTGTTAAAGATGGGGACACTCAGATTAAAACCGATGTATTTGTTGAAATTATCACTCATTTGCTGGCTGAAAGTGCGGTTGATTGTCGAATAATAATTCGTACCGAGACTCCCGCTGAGAGTCAGTTGCGGATAGTAACCGCTTTGGGCGATTCGGATACTGTGTTTACTTCCTTCCAGACGATACTGTGCAGCTTGTATTGAGGCCTTGCAACCTAATGCTAACTGATATATTTCGTCCGGAGAAGCCAATGGGATAAGTTCTATTGTTGCGGCAGGATTTTCCAAGAGGAAACCTTCCGGTGTTTCCAGTTCGATAAGCTGGCTGAGGTCGAGCAATGCCAGTTGATAGTTATTGCCCGTCTGTACTGCATTCATCTCATCCTGCGCTACACGTGCTTTGGCTTCGGCAACTTCTGCCGGAGAAGCTTTCCCTACTTCTGCCAGCCGCTCTATGCGGTTGCATTGTTCTTTGCTCAGCTCTATTTGTCCTAAAGAAACCCGGTGCAGTTCTTCGTTGAACAGTACCTGTAAGTAGGCTGAGGCTATATTGATGGAGATATCTTCTTTGGCTTTCTCCAAGTCGGCAAGAGCGGCTTTTAGGTTTAATTTGGCCAAAGCATACTGGTTGGGTATCTCGAGTCCGGTAAACAGTGGAATACTGGTGGAAACGGACATATTTGTACCGTGACTGCCTGTGTTGACATATACGGTGGAGTAATCACCGGTACTCTCGTCCTTGATAGCGGTCTGCGTGCGTCCCCAGTTCCAGTTTTGTCCGGCACTGGCATTAAGGTTTGGCAGTCGTGCCCATTTGGCGGTATTCACTTCAACACTGCTTTGTTCGGCTGCATTGGTTGTCCGGCGGATGTCGATATTATGCTCGATGGCGTAGTCTATACATTGCCGTAGCGACCAGCGGTCTTGCGCCTGAACTTGTATGCAAGCCAGAACGGCCATATATATAAGTATCTTTTTCTTCATGGCGTTTTTGCTTCTTCTAAGTATAACGGTTATTTATCTTTTTTCTCGGCGCCACGCACTTTGTCTTTGGCAGTCAGGCCGCTTTTGACGGCAATTTTGATACCGTCGCTCATGCCTACTTCTATCTGTTGGCGTTTGAACTTCTGTTGAGGTACACTGTCGGTCAGTACATATACAAAGGTGCTGTCTCCACTGAACTCAACCGTACTTTCCGGCAGGGCGAGCGTCTTGAGGGCACGTTCCAGCACAATTTCCGCATTGGCGGAATAGCCGGAACGGATTTGTACGCTGTCCGGCGCCTGGATGGCCGCTTTGATTTCGAATTGGTTGGCTCCGTTTTCTTCTACGCCTTTCGGAGATATGTATTCCAGTACGGCGTTGAACGAGAGATTTTGCAAAGCACCGATAGTCAGCTTTACCGGCATGCCTTCGTGTACGCGGCCTACCTCGGTCTCATCCAGGTTGCCCCGGAAGATGAGGTCATTCATATTGGCAACCGTGGCGATTGTTGTTCCGTCGTTGAACGTATTGCTCATGATAACGGAGTTGCCGACTTTGATAGGTACGTCCAGAATCAGTCCGGTAATGGTGGAACGAATCAATGTGCTGCTGAATGAAGCGCTGTTCTTGGTGATACCTTCCTTTACGATTTCCAGATTGTCTTTGGCTGTTTGCAATTCCTCCCGTGCCTGTTTTACGTTCACTTCCCCCTTTTCGTATTCTTCGTTACTGATGAGTTTGTCATTAAACAATTTCTCGACACGGGCAAAGTCCGTTTCGGCTTGTTTGGCATTGATTTCTGCCAGACGGACGCGGCTTTCGGCAGAGTTCAGCGTGCCCAGTTCGGGGATAACCTTTACTTTGGCAATCACTTCGCCTTGCTTGACGCTTTGTCCGGCTTCTTTATATACTTCGGAAATGATACCGGATATTTGCGGCTTGATAAGCACTTCATCTCTGGGCTCCACTTTTCCGGTGGCTACGGTTGTCTTTTCCAAATCGGCTGTTTCCGGAACGATGGTCTCATATACCTTTACAGTGGGCTGGGATTTCCGGTACAAAAACACGAATGTCCAGATAAATATGGCAGCTACTACCGCCAGTGATGCGATTTTCAGATACTTCTTTGTTTTCATCTTTATTGTATTATTGTTTTATTTTTCTATCGTTTTATCAGTCTGTTACCTTGCCGTTTTTTACTCATCCCTTATCGCTTCGATAGGTTTGATGGCCATTGCGCGGTAAGCAGGTGCCAGTCCTGCCAGCATCCCTAATGCAATGAGAAGGGCGCAAGTGCCGATAGCCAGTCCGAAGGAGACTTGATAATGGGTCTTGATGACTCCGGGATCATTCGCTGCGCTTGATTTTCCCATCCTTTATCAATTGTTCTTTTTCGGCTTTGATGCGTTCGAGCAATACGGATGCTGGCTCGTCGTTCGGGTCTTGCGGAACAAGTTTACCACGAATAGCCAAATCGAGAATCTTTTGACGTAGTTTCTTCGTATCCATATTACTCCTCGATATTTGCCAATAATTTTTGTAACTCGGCAACCGCCTTGCTGATATTATCGCTCTTTTGCTGAATCGTTGCCATCAACTCGCTCAATGTCAAATCGGCATCGGCATCACCAAACTTTATCCACGATATATCGAGACTCGTTTTGTCGCGTTTGAGTACCTCTTCAACACTATATTTACGCCAACGGCCATTAGGATTAGCCTCGGCATCATACGTTTCAGTACGAGCATTGATATTGTCGGCCTTATAACACTCGACAAACTCATCGAGGTGGTGCCGCAGCATCGGATTCGTAGCCAATGTATGTTTTACCCCCGTGCGATAGTCGAAAAACCAAATATCTTTGGTCGGAGTTCCCTTTGTAAAGAATAGTACATTCGCTTTTACGCCTTGCGCATAGAAAATACCCGTAGGCAAACGCAAAATCGTATGCAAGTTAAAGTTTTTCAAAAGCTCTTTGCGGATAGTTTCGCCGGCTCCGCCCTCGAACAGTACATTATCGGGTAGAACGACAGCAGCCCGTCCTTCGTTTTTGAGCATCACCATCATGTGCTGCAAAAAATTGAGCTGGTTATTCTTCGTCGTGGCATAGAAATCCTCACGATTTACATCGACAGAGCCAGACGGACGAGTACCGAACGGAGGATTAGCAAGAATTACATCAACAAGCACCGACGGGGTTTTCTCCAACGAATCCTGACAAATAATAGGGCTGCGGTCGGTACCGATTCCGTGCAGATAGAGGTTCATCGAGGCAAGCGTAACCACCAAAGCCGTATTATCATAACCATGCAGTGCGCTGTTTTTCAGAAAATCCTGTTTCCCCCGGTCTGTCGATTGCGGTTTCATGTGGTCGTATGCTGCAAGCAGGAAACCGCCCGTACCACAAGCAGGGTCGCAAACTGTTTCGCCAATCTGGGGATTGGTAACATCGACCATTGCTTTAATCAATGAACGAGGTGTGAAATACTGCCCCGCACCGCTTTTCTTATCCTGACCGTTCTTTTCCAAAATACTCTCGTAGATAGCACCTTTCACATCGCCATCCATAACTAACCACGACTCGCCGTTGATAAGCGTGATAACCTTTTTGAGATAAACAGGCTTGTCGATTTTATTCTGCGCTTTGGTATAGATTGTTCCAATCAGGTTCTGTTCCTGACTCAACTTTTCGAGCGTATTTTCATACTGCTTGACGAGGTCAAGACCATCGAGGTTCGTCAAATCTTCCCAGCGGTATCCTTCGGGGATAGCGGAATCTTCGCCAAACATCTTGACATTTTCGTCGTCCATCTTCAAGAAAAGAAGATAGGTCAGCTGCGTGATATAGTCTGTAAAACCTATGCCTTGACCGGCAAGCGTAGTTGCCAGTGTCCATACCTTTTTTGTGAGGTTCTGTTCGTTTGCGGTTGCTTGTGCCATATATTGTTATGCTGTTTTTCTATAAATTAGGAACTGCGAGAGCGATACGAGTGAATTGTTTACCTGTTCGGGATTACCGAATGCCTGAATCAGTTGTGCGGCATAAGTTCTATCCCAGTCGCGAACATCTTTTATCGTACACGAACCATTCGATGCGATGTATGATACGATTTGTTTGATTAACGCTGTTTGTGTATCGGTAATGCTTCGCTGCATCTGACCGCACCAAAGATTGAAATACTGATTGGCGGTAGAATGCAGGCTGTTTAATGTTGTAATCTGACGGAATGCAAAGCGTACCAGTTGAATGATATTGGTAACAGCCTCTTTTTCCTCCTTTGTCGAGAATTTAGTAACGACTTCGGGATTTATAAGCGAATAAGTATTCCACAACAACGTAGGATTAAACTTGCTGTTGGCAAATTTCAACTTATTCTCCAAATCTTTCAGCATCGTGTAGGTAATCGGCTCACCTTGATTGTTATATATGATTCGCAGGGCTTCAATCTCGTCTTTATGCTCGTTGATATATGTTTCAAACGCATCAATCGTATTTTGTGCCTCCTCAATTGAAAATCCCTTGGATATCAGCGTATCTTCGCCCGGCTGCAATATCGTTACGAAACCTGCATTCAGAATCAACAGATAATATCGGGCATCGGGATGGTTTACGATTGCCGCTACCAGCCCTTTGCGCTCGTTATTCAGCTCATTGATGTCGATATATGGCGGAAGTGTATCGGCTTCCAAAGCATCGTATATACCGACAGCAATATCTTTCATATCAGCTTTCGCCAGCCTTGCAAATTCGTCGCGTTCGGATGCTTTGCATTTATTATAAATACGGGACAGGCGTGCAGCCAAAAGGCGCAGATATTCATCCTGCACATTGCCGTGCGTGATACGCTCCAACAGTTCTTTGAGTGTCATCACCGGAGTCGGCACGTCATCCGTTCCCGGACGGGTTACCTTCATTTCGTGCTCTGTTACGCCAACAGCATCAACCAGATAGAACAAGTCTTTACTATACGCATTCGGCGTAACATTCCGCAACTGTTCATCCCCAATCGTGCGCACTCCGCGCCCCTTCATCTGAGTATACAGAGAATCCGACTCGACATCGCGCATAAACATGATCACTTCGAGCGGCTTGACATCCGTACCCGTAGCAACCAGCGTTACAGTAACAGCAATGCGGAATTCCTTGTTATTGCGGAATTGCCGTATCAATTCGTTGCTATCTCCGGCAGAATAGGTAATCTTTTGCACGAATTTGTCATCGTTCCGACCGAAAATCTCTTTTGCAATTTTGACGATATTGCTTGCATGAGCATCATTCAGCGCAAAAATGAGCGTTTTCGGCAAATAGTCCATATTCGGTTCGCGCTGTGGATCGACGAACATTTCGGAATATACTGCATCCCGATAGGTTTCAAGAACCAGCTTTATTTGTGCAGGATTGATTATGCTGCGATTCAGCTCTGTTTTAGTATATGTCGATTCTTCGCGCGTTTTTATATCCTCAACCGTGCCGGTATATCGGGTTATCTTTTTTACTTTCTCCCCTTCACGAATTGCTCCTCCATCCTCGGTAGCCTGCGTTTTGATTCGGTATACACGATAATCCACATTTACACCATCGGCGATAGATTTTTCGAGCGTGTAGTTTACAATGCGGTTATTATTGAAGAATGCCAATGTTTCCGGCGCAGGCGTAGCCGTCAAACCGACCATTTTTGCCGTATTGAAATAATCGAGCACTTTTCGCCAACTACCATAGATAGAGCGATGACACTCATCAATGATAATCATATCGAAATAGTCGGGCGGCAAAGTCAGATTGGCAGGCAATGCAATATCCGCCATCTCATCATTACCATAATTTTCATCGTCATCACTGTCCGTAATATCATCTCCTTTTAGCAATGAAAACAGACGCTGTATCGTAGAAATAACGACATTGGCATCCTCCGGAATCTTGCCCGATTTAAGCCGACTTACTGTGAAAATTGTATTAAATGGCTCGCCATTCTCAGTCAATCGAAACATGCCGAATTCACCTTCTGCCTGTTTCCCCAAATTGTTTCTATCTACCAAGAATAAAATGCGGCGCATCGGGGTATATGACAGCATCCGATAGGCGGCCATACATGCCGTATAAGTTTTTCCCGCACCGGTAGCCAAAACCATCAATGCACGATTCTGTCCTGTACAAAAACTACTTTCCAACTCACTGATTGCCTCAAACTGACAATCCCGCAATCCTCGTTTCTTCAAAGTCGGCAGCCCCGCAAATTCGTCCGTTATACCCAGCATCTTCACGATTTCTTTGGGCGTATGGATTCTGTTCAACTCCACATACTCGGAATTTTCATCCCGCAGGTCTTTGAATATTGTAATATTGCCGTTTGATTGATAGACGAACGGCAACGGCAGCATATATGCCTGATACTTAGAGGGTACACTACGAGCATACAGAACAGCCTGAGCGCATACCACATCGGATTTAACATCAACCTCTTCTCGTTTTGCTTCAAGGACTCCAACCGCCTTGCCATTTAGAAATAAGAAATAATCCGCTTCGAGATTATGCTCCAACAAGCCCTCTTCGATTGCAACAGCAGAGATCTTCGGAGCATAGTGATCCCTATCTACGACCTTCCAGCCGGCATCATCGAACATCTGGTCTATCTTCTTTCGGGCTTTCTCTTCCGGGCTCATATTCCTATAATTCTACAGTATCAGAAGTTTATGCAAAATTAACGAATAATACTCAAATAAGCTATACTAATATAATATTTACATGAAACATATTTCAACAAACGGCAAACTATTTATACCCAAAAAGATATAATTACAAATTATTTCACTATTTTTGCACCCAAAGAGGTATAATATGCAGACGACATTATCGAAATACGTGAAGGCTATGCGCAAGCAGCATCGGCTGACGCAGGTCGAACTGTCCGAGAAATCGGGCGTAGGGCTACGATTTGTGCGCGAATTGGAGCAGGGAAAACCGACGCTACGGCTGGACAAAGTCAATCAGATCCTCAACCTGTTCGGAGCCGAGGTCGGAGTGGTGCCGATGACAAAAACGAATGACCGATGAAACAGGCAGCCATCTATCTCTACGACCGCAAGGCGGGACTTTTGACCGAGGATGAAACCGGGTACACGTTCCGCTACGATGCCGACTATCTCCGCCTGCCCGATGCCACAGCGGTCAGTCTTACGCTGCCGCTTACGGAGCATATCTATCGCGACAAGGTGCTGTTCCCGTTCTTCGACGGATTGATTCCCGAAGGATGGCTGCTCGACATTGCCGAAAAGAGCTGGAAAATCGACAACCGCGATCGGATGTCACTGCTTTTGGCCTGCTGCAAAGACTGCATCGGTGCAGTCAGTGTCGTACCTATCGAATCAAAGGAGGAGTAACATGAAGCGTTGTCTATATTGCTACAAAGAATTGGCCGACGACGAGCGGGATTTCCACAAATCCTGCTCCAAGAAGATTTTCGGCACTCCCGAAGCTCCTTTGCTCCCCTACACGCGCGCCAATATCGCGGAACTTGCCCGCGAGGTAATCCGCAGCCAAACGACACTGACCGGCGTGCAGGCGAAACTATCGCTCGATATTGCCAAAGCGGGCAAAGGCACCCCAGAACGCTTTACAATCGTCGGTCTGTGGGGCCGCTACATTCTCAAACCGCAGACCGAACAATATCCGCATTTGCCGGAGTTGGAAGATTTGACCATGCACATGGCCGAAACCGCGAAGATGCAGGTCGTCCCCCACTCGCTCGTCCGCTTTGCCGACGGGGAGTTGTGCTACATCACACGCCGCATCGACCGAGGGCCGCACGGCGAAAAATATCCGATGGAAGACCTCTGCCAGCTCTCCGAACGATTGACCGAACACAAATACAAAGGCTCCTACGAGCAGATTACCAAAACGATTCTACGCTATTCTTCTGCCCCGAAACTGGATGTCGTTAATTTCTGGGAGCAGGTGTTGTTTTCGTGGCTCACGGGCAATGCCGACATGCACCTCAAAAACTTTTCGCTGTACAGCCTAAATCCGAGTATTTATGGGCTGACACCGGCTTATGACCTGCTATCGACAGCGCTCGTTTTACCCGAAGACACCGAGGAATTGGCACTGACGCTGAACGGCCGCAAACGCAAGCTCCGCCGCAGCGATTTCGTGCAGGCAATGACGGCTTCGGGCATGGACGAAAAGGTAGTCGACAACCTGTTCAAGAAGTTCATCAAAGCCATTCCGAAATGGGGCGAGTGGATCGACGTTTCGTTTCTGCCCGACGAGATGAAAGGCAAATATAAAGCGCTTATCGCAGAAAGAATCAAACAACTAAAATAGCGACATTACATCCTGCCGCGAAAATAATTTCATCCAAAAATCCGTCAAAAAATAATTTGCCACTTATTTACAACGGAGCCAACGACAGATGCACCCAACAACATAACAAACAAATAATTAGCAATTTACACTTCGTTTCTGCATCGGCAAATAACCACGCGTAATTAATTGGTTATCAATATATTGCACAGCATGCAATAGGAAGTAAAAGAAGAAACAATCCAATTTCGATAATATTGATAATCACCACATTAAACACACCGGAATAATAAAGCATTGCATCAATTTTTCCTGATTTTGTCCCCCGTTTGTTCCCGAAACGGATACAAGGGACAAATTCTGTCCCTCATACAATTTAACGGAGGTAAAATAGGCAAATTTTATCAGTACCTCTTAAACTTATCCAAGTTACAGATAATATTCGAATAGAACTGAATTGTTTTCTCAGCCAAAATATATTCTGATAATCAAGCGATTGACACATTTGAATATAACAGCAGAAATCATCACCAATGAGATTTCATATAATACATTTGATAAATATTCCCAACCATTATTCGCAAGTATTCGAATCATAGCATATTTAACATCCTCTTAAGTCTCACAGCGATTTTTATAGGGTAATTTAAAGAATTCAATAAAAAATATTTGGAGTATTGCGAAATTATTCTGTACATTTGCGCCACTTTTGAAAATTTACAATGCTGCAAAATAGAATAGACATATTATCCCAAACGACAATTCGAGGCAACAAATGTTTCGGAGTTCGGTCGTATGTTCTTCATGTTTGGAGCATTGAAACGTCTGCAAATTTCATAAATACTTTCCAGCGAACACATATAGGGGATAAGATGCGATAGATGCTCGCATCTTGATCTTAGAATAAACAGCAGAATAGTTGGAGAGTCCTTACCGAACTTTCCAACTATTTTGTTTTATGCCCATTGGTGACTGTTTGCTCCGTGCAATTCCTCTCCCGTCATTTCCGTCCAATGAGCGCAAGAACAATCAATTTTAATTAACCGCACAGCGATGTGCACAAAAGAGAGCAAAATGAATTACAAATTTGACGGAAGCAAGGTGTATTTTACATCGGACACGCACTTTTATCATTCGAATATCATTGGCTTTTGCAAGAGGCTATTCAAGAATGTAGAAGATATGAATGAAACACTGATCGAAAATTGGAACCAGGTAGTTAGTCAAGATGATATCGTGTTTCATCTGGGGGATTTTTGCATGGGAGGATCCCATGAATGGACCAAGATTCTTAACAGACTGAATGGGAAAATCTATCTTGTTCTCGGTAATCATGATCTAAAAAATATCAGGCAAGGATACACCAGCAGGTTTGAATTGACAAGCATGCAAATGCACATAGAGGTTGATAAGCAGAAAATCTACCTGAACCACTGTCCGCTCCTCTGTTATGGAGGTGCTTACGGGAATACGTGGCAACTGTTCGGGCACGTGCATACGAGCAAATATAATACGGGAAAAGACGCTTCACGACTGGATATGCTCTTTCCGACGCAATATGATGTGGGAGTGGATAATAATGACTTTACTCCGGTCTCATTCGCGCAGGTAAAAAGGATAATCCAAAAGCAGATTGAACAATCAAATAAAAAACAGTAATATGAAAATACAATACATGAGCGATCTGCATTTTGAGTTCCGGGAGAACAGCAGATACATAAAACATAACGAATTCCCGGTAACGGGCGATATACTCGTATTGGCCGGAGACATTTTCTATCTGAAAGACAGAGTGGCTCCTTTGGGGAATTTCTGGAAATGGGCTTCTAAAAACTATAGGCAGGTTCTTATTGTTCCCGGGAACCACGAGTATTACAATTATTGTGATGTGATGGAACGGGGGTTACAATGGCGATGGATGTTCAAAGAGAATGTCGGTTATTATCAAAATCAGGTATTGAGAATAGACGATACCGATTTCATAATGAGCACACTCTGGTCGCATATCGAACCGGCAGACGAATATTTTGTTTGGAAAGGACTTAACGATTTCCGTCAGACCTTGTATAAAGGGAAACTGCTCCAAACGGAAGCATATAATCAGATGCATGACTTCTGTTTAGGTCATATCAAAAAGAGTCTTGCCGAAAGTACGGCAAAACACATAGTGGTCGTGACCCACCACCTGCCGACCTTGCAGGTTGTTGCTTCTCAGCATAAAGGTTCCGTATTGAACAGTGCATTTGCTACTGAATATGAAGAACTGATAGCCGGCAGCAGGATCGATGCATGGATTTACGGTCATACACATACCAATATCGACACGGAAATCGGGAATACAAAATTGATCTGCAACCAGATGGGATATGTATTTGAAAACGAGCATGTAATCAACGGATTTGATCCAGGGAAATTTTTAACCATTTGAAAAGAATGAACATATGAAACAAAATAAGAAGACAAACTTTACCAGGCATTTTTTCATAGACTTGGCAAAGGAATGCGGTTTGAATGCTACGATATTCGAACAGCTTGGAAGCAGGCGCGATACAGAGATCGTGGTTGATAACGATACATTGGAGATGTTAGTTAAACTTCAGGAGCAATTTGCCCGACTGGAAAAAATGGGTGACGATGAATACAGAGGATTTTATATCGAATTGCCCCGCCCTACTCCGGAAGAATGGGGAGATTGCGAAGCGTCGATCGTAGACGGAGAATATGAGAGCAAGCAAGAATACCTCCGGGATTGGAAATTGTTAAATCCCAGAGAAACGGTATGGTATCATGTCAGCTCCGCCAGGTACAGAGAAAATCGCACCATACAATTCACGGATAGGAAACACTCGTATTTTACTATTGCGAATTATTCTCGATATATAAACCGAGTAGGCAACAATTTTCCCAATGAATGGCAAAGGGATTTCTTGGCAAAGTTGGCCTTATATTTTCATAAACTAATCGATGCTATCATACAAGATCCGAAAGGGTTCAATGATTATGTGGCGAATCATCTTCCTTACCAGCAGCGAGACGGGAAAATTGCGAGAAAGGAGTTCAACAGAATCGAACCGAGATTTAAAATTGAGGTCGAAGACGAAACGACGGCAATAAAAGCACTGGAGGATTCCGTCTGCAAGAATTTCGGGCGGCCGTTAGATACAATGACGATACGTTCGTATTGCAAATACTATCGGATCGCTCATGAAGCCTATGACCGGTATTTTGAAAAGTTTGATACTACACAAAAGAAGCGTACCCTTCCGAATGGAGTACCATTGGAATTACAGGATGTCGCATATTACAACATGGTTAAGTTCTGCGATTTGCAGGATAAATACGATCTCGACAGTGAAACGGATTTCAACAAATTCTCATCGGACCATTATGGGGAGCTGGGATTGTCGCGGCTGAACGTACTCGCATCGGATTTTGACAGCCCCGGATGGAGAATCATTGTTTCCAACAGCTACTCGGCGTATGTGGATGTTGCGGTAGAAATCGCCACTGCACTATACAAATCTGGCGTTCCTTTGGAAATACACGACGCTGCCAAACTTTTGCGAATACTCAAGGAGGAGGATCATGTGAAATTGATTCCGTACACATTCCACGATTACATGGGCCATCATGAAGAAGGAACCGTTTATCAACTTCCATGGGAGTACGAATGTATGGATAGCGAGGAGAATGTTTTATCATTGAAACAATACCATGAAATTATCTCTCTGGCAGAATGGGATGAAATAGAAAAAGTAAACATTGACAAAAACGGGATATAATCCCATACAAATATGCTATAATTAGTTACATAATTAAAAACAAGAGGAATTATTAAGAAGCGTGTGAAAGTATGGAACTTGACGCAGATTTTATAGCATTCTGCAAGCAGAGCGTCGCATTGGAACAACGAATGGCGAAACAGGCGGGAAAACGGTTGAATGAAGCAATGCGCAACAATATCCAAGATATTAATGTATTGGATCGGATTGCAGACCAGCTATTTGACACTATGTCAGGGCTATCAGGTGCATGAAACTGTAAACTAAGAGTGAAGAG
>ENA-UEPV01001266-UEPV01001266.1-human-gut-metagenome-genome-assembly--contig:-NODE-1266-length-16217-cov-8.618587_pt1 | contig 16217 bp, 12 predicted proteins | sample MGYA00242942_ERZ507925 | MGnify/ENA primary metagenome ERZ507925 (study PRJEB26167, sample SAMN06115453) | human gut metagenome | host: Homo sapiens | place: China:Fujian | collected 2015-08-26... | reverse complement strand
AGGGTATATTCTCTGTATATAAGAGAAAATAATGCATAAGGCAAGGTGGATGATATGGGAAAAAAAGAAACTGATCATTTGTCCTTTGACTTGTTTTTTGCGGAACGCGGTAAGGATGCTCATAATCGTTTTATTGTAAATATGAAAGAGGCTCAGGATTCTTTATTTATTGAGCGTATTGATACGGCTTATCACAATGGGGTATCCTGGCACAAACAACTGCACGAGGTCAACAAGCAGGAATCTTCATTTAAGAACGACCATACCGGACAGGCATTTTATGTAAACAGCTTCTTACGCGAATTTGAGGTGTATCATTTCCATGATACGGGAGACCGTTCCCCCATGAAAGGAAAATGTAATATGGATGATAATGTCAGCTTGAAGAACAATGGGGCTAACATTGCCGCATTCTTATATTATCTGAAAGAAAAGCATCCAAAACATTTCACACGTATAGAAAAGGCGGTAGCTTCCGTATCTCCTTTTTTTGAGGGATTCTGTTTAATGCCCAACCGCTTGAACGAACAGCTGATCCAGCTGGAGTGGAAGCAGAAGGGAACTGTTGATACGTATTTTAATGCGTACCAGTTATCAGACGGAACACTGCGTTTTATCTGTCTGGCAACGTTGTTGCTTCAGCCGGATCTGCCAAAGACGGTCATCATTGACGAGCCGGAACTCGGACTACATCCGGTAGCGGTCAACAAACTGGCTGCTTTGATCAAAAAAGCTTCCAGAGAAGCTCAGATAATTATCTCCACTCAATCTGTCAATTTGGTGGATAACTTTGAACCGGAAGATATCATTGTTGTGGATCGTAAAGACAACGCGACTGTTTTCAACCGGCTTGATTCTGAGAATTTAGCGCATTGGCTGGAAGATTACAGCTTGGGAGAAATATGGGAGAAGAATGTCATTGGCGGGCAGCCTTTAAATTGAGTGGGAATGAAAAGAGTAGTGTTTATAGTTGAAGGCGATACGGAAGTGAGTTTTATTCAGAAGCGTGTAATTCCCTATTTGTATTCGAAAGGATTTACTAATCCTATGAATGCCCAGAAAATCTTAACGAACAGAAAATTGAATAAAAAAGGTGGGAATGTGGGTTTTGAATATCTGAAGAATGACGTTTCACGGGTGGCTGCGACAAAAAACGTGTTAATCACAACCTTGCTTGACTTTTTCAGACTTCCTACAGATTTTCCCGGCTATACCACAGACAGTTTGAGACTGCCGGATATGGAGCAGGGGATAAAAGAAAAGGTAACGGAATTTATGGATGCTTCCTGTTTTCTGCCTTATATCCAACGGCATGAGATTGAATCCCTGATGTATACCAGTATGGACGGTTTCAATGTTGTGGTGGATGATCAGGAAAGCTTGGATGAATTGCAGCGGATAATAGATTCATATCCTACCCCCGAAGATATAAACGGAGGGGCGGATACCGCTCCTTCCAAACGATTGATGAGGATATTCCCGTATGAGAAGACTGCTGACGGGGAGATGATTCTTGAGGCGCTGGATATAGATGATATTCGAGGCAAATGTCCTCGTTTTAATAAATGGATGGAAAAATTGGAGGAAGGACTTAAGAACGGCCACTTTTAAGAATGAATATTGTTGGCAAATCTTCTGGTTTTGATTTCAGATGGTTTGTATTATTCCTGCAAAATTCATCCGTATATGAGCGAGTTTTTGTATATTTGCGCGAAATTTAAGTGACGAAGATGAAGAATATCCGTAATTTTTGCATTATAGCACATATAGACCACGGGAAATCGACCTTGGCCGACCGTTTGTTGGAGTTTACAAAAACCATCCAGGTAACCGAAGGGCAGATGCTTGACGATATGGACCTGGAAAAGGAGAGAGGTATTACGATCAAAAGCCATGCCATCCAGATGGAATACGAGTATGGGGGAGAGAAGTATGTACTGAATCTGATTGACACTCCGGGACACGTGGACTTTTCATACGAGGTATCCCGTTCCATAGCCGCCTGTGAAGGGGCGCTGCTCATTGTGGACGCTTCGCAGGGAGTGCAGGCGCAGACTATCTCGAATCTGTACATGGCGTTGGAGCATGACCTGGAAATCATTCCCGTGCTGAACAAATGTGATATGGCGAGTGCCATGCCCGATGAGGTGGAAGATGAAATCATCGACCTGCTGGGCTGCAAACGTGAGGATATTATCCGTGCCTCCGGCAAAACCGGAATGGGTGTGGAGGAGATATTGAAAGCGGTGGTGGAACGTATCTCGCACCCGACGGGTGACGAGGAGGCGCCGCTACAGGCTTTGATTTTCGACTCGGTATTCAATTCTTTCCGTGGAATCATCGCGTATTTTAAAATAGAGAACGGTGTGATCCGCAAAGGGGACAAGGTGAAATTCTTCAATACCGGCAAGGAGTATGATGCAGATGAGATCGGTGTGCTGAAAATGGATATGATTCCCCGTGCGGAACTGCGCACAGGAGATGTGGGGTATATCATTTCGGGCATCAAGACCTCGCGCGAGGTGAAGGTGGGGGATACCATCACTCACATCGCCCGTCCGTGTGAAAAGGCGATTGCCGGATTCGAGGAAGTGAAGCCGATGGTGTTTGCCGGGGTTTATCCTATCGAGGCGGAAGATTACGAGAACCTCCGCGCTTCGCTGGAGAAACTTCAGCTGAATGATGCCTCGCTGACTTTCCAGCCGGAGTCCTCACTGGCTCTGGGCTTCGGATTCCGTTGCGGTTTTCTGGGATTGCTTCACATGGAGATTGTTCAGGAACGTCTGGACCGCGAGTTTGATATGAATGTGATTACGACCGTGCCCAACGTGTCGTACATGGTGTATGACAAGCAGGGACATGCCAACGAGGTGCATAATCCCGGCGGTATGCCCGATCCGACGCTGATTGACCACATCGAGGAACCTTTCATTGATGCCACGATCATTACCGCCACCGATTACATCGGCCCTATCATGACGCTGTGTCTGGGCAAGCGCGGCGAACTGGTGCGGCAGAATTATGTGTCGGGCAACCGGGTGGAGATTCACTACAAGATGCCGCTGGGTGAAATCGTGATTGACTTTTATGACAAGCTGAAGAGTATCTCGAAAGGATATGCTTCCTTTGACTACCATCAGTCGGGTTTCCGCCCTTCCAAACTGGTGAAGCTGGATATCTTGTTGAACGGTGAGCCGGTGGATGCGCTTTCTACCCTGACACATGTGGACAATGCCTATAACCTGGGCAAGCGTATGTGCGAGAAACTGAAAGAGCTGATTCCGCGCCAGCAGTTTGATATTGCTATCCAGGCAGCTATCGGGGCCAAGATTATCTCAAGGGAAACCATCAAGGCGGTGCGCAAGGATGTGACCGCGAAGTGTTATGGCGGTGACGTGAGCCGTAAGCGTAAATTGTTGGAAAAACAAAAAAGAGGTAAGAAACGAATGAAACAGATCGGTAATGTGGAAGTACCGCAAAAGGCGTTCCTGGCCGTTCTGAAGCTGGATTAATTCAAGAATAAAACAAGCTCTGAGGAGCAAACAATAAGCGGGCTCTTTCTGTTAGTTGAAATTAAAAAGTCAATAACAGGAAGGGCTTGTGTTTTGATGGCAATTTATCACAAACTCTTAAATTCAATTGATATGGAAAAACTGAAAATTCTGAACTTGAACTTTTCCTTCCAGCGAGCGGCGCACTATCATATTAATGGAGGGATGTTGCTGATGGGGGTAGTCTTGCTGGCTATGTTCCTGGCCAATTCTCCGTGGGGGGATATTTATGCCTCCTTTTGGAATTACGAAGTGCATCTTCAGATAGGAGAATTTAATTTCTTTAGTCATAACGGGCATCACATGACCTTGATGACTTTTATCAACGATGCTTTGATGGCTGTCTTTTTCTTCAGTGTGGGGCTGGAGATAAAGCGTGAGATACTGGTGGGCGAGTTGTCCAGTTTCCGGCAGGCGCTTTTGCCCATCGTGGCGGCGTGCGGCGGTATGCTGGTTCCGGTGCTGATCTATTATTTCATGACGGCGGGAACTCCGGCCCAAAGTGGTCTGGCCATACCGATGGCTACGGATATCGCCTTTTCGCTGGGAGTGCTCAGCCTGTTCGGCAAGCGGGTTCCGCTGAGCTTGAAAGTCTTTCTGACCGCTTTCGCTGTGGTCGATGATATCGGCGGCATTCTGGTCATCGCCCTTTTTTACACCTCTCATCTGTCGGTGAACTACCTGATTGCTTCGGCGGGTATCCTGCTGATACTTTGCGGCGGGAATTTCTTCCGGGTGCGCAACCGTTGGTTTTATATTTTCTGGGGAGTGATTATGTGGTATCTGTTTTTGCAGAGCGGCATCCACGCTACCATTGCGGGAGTTGTCGCAGCCTTCACGGTTCCCGCCACTCCTCATTACAAGATAGGTAAGTACATTAACCGCATCCGCGAGAACATTGCTGTCTTTCCTGCCAGTGACAAGGAAAGTGTTGTGTTAAGCAAGATGCAGATCAATGTGCTGAAAAGCATCGAGTCTTCCTCGGACCGTGTCATATCTCCCTTGCAGTCATTGGAAGACAGTCTGCATGGAATGGTGAATTATATTATTCTTCCCTTGTTCGCCTTTGCCAATGCGGGTGTCTCGCTCACGGCGGATCATGGCGGTCTGGAAGTGGGGATGGCTACCTGGGCGGTGCTGGCGGGATTGCTGGCGGGTAAGTTTGCCGGCATTTATTTCTTTACCTGGCTGGTGATAAAGATGGGGTTCGCCGGACTGCTGAAAGGCATGACCTGGGTGAACCTGACAGGTATCTGTCTTTTGGGAGGTATCGGTTTTACGGTTTCTTTGTTCATAGCCAACCTCTCTTTCGGGGATTCGCCGGTGTTGCTGACGCAGGCAAAGATGGGTGTCATACTGGGAACGGTGCTGGCGGGTGTGCTGGCGTATCTGGTCTTGCAGTTCGCCCTGCCTAAACAGCCTGCACAGGAATAAAATTACAGATAGGGCAGTACGGCGGTGAAACGGCTGCCCTTGTTCACCTCGGATTGCACATCGATGTGTCCGTTCATTTTTTCTACAATGACCTTGCTGATGGCGAGTCCCAGCCCTACCCCCTGTACAAACTCATTCCGCTTGTAGAACCGCTCGAATATCATTTGTAATTCTTCTTTAGGGATTCCCGCACCGGTATCTTCTACGAAGAAATGGATTTCCTTTTTCTCTTTGTCGCAGAAATAACCCAGTTTGATGTGTCCTTGGGAGGTGAACTTCTTGGCGTTTCCCAAAAAGTTGGTGATGACTTGGGTGAGGCGCATACGGTCTATGTGTATGGTCACATCCTCGTCGGGAAATTCTTTGATGAATTCCACAGGAGGGAGAATAATTACCTGATGGGTCTGATAGACCGTTTCGGCGAAATGATGCGCGCTGCAATCCTCGCAATGAAAGGACATATTGCCGGATTCTATGCGGGATAGTTCCAGCACATCATTGACCAGCTTCAACAAGAGTCTGGTATTGTTGTCTATGATGGAGGCAAACTCTTTTTTCTCTTCTTCCGAGATGTTTTTCTCGGTAGTGAGCAGGTTGGAGAATCCCACGATGGCATTAAGCGGAGTACGGATTTCATGGCTCATGTTGGCCAGGAAGGATTGTTTCAGTTCCGCCTGTTCCGCCAGTTTGCGGGCGCGTATCAGTTCTTCTTCCTTGTCTTTGATCTCCTGAATGTTTACCAGAAGTCCGGTGATGATAGGATTTTGTTCATTATTCTGCAACACGCTGTATCTGAATTCCCACCATTGGTAACCGGTGTCGTTGAATTGGCAACGGTATTGGGCTGTTCTTCGTTGCCGGTGTAGTATGTTGGATACGTTTTTTCTGAACCGGGCTTGTTCGTCGGGGTGTACATAGTGGGCTATTTCCTCTATTCCCAACAGGTTTTGGGAACGGTTGGTCAGTTCGCAGAAAGCTTGGTCGAACACGGCTGTTTTTCCGTCGAAACACCAGGCGTAGGTTTTTCCTCCTTCCAGTGCAAGCGTTAATGCTTCGTGTTTGAGCCTGAGGTTGCGCAAGGCTTCTTTTTTACGTCCTTTTTCCAGTGTATAGATATAAATAAGGTAGGATATCCCCAAGAGGAGTGTGAAGACCAGGAGGCTTTCAAGAATCAGGATGGGAGTTGCGTATTTTTCCCTCCACGGCCTGTACATGATGGTATATTCCGGTGGAATGCTTTCAGTGGGGATCTGGTATCTCTTCATGGCCTGCCAGTTGACCAGATGCTGTTTGGCGATTTGTTTTACTGCCGGGACGGGTATCTTTCCTTGCAGTCTTTCTTTGATGCCGGCGGTCATGTCGCTTAGCTGTGTTTCGATGGGGGCGAAATAACCTCCCAGCATGTATTCCTTTATCCCGAATCCTTCGTTGATGGTTTCGAATCCGGGATTGTCGAACAGGCTGCCGATGCGCAGGGTGGTATAGTCCCGTTTGGTATACAGGAACAGGGAGTATTTGAAGACCCCGCTGGACAGCCACATCAGGTCGCGGGCAGCTACGGAATCACTGGACAGGCGGACTACGACGGTGGAGTCCAATTGGTTGTATTCGTTCAGCTTTTCGTGCAGGGATTCATATTCGGTATCATCTTTGTCACTGATGGGGATATTCAGCTTGTCGGGCAGGGCCTCTTGTCTTTTCCATTGGTGGAGGGCGATTTCCGATCCTTTGCATTGTTCGCTCAGGTCTTTCCGGATAAGGCGGTCAAGCACGGTCCGCCCGTTCAGGATGTGGATGCGGACTTTGCCCATGATGCGTTCTATCATCCGGCAGGTGGTGAGGTAATCGGGTTTGTCTATGTAGCCCGTAATGTTGGGATATTGTGCCAGCAACTCTTGGTTGGGATAATTCACTCCGCTGAATACGACGGGAACCTGCCTGACATACGGGTTTCCGCAAGCCATGACAGAGTAGGTTGCCTGATCATCGAGCACGGCAATCAAATCCCCTCCCCATGAGCGGATGGAATCTGCAAACTCGGAAATCCGTCGCTCTTCTTCTACGGATTCATATTTCTCGCAATCCAGATAAAAGGTGCGCAGCTGGAAGTCTATTTGCTGGTCTTTCAGTCCTTTGACAAACAGTTTGTTTACAATGCCGGCACCGCTGTACCCTTCCTGGTAGGAATGGATAAGGGCTATTTTATATTTTTGTGCATAAAGCGGACTCCCTATAAGAAGGGCTGTCATAAAAATGAAAAAGGCCTTATGCTTCATGTCAAACGTGATTATTAAGTGAACCGGGGGACAAAGATAGGAATGTTTCTTTAATTCCGGCTATGATTTACAGGAAATTATTGGAAGAGAGAGGGAAATAACCATCCCGGTTGGTGGAAAACAGCAATTCCGGCTTCTTGAAAAACATGCTTCTTGCTTTTCAAGGAACCGGAATTGCCTGTGATAAAAAGGAATGGGCCAACCCGTCAGCGGGGGTTATTTGTGTTGCTCCGGAGACGGGGTACTTTGAGAGGCCGGTCCGGCGGCAGCGTTTGTAGAGGCGCTTGAAGCGGAACTTTTAGCCGCGCCGGAAACCGGAGCCGCTGTCTGTGCCGTTGTAGCCTGTACTTCCCAGTGGAACGGTTCGAACTGTGTGTTCTTGTCTACCCATGACGGTTTGCGCGATGCATAGATAATGAACGGAGCTGCGACTACCACGATGCAGCCGATAATCAAAACGGCAAACCATACGGTGTTGCTGCCTACCGCAATCTGGCTGGGCGGAATGAAGCTGAGCACGAATGCCAGTAGTGAACCACAGAAACCCAGACCGCCGATGAGCCACATCAGTCCGTTGCCTTTGCTGCCGATGCGGAACGGGCGCGGGGCCTTTTTCATATTGTAACGCAGATAAATGGCGCCGCTGAACATCAGCAGATACATGATAAGGTAAAGCAATACGGTGAGCTGTGACAGGATTTGGTAGAAACTCTGTACGGAAGGCATCACAACGAACAGCAGGCTGAGCAAGGTTACGGCAAGGCCTTGGACCAGCAGAATGTTTTTCTGTACGCCGTTGGCGTTGGTCTTCTGGAAGAAGGGAGGCAGATAACCTGCTTTGCCCACTGCGAAGATACCTTTGGACGGACCTGCCACCCAGGTCAACACGCCTGCCAGCACACCGAATGCCAAAGCCACGGCGATGATAGGCGACAACCACGAAGCATGGACATACTTGAAGTAATTATCAAAGCCTACCAGCAGACTCTGAGTCAGGTTGATGTCCTTTTCGGGAATGATGATCCCCAGTGCGAAGGTGCCTAGCACGAAGATGATCACGGTGATAGCCGCACCGATGAATACGGCTTTCGGATAGTTCTTGGCAGGATTTTCCATGTCTTTTACATGGATACCGCCCATTTCCATACCGGCATAGAACAGGAAGATGCTGGAAGCCAGTACCAGGTTGTCGAAGTTGCTGAAATCGGGGAAGAAGTTGCCGTCAAAGTTCATCTGGCTCTGTCCGCCGGAAGCAAGGTAAATCACCGCCAGCACCATCAGCAGGCCGGCAGGAATGATCGTACCTACCATACCGCCTACTTTGGCCACTTTGCCTACCCAGCCCATGCCTTTCAGCGAAATGAAGGTGGCCAGCCAGTAGATAATCAAGACCACCGCCAGTGAGTAATAGCGGTTGGATGCCAAGGCCATATCATGGGTGTCACTCATGCCGATAAATGCCAGTGCCACGGCTCCGAAAGTCAGGACGGTGGGATACCAGATGGTGCTTTCCACCCATTGCAGGAAGATGGCGAGGAAGCCGAATTTCTTTCCGTAGGCTTCACCCACCCATCGGAACACACCGCCTTGCTTGTCCTGGAACATGGCCGCCAGTTCCGCCGCTACCAACGAGGTAGGTATCAGGAAGACGATGGCCGCGAATAAATAATAAAATGCCGAACTCAGTCCGTATTCGGCTTCAGCAGGCAGCCCGCGCAGGGATACTACCGCAGTCACGTTCATAATAGCGAGGGTAAATACCCCTAGCTTGACTGATTTACTAATGTTTGCCATAAAGTTTAGGTTTTAAAAAATGTATGTTTTTTGTTTACGGAGTTTATAACAACTCCCTGGAAATGATGTTTATCCGTTTAGGTTTATTAACCCGGAAGGTATGCGGAATTAAACAATCGTACCCGGAAGGGTGTTTCTAGAAAAAATAATATAATCAGTATAGTTTATGAAAACAGCTTTCTCCTCATTCATCTATTCCCGTAGGGGGATTTACGGGATCTTGCATATATTCATCCTGTTGATGTCCCTTTTTCTGGTTATCAGTATCTCGATAGATACTTTTCATAACATCCCTTTCCTGAATCAAGGTTCTTATCTGAAGATTCAGTTCTGGATATGCATGTTTTTCCTGTTCGATTTCCTGCTGGAGTTTTTCCTCTCGAAAGAAAAAGGAAGATACTTCACCAGCCATTTTATTTTCCTGCTGGTATCTATACCTTATTTAAATATCATTGATTTCTATCACATCACTTTCTCGCCCGAAATCAGTTATTTCCTGCGCTTTATCCCTTTGCTGAGGGGAGGGTATGCACTGGCCATCGTGGTGGGCTGGCTGTCGGGCAGCAAAGCGTCCGGGTTGTTTACCTCGTACATCACCATGCTGATGGCCACCGTGTATTTTGCCAGCCTTATCTTCTTTGTGCTGGAACATAAGGTGAACCCTATGGTGACGGACTACTGGAGTGCGCTGTGGTGGGCGTTTATGGATGTCACTACCGTAGGGAGCAATATTTATGCCGTCACTCCTACGGGGAAAATACTGTCGGTGGTGCTGGCCGCCCTGGGAATGATGATGTTCCCCATTTTCACGGTATACGTCACCAGTCTGGTGCAGCAGGCCAACAAGCGGAAGGAGGAATATTATCAATCGCAACAATCGGAGCCGGCGGATACTAAATAATAGCTTGAACTTCGTCAAAAATAAGAAAAAAGTCTTATCTTCGTAGCCAATAACAAATTGCTAACCTAAATAAACAACAAGATGAAATTATTGGCTCTGTGTGCGGCGGGGATAGGCTTGATGCTGTGTGCCTCGTGTACAAACAACAAACATTTGATCAGTGATGAGGCTGAACGTGCCGCTGTTCAGCAGGATTTTGAGGCACGGCGTGATACGCTGGCCCAAGGTGACCTCTTCCAGGTATTCGAACAACCCATGAGCGATGAGCAGAAGGAGGCGATGACTTTCCTTTACGCCTATATGCCTTTGGCGGATATAGCGGATCATCCCGGTGAATTCTATCTGGAAAACGTGGATTACGCTTTCAAGGCGCGTGAGGAGATGCCGTGGGGAAAAGTGGTTCCCGAACGCGAGTTCCGCCACTTTGTACTGCCCATCCGCGTAAACAACGAGAATCTGGACGACAGCCGTAAGGTATTCTACGAGGAACTGAAGGACAGAGTGAAAAACCTTTCTTTATATGATGCCGTGCTGGAAGTGAACCACTGGTGTCATGAGAAGGTGATTTATACTCCCTCTGATGCCCGTACCAGTAGTCCGCTGGCTTCCGTAAAGACAGCCTACGGACGTTGCGGCGAGGAATCTACGTTCACGGTAGCCGCCTTGCGTTCGGTAGGCATCCCTGCCCGCCAGGTATATACGCCGCGTTGGGCACATACCGATGACAATCATGCCTGGGTGGAAGCCTGGGTGGATGGCAAATGGTACTTCCTGGGTGCTTGCGAACCCGAACCGGTACTGAATCTGGGTTGGTTCAACGCTCCCGCTTCACGGGGTATGCTGATGCACACCAAGGTGTTCGGACGTTATAACGGACCGGAAGAAGTGATGTACCGCACTCCCCGGTATACGGAAATCAATGTGATTGACAACTATGCCCCTACGGCAAAAGCCGATGTGACCATCGTGGATGCGGATGGCAAACCGGTGGCTGATGCCAAAGTGGAATTCAAGGTGTATAACTATGCCGAATTTTATACCGTAGCTTCCAAACAGACGGATGCGGACGGCAAGACGTTCCTGACAGCCGGAAAAGGGGATATGCTGGTATGGGCTTCCAAAGATGGAAAATTCGGTTACTCCAAACTGTCTTTCGGAAAAGACAATGCCTTGACCGTGAAACTGGACAAGACGGCCGGCGAGGCTTATACACTGGATATGGATATCATTCCTCCGGTGGAAGGCGCCAATATGCCCGAAGTGACTCCCGAACAACGTGCGGAGAACAATCGCCGCATGGCCTTGGAGGACTCTATCCGCAATGCCTACGTGGCTACGTTCATGACGGATGAATCGGCCCGTCATTTCGCTAAAGAGTATCAGTTGGATGAGGATGTTGTTGCCAAATTGCTGGTGGCATCACGTGGTAACCACGAAACCATCCGTGACTTTATGGCCCGTCTCCGTTCGGACAAGTCAAAGAAGGGCGGCATTGACCTGCTTCAGCAGATTTCCGCCAAAGACCTTCGCGATGTAAGTTCCGAAGTGTTGATAGACCACATGATGAATTCACATCTGTGCGCCAATGCCGATTATTTCCGCAGATTTGTGCGTAATCCGCGTGTGAGCAACGAAATGATTACTCCGTACAAAGGATTCTTTGAGAAAGCAGTGCCCGAACAGGAGCGTGAGGCTTACCTTGCCGATCCGATGAAGCTGGTTGCATGGGTTGCCGAAAATATCCGTGTGGACAAGGATTGCAACCTGGGCGGTTCTCCGATTACTCCGGAAGGGGTGTGGAAGGCCCGTACAGCCGATGCGCACAGCCGTGATATCTTCTTTGTTTCCATGGCACGCAGCATGGGTATTCCTGCACGTATAGACGAAGTGACCGGAAAAGTGCAGTTGATGGGTGATGAAGGTGCTGTTGATGTGAACTTTGAGGCGATGGAACAGGCCAGTGCACCTACCGGCAAGTTTATTGCCAGATATACGCCGATCAAGTCTTTGGCCGACCCGAAGTATTATTCTCATTTCTCTATTTCCAGACTGACTCCTGCCGGAACCTTGAAATTGCTGAATTATGATGAAGGCGATATTGATATGGGTGGCGGCGCTACTTGGGCTAATCTGTTGAAGAACGGAACGGCACTGGATGCCGGCAATTATGTGATGGTGACCGGTACTCGTCTGGCCAACGGCGGCGTATTGTCCCAGCTGACTTTCTTTACCATCAAGCCGGGGGAAACGACTACGGTGGACTTGGTGATGCGTGAAAGTAAGGATGATATTCAGGTAATCGGTAATTTCAACTCGGAATCTACTTATAAACCGATAGATAGCGATGAACTGAAGTCTATTCTTGCCACTACAGGACGTGGTTACTACATTGTAGCCGTACTGGGTGCCGGACAAGAACCTACGAACCATGCCTTGCGTGATATTGCGGCATTGGGTAAGGAGTTTGATGAATGGGGCAGAGGAATCGTGCTGTTGTTCCCCAACGAGGAGCAGTACAAGAAGTTCCGCCCGCAGGAATTCCCCGGATTACCGGCTACCATTACTTACGGTATTGATGTGGACGGTTCCATCCAGAAGCAGATTGCAGAAGGCATGAAGTTGTCTAACAAGACTATCTTGCCTATGTTTATCATTGGTGATACCTTTAACCGGGTGGTATTCGTGTCACAAGGATATACCATCGGGCTGGGTGAGCAGCTGATGAAGGTGATACATAAGTTGTAGAATTCAGTATAAACAAAAAGTAACGCGGATATTCAGCTTGAAACCCTGAATATCCGCGTTTAATATGATAATAACGTTTATGCTTGCTTATTACTTGTCATCATCCAAATCATCATCGTCATCGTCCCAGTCATCCTCTTTCTTTGATTTCTTGGGGTTGAGGCTTTTGTTTTTCTTTTCCAGTGCTTTGTCGTTTTCGTCTTTCATTGCCAGTTCGGACAAGGCGGCTTTTACTTTGTCAGGATCGGTAACGTCTTTCAGATACTCTTCTATCTTTACAGTACCTCCCATGGATACTTTTGAGTTACGATAAATCATGCCGCTGTCTACGCTGCTCCGTCCGGAGAAATGAAATTCCGAAGTTCCGGTTTCTTCGGCAATCTTACGGATATTACCGGCATTCACACCGCATCCCGGCATGATGATGATCCGTCCGTCGGCCTGTTCCACCAATTCTTTCAGAAGAGGGATTCCCTTTTCGGCGGTAGCTTCCTGTCCGGAAGTAAGAACCCGGTCTATACCCAGTCCGATAATCTGTTCCAAGGCCTCTTTGGGATTGCTGCACATATCAAAAGCACGGTGGAAGGTGACACTCATCTCGCCTACCGCATTCATCAGTTTCTGCATCAGAGGCACATCGACATAGCCTTCTGCGGTAAGACAGCCGAATACCACACCGTCCGCACCCAGCTGGCGTGCCACTTTAATATCATGCAGCATGATTTCTTGTTCAATAGGAGAATATAGGAAATCTCCGCCACGGGGACGGATAATGACATGCAGTTTTGTTTGGTTCAATAATTGGCGTGCCATACGGATTTCGCCAAAAGACGGGGTTGTTCCGCCTTCCGGAATACCTGCACATAGTTCTACACGATAAGCACCGGCTTGTTGTGCCTTCACAGCACTTTCCACGGAGTTGGCGCAAATCTCGATTTTTGATTTGTTACTCATAAAGTTATTTAATAGTTAATTCAATTCCATAATCAACGTCATCGGGCGCTTTGGGCTGTTCCAGCATTTCTCTTTCAAATATTCCGCCAAGGGAACTCCAATGGTTTCTCTGCGTGAGTTCGTCATTGGTCCGGTTCTTTACGGATGACTTTGTTCTTCATAATATGATGAATTTGTCAGTGCAAAGATAGGCATAATGTAAGAGTGTGAGAAATTTTAGCGGAAAAAATTTTTAATTAAAAAGCCGGTACTCCTCTCGGAGTGAGAGAAATACCGGTTTTCCTATGGGAACGAAATGGATTATTGCACGTGGATGCGATGGCCATTGAATACGTTCATGCCCAGTTTGTTCATAATATGCTTGATGGCAAGCTGTGCTTTCACGGAGTTGCCGGCGTCATCCAGAGGAGGCGCGAAGGCTGCAATGCCCATGACACCCGGCATTACGCCCATGACACCGCCTCCTACGCCTGTCTTGGCAGGAATTCCCGAAGTGTAAAGCCAGTCGCCTGTGTGCTGATAGAAACCTACGGTAGCTATCATGGAGGTGATTTTCGGGGAGAGGGCTTTGTCGAACACTTGCTTGTTGGTGTTCGGGTTCAATCCTTCGTTGGCGATGGTGGCTCCACAGATGGACAACTGTTCTGCAGTGATGCCCATGGAACACTGGCGGGTGTAGAGGTCGAGCGACATATCGGGGGCATCGTAGATACGGTTATAATTTTTCAATAGCCAGGCGATGGAACGGTTGTTGAAATTTGTCGCCGACTCTGACCGGTACAGTTCGTCGATCAGTTGCGGGGTACTTCCGCATAGTTCGGTCATATTGTCTACGATAGCAGCACTTTGAGTACTGATTTCGGCCACCAGATTCCGGCCTTCTCCGATAGAGATAACCGTCTCGGTGTCATTACAGCCTGTCATTACAAGGATAAACAGGCAAATTGGTAATAATCTATAGAAATATTTCTTCATAATCTATCCTATTATATCATTATTAATGATTACCATTTCGGGTTTTGTTTCAACTTTTTGTTCAATTCCAATTCTGAAGGAGGGATCGGTAACAGATAATCCCTATCTGCATGGAATTGATATCCGCTTGGCAGAGTCCCGGCCATCGGATCCGCCCATTTGTTATCATCAAGGGTCAGACGCTCTCTGATTCTTTTCTGATTATCCGGACTGTAAGATTTGAATAAAATAGATTCATCACCCACATAAGCACCTTTACCACGCTTTCCAACAATCAGTTTATCAGCTTTCCAACGCATGAGATCATCCAGCCGGAAACCTTGCAAAGCAAGTTCAGAACGGCGTTCACGACGGATTTCCTGTAAAACAGGAGTCAATGTATAACCGAAATCGGTGAAATTAGCATCCTTTGCCGGTGCCAGATATTTCACTCCTGCACGTTCACGAAGCGCTTTCAATGTCTTATTCGCTATATCATCGCTCCACATTTCCAGTTCAGCAGCAGCTTCTGCATAAGCCAAAAGACCTTCGGCATAACGAATAATAGGTAAAGCAGTCTCACCATTACCACTTACAAAGGTGGTATCTATTCCCAAACGGATATGATAACCCGTCAAAGAACGTGTGTTTCCATCTCCCGCCAATTTAGGAGGGCTAATAGTATTCTTCTCTTCATCCGTATATTCTTCCAGATGCATTGGGGTCGCAGTAATGGCAGAAGCAAATTTGGCACCTTCATTCATCACCGTTTGAATCAATCTAGGGTCACGGCCTTCAAATGTTTCCTTAAAATCCTTAAATTTCTCATTTGTCGGATCAATAAATGTTCCATCGGCATTCAGATAATTATCCACCAGGCTTTGAGTAATTCCGGCAGCTCCTTCCGAGTCGACAACACCTGCCTTCAGATTACCGTTGACATCATGAAAGACTCCTTCATCACTCGAATATTTCCTCCACAATAGCACTTCGTATCCCATTCCTATAAATATCTTTTCTATTTCTTCACGCGCAAGCATATTAGGATGTTTATGTCCAAGTTCAGCTTTCTTGGCTGGAAGTGTTACATCAATTACCTCTGCCTTCATCTGAAGCTCTCTCTTCTTGGCAGCAAGCTCTTTCTTGGCAGCCTCTAATACTTCTTCAATTGCCTGTCTTGTTTCGTTGACAATCTGTCCAACCTTAGGTCTGTCCTCAGGAGCTACCTCCTTCATACCCTTTAAAACTTCAGTAAGCTCGCCTTTTTTACCAAGAAAAGCAACTCTGATATCATTTAACTTATCAAGAGAATCTGTTGCCTTTATCTGTGACAACGCATTTTCTTTGATTGCATCAAGTCTTTCTTTCATCTTATCCTCCTTCTTGCGCTATTTACACATTGTTAATCATTTCGCAAAAAACCACTCTCAATTGTAACACAATGCTCATATTTCGCAAGTATTATTTTAATTATTCTTATGTCTTTTCTCATAAATCTCAAGAACCTGCATAGCTTCCTTGGCATGCACCTTATTGATAAATTACACTGCATACTTCAACAGCAGCTGCGCCAGCCAAAATAGATTTAATAACTCCTTTGCCGCAATG
>ENA-UEPV01001262-UEPV01001262.1-human-gut-metagenome-genome-assembly--contig:-NODE-1262-length-16242-cov-7.458831_pt1 | contig 16242 bp, 10 predicted proteins | sample MGYA00242942_ERZ507925 | MGnify/ENA primary metagenome ERZ507925 (study PRJEB26167, sample SAMN06115453) | human gut metagenome | host: Homo sapiens | place: China:Fujian | collected 2015-08-26... | reverse complement strand
ATATCAAAATAAAAGCTCCGGTTCAAACCCTTTGTCTGCGCCGGAGCCTATATAATACAGATTTTATTTAACGATAAGTGACTTTCCTGTCATCTCTTTTGGCTGTGGAAGTCCCATAATCTCAAGCAGTGTTGGAGCGATATCTGCAAGACATCCGCCCTCACGAAGCTTGTAAGAAGGGTCAGCGTTTACAAGAATGAAAGGAACAGGATTGGTTGTATGAGCTGTATGAGGTTTTCCTGTCTCATAATCAATCATCTTCTCTGCGTTTCCGTGGTCAGCACAGATGAATAATACTCCATCCACATCCTTGATTGCCTGAACTGCATCACCTACGAGTGAATCAACTCTCTCAACAGCCTTTACAGCAGCCGGAATCACACCTGTATGTCCAACCATGTCAGGGTTAGCAAAGTTGATGATAATAACATCATACTTATCTGACTTGATAGCCTCAACAAGATCCATTCCAACCTCAGGAGCGCTCATCTCAGGCTTTAAGTCATATGTTGCAACGTCCTTAGGACTGTTTACAAGAAGACGTGCCTCATCGATATTCGGCTCCTCTACTCCACCGTTGAAGAAGAAGGTTACGTGTGCATATTTCTCTGTCTCTGCGAGACGAAGCTGTTTCTTGCCATTTGCTGCAAGATACTCACCAAATGTATTCTTGATTTCTTCCTTCTCAAAAGCGATAAGCTTATTAGGAATTGACTCGTCATAATCCTTGAAGCATACAAATGTTGTCTTAAGGAATGGGCGCTCAAAGCCAGTAAACTTATCATCGCAAAATGCTCTTGTCATCTCACGAGCACGGTCCGGACGGAAGTTGAAGAAGATAACAGAATCATTGTCCTTTACAACAGATACCGGTGTGCCATCCTCGTTTGTGATAACTGTAGGAAGTACGAACTCATCTGTAACGTCATTTGCGTATGACTCCTCCATAGCCTTTACAGGGCATGTAGCTTTTACGCCTTCACCCTTAGTGAGTGAATCATAAGCCTTCTGTACACGATCCCAGTTGTTATCTCTGTCCATTGCATAGTAACGTCCTGAAAGAGATGCAATCTTTCCTACACCAATTTCCTTCATCTTGGCGAGAAGCTGCTCGATATAGTCCTTTCCTGATGCAGGAGGTGTATCACGACCATCAAGGAATGCGTGTACATATACTCTGTCAAAATTCTCCTTCTTGCAAAGCTCAAGAAGTCCGTAAAGATGCTCGATATGGCTGTGAACTCCACCATCTGAGAGAAGTCCCCAAAGATGAAGATCAGAATCATTCTTCTTGCAGTTTTCGATTGCAGAAAGTAATACCTTGTTCTTGAAGAAATCACCATCAGCAATTGCCTTTGTGATTCTTGTAAGATCCTGATATATGATACGGCCTGCGCCGATATTCATATGTCCTACCTCAGAGTTTCCCATCTGTCCGTCAGGAAGTCCAACTGCAAGGCCTGAAGCTGCGCCCTTTACAAAAGGACACTCTGCCATCAATTTATCCATAACAGGGGTATTTGCCATAGCTATGGCATTTCCCTCTTTGTGGTCACTTAAGCCGTAACCATCAAGTACCATTAATACTACCGGTTTCTTACTCATTTATATTTCCTCTATTCTTCATATGAGGCTTGCAAAATGCTCTATCACAGTGACATATGCAAGCTCACAAAAAATTTCATTACATAATAAATGCCACTAAATGCAGCTAAGCTGGTGAATTTAGTGACATTTAGTTATTGTGATTGTCAAATCAAATATTAAATTATGATTTAATAATTACTTGTAGTTTACGATCTTTCCAAAATCAGCCTTGAGTGAAGCGCCACCAACTAATCCACCGTCGATGTCAGGCTTTGCAAAAAGCTCTGCTGCATTTCCTGCATTTACAGATCCGCCGTACTGGATACGAACTGAATCTGCTGTAGCCTGATCATAGATCTCAGCTACACACTCACGAATTGCACCGCAAACCTCCTGAGCCTGGTCAGAAGTAGCTGTCTTTCCTGTTCCGATTGCCCAGATTGGCTCGTAAGCGATAACCATGTTTGCAACATCTGATGCAGCAACACCTGCGAGATCTGACTTAATCTGAAGTCTGATCCAGTCAAGTGTAACACCGCTCTCTCTCTGCTCAAGTGTCTCACCACAGCAAAGGATTGGTGTAAGTCCAGCCTCGATAGCCTTCTTTACCTTCTTGTTGAGAAGTGCGTCATCCTCTTTGAAGTAATCTCTTCTCTCTGAATGTCCGATGATAACATACTTAACACCTGCATCAAGAAGCATCTCTGCTGAGATTTCTCCTGTGTAAGCACCCTTCTCCTCGAAGTACATATTCTCTGCTCCAACAGCAACATTTGTACCCTTTAATGCTTCTACAACAGGTACGACATCGATTGCAGGTACACAGTAAACAACTTCAACATCATCTGAAACTACGAGTGGTTTTAACTCTTCTACTAATTTAACAGCCTGGCTTGGAGTCATGTTCATCTTCCAGTTGCCGGCTACAATTTTCTTTCTTGCCATTTTATATCTCCTTGTATTTGTATACAAATATTTATTGTGGTAGTTCTTTTCGCTAAGCTCAACCTTCGCGTTCGACTCGGTTTCACTAATCTCAAAGAACGACCTCGCACTAAATTCAATCATCGCCTACGGCTCGATTTCATTAAGCTGCTTTCGGCTTATTTATCATCAGCACAAGCTACGCCAGGAAGCTCCTTGCCCTCAAGGAACTCAAGGGAAGCACCGCCACCTGTTGAGATGTGGCTCATCTTGTCGCCAAGTCCCATCTGGTTAACTGCTGCAGCTGAATCTCCACCACCGATGATTGTGATAGCATCTGATTTAGCAAGTGCCTCTGCTACTGCAAGTGTACCTGCTGCAAGTGTTGGGTTCTCGAATACACCCATTGGTCCGTTCCATACAACAGTCTTAGCTGATGCAACAGCGTCAGCGAAAAGCTCACGTGTCTTAGGTCCGATATCACAGCCCTCACGGTCTGCAGGCATCTTGTCATAATCATATGTCTCTGTCTCTACAGGAGCATCGATTGGATTTGGGAAATCCTTGATTGTAACTGCATCAACAGGAAGAAGAATCTTCTTTCCAAGTTTCTCTGCTTTTGCAAGCATCTCTTTACAGTAATCAATCTTTGTCTCATCAAGCATTGAGATACCAATCTCATAGCCCTGTGCTTTAAGGAATGTGTATGCCATTCCACCACCGATGATAAGTGTATCAGCCTTCTCGAGGAGATTGTCGATAACATTGAGCTTGTCAGCTACTTTAGCTCCACCAAGAATAGCTACGAAAGGACGTACAGGATTCTCTACTGCCTTGCCAAGGAAGTCAATTTCCTTCTGCATAAGGTATCCAACAACATTCTCTCCACCCTTAGCTGTGATGAACTTTGTAACACCTGCTACAGAAGCATGTGCTCTATGAGCAGAACCGAAAGCGTCACATACATATACATCAGCAAGGTCAGCAAGCTCTTTTGCGAATGCATCTCCGGCTTCCTGTGGCTTTGTCTCCTCTTTGCCTCTGAAGCGTGTATTCTGAAGAAGAACTACATCTCCCTCTTTCATCTCTGAAACAGCCTTTGTTGCAGCCTCACCTGTTACGTTGTAGTCAGCTACAAATGTAACCTTCTGTCCAAGCTTAGCCTCAAGAGCTGCAGCTACAGGAGCAAGTGACTCACCCTCGTTTGGTCCGTTTTTAACTTTTCCAAGGTGTGAGCAAAGGATAACCTTTCCACCGTCCTTGATTAATTTCTGGATTGTTGGAAGAGCTCCGTTGATACGGTTCTCATCTGTGATTTTTCCGTCCTTAAGTGGCACGTTGAAGTCACATCTAACGAGAACTCTCTTGCCTTTTACGTTGATATCATCAATTGATTTCTTGTTTAATGACATAATATGTCCTCCCTTATTTCAAGGCATACGCCATGTGGCCTACGCCATATTGTGCATATAAAAAATATAATTAATTCTACAATTCACAGATATTCAAAATAAATAGCCATGCTTTAAAAAAGAGGCGCGGTTCAATTAAGACCGCGCCCCTTGAGTAGTCTTGAGATATACTGTTCTTGTGGGTACAAGAATTAAGCTAACTCTGAGAAGTACTTGATTGTACGAACCATCTGAGATGTGTAGCTGTTCTCGTTATCATACCAAGAAACAACCTGTACCTCGTACAGATCGTCAGAAACCTGGTTAACCATTGTCTGTGTTGCATCGAATAATGAACCAAATCTCATTCCAACGATATCTGAAGATACGATCTCATCCTCGTTGTAACCGAATGACTCGTTAGCTGCTGCCTTCATAGCTGCGTTGATATCCTCTTTTGTAACGCCTGCTTTCTTAACAACTGCTGTAAGGATTGTTGTAGATCCTGTTGGTGTAGGAACACGCTGTGCAGATCCGATTAACTTTCCGTTTAACTCTGGGATAACAAGACCGATTGCCTTAGCTGCTCCTGTTGAGTTAGGAACGATATTAACTGCTGCTGCACGTGAACGACGAAGGTCTCCCTTTCTCTGTGGTCCGTCAAGAGTCATCTGATCTCCTGTGTAAGCATGGATTGTTACCATGATACCAGACTGGATTGGAGCGTACTTGTTAAGTGCGTCTGCCATTGGTGCTAAACAGTTTGTTGTACAAGAAGCTGCTGAGATGATTGTATCAGAAGCCTTAAGTGTCTCATGGTTTGTATTGTAAACGATTGTAGGAAGGTCGTTTCCTGCTGGTGCAGAGATAACTACCTTACGAGCTCCAGCATTGATATGAGCCTGAGCCTTCTCTTTTGATGTATAGAATCCAGAGCACTCAAGTACAACGTCAACCTTTAACTCTCCCCATGGGCAATTGTTTGCATCTGGGAATGCGTAAATTTTGATTTCCTTACCACAAACTGTGATAGAATCATCGCTTGCAGAAACCTCATCTGCATGCTCATATTTACCCTGTGATGAATCATACTTTAATAAGTGTGCTAACATTTTTGGGCTTGTTAAGTCGTTGATAGCTACTACCTCGTATCCCTCAGCTCCAAACATCTGTCTGAAAGCAAGACGTCCGATACGACCAAATCCGTTGATTGCTACTCTTACTGCCATTTTAATTCCTCCTAGAATTGTAAAAAGTATTTTTAGGGACATGCCCTAAGATGCTTTTATTATAGCGAATAATTCTCAAAGGTTCAAGTACTTTATTTGTGTTTGTTAAAATTTTCACTAAATATTTTCATTTACACACATTTTTTATCATTCTTCACAATTTTTCTTTTTAGATATTGCGCTTTATTATAATCTCGGCTACACTTAATTAATTGCTGTAATTTGCACTTTCCGGCAGCCAGCAGCAGACAATTATAAATCATGTAACTTATAAAGTTTTTTAACAACAATACATCAGTTTTACGGAGGTATTTATATGTGGGATCAGCACATGCACTGCATGTTTTCGGGTGACAGCGATGCCGACCCGGTATTGATGATAAAATCAGCAATCAACAAAGGGCTGGACGGCATCTGCTTTACAGACCATCTGGACTATGACTATAAAGAGGAGCCCGGGCTTTTCGACCTTGATATAGCAGCATATGAAAAGCGCATCAAAAGACTTGCAATTGTTCTTAAAGAAAAGGACTGCCCGGTAAATATCCACTGGGGCATTGAAATCGGTTTACAGCCTCATATTACAGACAAAAATAATGAGGTCACCAAAAAATATCCGTTTGATCTCGTGATCGGCTCAAGTCATGTAGTAAACGGCATTGACCCATACTACCCTGCATTTTACAAAGGCAAGACAGAGCACGAAGCCTACACCGAATACTTTGAATCGATACTTGACAATCTGCACAGCAAAGCGGATTTTGATGTGTACGGTCACATCGACTACGTGGTCAGATACGGTCCTGACAAAAATAAATACTATTCATATGAAAAGTATGCCGACATAATTGATGCTATATTAAAGGAAATTATCTCCCAGGGAAAAGGCATCGAGCTCAATACCGCCGGCTTTAAATACGGGCTTGGCCACCCAAATCCGACCGAAGATGTGCTAAAGCGCTATCATGAGCTTGGTGGGGAAATAATCACAGTCGGAGCCGATGCCCACAAACCGGAGCATGTGGCATATGATTTTGACAGGGTTTCAAACATCCTCAAGGATGCCGGGTTTATGTACTATACAGTATTTGAAAACCGCGTTCCTGCTTTCATCAAATTATAGCCCAGCCTTAAAGGCTTACGTTGTCATTCTATTTAACTATTAAACCTCACATGCATTCGCAAATGTCAAAAATAGGAGCCACCTGATCTACATTTTACATCAAGTGGCTCCTAAAGCATTGGTTCCGTAAGCTTCACTGTATAACCTCCAAGTTCCGCTTTCGCTATATGAATTTATTTTGGCATTTCCATATTGCTTTGCTATAAATCTGATTCTGTTTATGACAGGATTTTTATTCTTTTAGCTTAGCTATGGACCTCTACCCTTCTTCATAAAATCCCTCCTTGTGGTTACATTATCTATGTAAACTCTTATGAGAGATTCTATCTTTCACTTTTAATCTACAAGAACTTTTTCAACGATATTATTTATTTGCTAATATATCTGTGCGATTACTGCTCTTCGGCTCGCCCTACAGATTTAAATATTCCGTTCAATCATCCTTATAGTACTTTGACTTAAATTATGTAATCCCCATTGGACTGTACCTCCTGTGTTTTTTTTGTTCCTTTCGTATCTCTTTTTGTTGATTTAAGATTACACTAATTTCACCTATTTGTCAATATGTTTTTTGACAATTTTTATTTTTATTTTAAATTGTCTGATATTTTATATATTTTTTGTTTTGTTTACACATTTCTTGCAATTCAATCACATGATTAAAGGGAGCAAAATACCTTTGCCCCCTCATGCCGTCATTTATCATTTATCATTCTTCATCCTGTAATCAATACACCTGTTCAGGTAATCGACATAATCCGGATTCTTGCACATGCCCTTGCCTGCCACGTCGGAAATCTTTGCCACATCCATGCCGTTACACTTGGTGGTCTTCATAACTATGTTGAGTGCTTCCTCATCAGTGTCGTTACTGATAAAGGTTCCTATACCGAATGCAACCTTTGCCCTATCCTTGAAATAATCATACAATGCAGTCGCACGCTCGAAATCCAGACTGTCGCTGAACAAAAGTGTCTTTGTCCTTGGATTGATCCCCAGACTGTTGTAGTGGGCTATCATCTTGTCTCCCCACTCGTACGGATCTCCGCTATCATGACGCACTCCCGAAAAAAGTGTCGCATAGGTGAGCTGAAAATCACGCAGGAAGCAGTCTGTTGTTATGGTGTCAGTAAGCGCAATACCGTTTAATATACCATACTCCTTAACCCATGCATCGAGTGCGTACCAGTTTGAATATGCCGGATTATGCTTGTGATTGCCCTGTCCTGTACACATAATCCACTCATGAGCCATTGTTCCCACCGGCTTTAAATTGAATTTCTTCGCAAGATATACGTTTGATGTACCAATAAAGTGTGAATCTGCAGGCAGCTCAACCTCTGCGATTGCCTTTACAGCCATCTCCTGCGCCTCGGCAGACAGACGGCGTCTTAGTCCAAATTCACTGAAATCGCTAAGCCTGTAGGTATCCTCCTCGAGCAGACGCACCTTCTCATCAAGCCTGCGCTTAAACTGCTTAAGCAGCACATCATAATCATATGCCATACGGAAGTACACTTCATTTACAATAGCAAGCACCGGAATCTCATACATCGAAGTATTGAGCCATGTGCCGGCTGCATCGATTGCCAGCCCGCATGGTGCATCTGTTGTGATGGTAAACTCCTCATATCTTGGCTGCCAGAGTCTTAAAAAATCAACATATGTGCCTTTTATCCAGGTGATGTTATCAAGATATTCAAGCTCCTCCTCCGTAAAACGAAGCTGACAGAAGGCCTGCACCTGCTCCTTTATCTCCTCGACCATCTCATCTGTAAAATGCACGTCTTTATTTCGGCACTTGAAGGTCCATGTCGTTTTATAGCTTGTGAACTGATGGAAAATCGTTTGTCCCATGCTGAATTTATACATATCAGTCTCAAGAAGGCTGTTTATTATTTGTGGCAATCTCATCTGTTTTATGTCCTCTTTTCTTTTTCTTTCAAACCATTTACTACCGGTAATTTTAGTCTTGATTTTACCACTGCGACTATCAAATATCAAGCAGACGCACATGTTTAATTATCTTCAATTTATTTTCTTTTCCGTCAGCATATTCACTGGTTCCAAAATAAAAACTCCCATGAAAGCCACTAACCGTGACCTCCATGGAAGCTTAATTGTTTATATTGCAGAGATAATAACCCAATAAATATATAAGATATTGTAATTATTCAGTTATAAATTATTTAAAGTATTTCACACCGCTCTCGAATATCTTCATATCCTGCTCGCCGTAGATATTGATTGCTACAGACTCGCCACGGCGCTCTGAATGAGCCATCTTGCCGAGGATTCTTCCGTCAGGAGATGTAATACCTTCAATAGACATGTATGAGCCGTTTACGTTCCACTCCTCATCCATTGATACATTTCCGCCCAGATCAACATACTGTGTGGCAACCTGTCCGTTTTCAAATAGCTTATCAAGCCACTCCTTTGGTGCTACGAAACGTCCCTCGCCATGTGATGCCGGGTTGCAGTAGGTCTGACCAAGCTTAGCCTGCGCAAGCCATGGGCTCTTGTTTGAAACAACCTTTGTATATACCATCTTTGAGATGTGGCGGTTGATTGTATTGTATGTGAGTGTAGGTGACTGTGCATCCTGCTGTCTGATCTCTCCATATGGTACAAGTCCAAGCTTGATAAGTGCCTGGAAACCGTTACAGATACCAAGTGCAAGTCCGTCCCTCTCATTGATGAGCTTTTCAACTGCCTCTGTCATCTTTGCATTTCTAAATGCTGTTGCAAAGAATTTGGCTGATCCCTCAGGCTCATCTCCTGCTGAGAATCCACCAGGGAACATGATAATCTGAGATTTGTCGATTGCCTTTACAAACTCATCAACCGAATCACGGATATCCTCTGCTGTGAGGTTCTTGAATACCTTTACGATTGTGTCAGCGCCTGCTCTTTCAAATGCCTTAGCACTATCATACTCACAGTTTGTTCCAGGGAATACCGGAATAAATACTGTAGGCTTAGCCACTTTATTCTTGCATACATAGATATTCTTTGCATCGTAGAGACCGCTATTTACCTTGCTTGTATCGTCTGTTGCCTTTGTATGGAAAACGCCCTCAAGCTTTGCTGTCCATACCTTGACAGCCTCCTCAACAGGAAGCACCATATCGTCACACTCGATAGTCTGCTTATCGTTTACATAGCCGACTACAGAGGCTGCATCTGAAATACCTGCTGCATCAATTACCTCTCTGACCTTTGAAAGTGCATCAACAGGAACCTCAGCTACGATATTACCAAAGCCAGGTGCAAAGAGTGTATCGCTTGTCACCTCATCCTCGATTGTTACACCAAGCTTGTTACCAAATGCCATCTTTGATACTGCTGCAGCAAGGCCTTTTCCGTCAAGTGCATATGCTGAAACGATTGCGCCATCCTGGATAAGATTTCTGATTGCTGTATAAAGTGTCATAACCTGATCATATTTTGGAAGATCAAACTCATCCTTATCTATTGTAAAGAGAACAAGCTGGTTGCCCTCTTTCTTGAGCTCAGGTGTGATGATATCCTTTTCCTTTGCCACATCCACTGCAAATGATACGAGTGTAGGCGGTACATCAATATCATTGAAGGTACCTGACATGGAATCCTTTCCACCGATTGAAGGAAGTCCGAAGCCAATCTGAGCATCATATGCTCCGAGGAGTGCTGCAAACGGCTGGCTCCAGCGCTTTGGATCCTCGTTCATTCTGCGGAAGTACTCCTGATATGTCATACGGATTTTGCTGTAATCTCCGCCTGCTGCAACTATTCTTGAGATAGACTCAAGCACTGCATATATAGATCCGTGATATGGGCTCCATGATGAAAGATATGGGTCAAAGCCGTAAGCCATCATTGTTACTGTATCACATTTGCCCTTTAATACAGGAAGCTTTGCAACCATTGACTGTGTCTCTGTGAGCTGGTAACGTCCACCATATGGCATATATACACTGCCTGCTCCGATAGAGCCGTCGAACATCTCAACAAGTCCCTTCTGTGAGCATACGTTAAGGTCTTCAAGCTCTGCCTCCCAGGCACCCTTCATATCTCCTGCCTCAACCATCCTGGCTACAGCAGGTGTACTGATTTTGTCCAGATAATTGTCACTCTCGCAAGGCATCTCAACCTCAACATCTGTCTCCTGATGAGCTCCGTTTGTATCAAGGAATGCACGAGAGATATTTACTACCTCTTTGCCTCTCCACTCAAGCACAAGTCTTGGATCCTCTGTAACTACCGCAACCTCTGTTGCCTCGAGATTTTCCTCCTTTGCGTATGCAAGGAACTGCTCAACATCGGAAGGCGCAACTACAACTGCCATACGCTCCTGTGACTCTGAGATAGCAATCTCTGTTCCGTCAAGACCTGCGTATTTCTTTGGTACCTTGTCAAGCTCTATGCGAAGTCCGTCAGCAAGCTCTCCGATAGCAACAGAAACTCCGCCGGCACCGAAATCGTTACATTTCTTGATGATATGGCTGACCTCTTCTCTTCTGAAAAGTCTCTGAAGCTTTCTCTCTGTAGGTGCATTACCCTTTTGTACCTCAGCCCCGCATACTGATGTAGACTTTGTATTGTGTGCCTTTGATGAACCTGTAGCGCCACCGATTCCGTCACGTCCTGTGCGTCCTCCGAGGAGAATGATTTTATCTCCCGGATCAGATGTAAGTCTCTGGACAGCACGTCTTGGAGCCGCACCCATAACTGCACCGATTTCCATACGCTTTGCAACATAATTTGGATGGTAAACCTCCTTGACATAGCCTGTTGCAAGTCCGATCTGGTTTCCATATGAGCTGTATCCGTGAGCTGCCTCTCTGACAAGCTTCTTCTGTGGAAGTTTTCCTTCAATTGTCTGTGAAACCGGTACTGTAGGATCTGCTGCACCTGTTACACGCATTGCCTGATATACATATGTACGTCCTGAGAGAGGATCTCTGATTGCTCCGCCAAGGCATGTAGCAGCGCCACCAAAAGGCTCAATCTCTGTAGGATGGTTGTGTGTCTCGTTCTTGAAGTTTACAAGCCATTCCTCTGTCTTTCCGTCCACCTCAACAGGTACCACGATAGAGCATGCGTTGATCTCATCAGACTCTTCCTGATCATCAAGCTTGCCCTCTGCCTTTAATCTCTTCATGGCAAGAAGTGCAAGATCCATCAGGCAGACAAATTTGTCATTTCTGTCCTTGTAGATATTTGAAAATGTATTGAGATAATCCTTGTAGGTATTTTCAATCGGTGTACGGTAGAAGCCATCGTCAAACTTGACATTCTTAAGCTCTGTAGAAAATGTTGTATGACGGCAGTGATCTGACCAGTATGTATCGAGCACACGGATTTCTGTCATTGAAGGATCACGCTTTTCCTCATTCTTAAAATAATTCTGGATATGAAGAAAATCCTTAAATGTCATGGCAAGGTTCAATGATGAATAAAGCTCCTTCAGCTTGTCCTCTGCCATATCCTTGAAGCCGTCAAATATGATAACATCAGCAGGGTCATCAAACTCCTGCACAAGTGTCTCAGGCTTTTCCATGCCGATAGCACGCGAATCAACAGGGTTGATGCAGTGCTTCTTAATAGCAGCAAACTGCTCATCTGTGATATTTCCCTCAATCACATATGTGATAGCACTTCTGATAATCGGCTCCTCATTCTCATTGAGAAGCTTCACACACTGCTCGGCTGAATCTGCTCTCTGGTCAAACTGTCCCGGTAAAAACTCTACAGTAAATACTTTTGCATCACCATAGTCAAATGTCTCCTCATAGATATCATCTACAGGCGGCTCTGAGAAAACTGTATACAAGGCTTTCTTGTATGTCTCCTCTGATATATTTTCCACATCATATCTGATTAATACACGTACTGCCTCCACAGTTGTGATTCCCAGATAATGCTTAATCTCATGCTTTAATTCCTTTGCCTTTACTGCAAAGTCAGGTTTTTTCTCTACATATACACGACGTACGTTACTCATATGTTCTCCTTTCAATTCGAGAGTATGTAACCAATTATTCGTTACCGTCCGGCTTTTTGCACAATCGGACTTTAAAACTATGGTTGTAGTATAACACTTTAGTTATGATAAGTATAATTAATATATTTAATTTCTTTTATAAGTTGCGTTAATTATAGTTTTCTTATATAATGATATGAGAATCAAAAGGTATCATCATATTTATACGGAGGATAACAAAATGGATATAAATTATGAGCTTTACAAGGTCTTTTACTACGTGGCAACGTCCCTAAGCTTCTCTGAAGCCAGCAAGAAGCTGTTTATTTCACAGTCCGCGGTAAGCCAGTCTATTAAGACTCTCGAAAAGAAGCTGGGACAGACTCTTTTCATCAGAAGCACAAAGAAGGTACAGCTCACCGCAGCCGGTGCCCTGCTTTTAAAACACATTGAACCTGCCATGAATCTTATTGCCCGCGGTGAAAGCCAGCTTTTAGACTCAGGCACACTTGGACTTGGCCAGCTTCACATCGGCGCAAGCGATACCATATGCCGTTATCTGCTGGTTCCTTACTTAAAGCAGTTCCATCAGAGGTTCCCGAATGTGCCTATCAAGGTCACAAATGCCACATCTATCCAGTGTGTGGAGCTTTTGGAGCAAAGGAAGGTTGACCTGATTGTCACGAATTTTCCAAACTCGCACCTCAATCACTCATACAGACAGAAAACCATATGCAACTTTTCCGATGTTTTTGTGGCAAATCCCAATTATTTCAAGCTTCGCAAGCAGGAGATAGCTTTTTCTGAGCTCAATAAATATCCTATCATGATGCTCGACCGAAACAGCACCACCAGTGAATTCCTGCATAATCTGTTTTTACAGCACCAGGTTGACCTGATTCCGGAAATTGAGCTAAGCAGTAACGATCTGCTCATAGACCTGGCCAAAATCGGACTGGGTATAGCATTCGTGCCTGACTACTGCATCAACCATGAGAATAAGGAGCTTTTCGTGCTGAAGACAAAAGAAAAGATGCCTCCACGCCAGATTGTTGTGTCCGTAAACACTACAATGCCCGTGTCAGCATCCACTGAAGAATTTTTAAATCTGCTCCCAGAAGTCGGCAACTAGTTTTCCGACATTTGCTATATTGCATGGCTTTCTGTCACTCCACTCGCGTGGATAGAGCAAATCATATTCTCTCTGCCAGAATCTCTCATCTAATAGCAAAATGACACCTGTGTCCTCCGTCGTCCTGATTACTCTTCCGGCCGCCTGGAGGACTTTATTTATGCCCGGATACCTGAAAGCATAGTCAAAGCCACAGCCGTTTTCGGCATCGTAATAATCCTTTAATATAGTTCTCTCATTGCTGATCTGCGGAAGCCCCGTTCCGACAACAATAGCACCTATCAGTCTGTCGTTTTTCAAATCAATGCCCTCACCGAATATGCCTCCCATGATACCAAATGCCACAAGTGTTCTGTCCGTTTCCTCACTAAACCTGTCCAGAAATTCCTCCCTCTCAGTCTCTGACATATTATTTTTCTGCAGCATAAGCTCTGTTTCGTCTGCATATTTTTCACAGTAAATATCTGCCACATCATTCATCATCTTATATGACGGAAAGAAAACCATATAATTTCCAGTCTTTTGCGTGACAACAGCATTAATATACCCTGCAATGCGCTCATACTCACTCCTTGAGCGCCTTGTGTACCTCGTACTCACATCGGTTGCCATCGCAAGCAGTCTCTTTTTGCTGTCAAACGTGCTGTCAGCATATATGGCATAGTTGTCTTTTTTTGTGCTTAGCAGGCTCTTGTAATAGTTTACAGGCAAAAATGTCGCTGAAAAAAACACAGCCGACCTGCCCTTATCCAGCCTCTTTTGTATATTAAGCGACGGGTCCACACAAAAAAGCTTTAGCATGAACCTGCCATCAGCCTCAAGCTCGGAATACATCACGTAGTGCTCATCCACCAGATCATAAATGTTAAGGAAATTGCGAAGCTCAAAATAAAAATCCATAACATCCTTTTTCCCCGGAAACTCATTAGCCTTCTGCAAAAACTCATCCAGAAGTGTCATAAGCCTCATAAAGGAAAATACCATATTGCCAAACGTATCATATACCGTGTAATTCTCACACTCACGCTTCATCCCAAGCAGTATCTTATTGCACTTTTCAAGCGCTTTCTCAATAGAACGGCTGTGCTCCTTCATAATGCGCTTCACAGTAAGGAAATCCTCCTTATAAATCTGAGCGCTATACATCTGCCTGCTTCTTTCGACCATATTGTGAGCCTCATCAATGAGAAAAATATAATCTCCCTTTATCCCCTCCTGAAAAAATCTCTTAAGATAAACATTTGGGTCAAACACATAGTTGTAATCGCAGATGATATTATCACACCAGCTAGCCGTATCAAGACAAAGCTCAAACGGACAAACGGTATACCTATCCGCCTGTGATAAAATATCATCCCTCTCAATCATTTCACATCTGTGAAGCAGGTCAAAAACCGCATCATTTACTCTGTCAAAATGCCCCTTTGCATACGGACAGGTTACCGGATTGCATTCCATCTCATCACACGGACACAGCTTTTCCTTAGCCGTTATCTGAATGGTTTTTGCCCTATAACCATTTTTTTCAAGCAGCGCAAACGTTTCCTTTGCGACTGTTGCGGTGATTGTCTTCGCTGTCAGGTAAAAGATTCTGTCTGCCAGCTCCTCACCAACCGCCTTCACTGCCGGGAAAATAGTAGAGATAGTCTTTCCCACACCGGTCGGAGCCTGCATAAAAAGAAGCTTCTGACGCATAATTGTCCTGTAGACATCCGAAACAAGCTTTTTCTGCCCCGGTCTGTACTCAAACGGAAAATTAAGTTCTTTAATTGAAGCCTGTCTTTGATTTTTCATTTCACACTGAAACGTTGCCCATTTGCCATACTCTTCCATCAGGTCATCAAACCATTTTTTTATCTCTTCAAATGAGAACTCCTCGCGAAAATACTTAGTCTGCTCCGTTTCCAGATTGCAGTAGGTCATCTGAATGCCTATCGTTTCCATATTATTTTGCAGAGCAAAAATATATGCATAGCACATAGCCTGCGCACGGTGCACAAAAACCGGATTTTCAAACAGCTCAACCCTTCTGTACATTCCCTTAATCTCATCGACAAAACACTTGCCATCCTCCGTAAAGATGCCATCTGCCCTGCCCTCGACAGTCAGCTCATACAAATCACCTTCAACAACAAGTGAAAGCGGTACCTCTGCCTGATACTCCTTCCCCATGCTGCCCTGGATTTTCCTGTGAATGCGTGTTCCCTCCATCATGGCATCGGCACTCATAGCTCTGGATGACCGGTTGTCTATGTCACCCTCCCTGAAAATAAATTCCACAAGGTTTCTGACCGAAATATGTAATTGTGTTTTCTTTTCACTATAGTTATTTCCAGCTTCTGTCATGTACTCTCCCTACATATTCCGGATTATGTTACCGGTTTCGTGTTCCGGCAATATTTTCAGTCTAACTCCAGACATTTTTAATACACTGAACATAAAAAAGGGAGAGCTCCAAGAAGAAACTCTCCCAAAGGACCTTATTCAATTGTATTACGCTACAGTGAATTTATCAACCACATTATCAAATGCCTGGTCATCGCCCATATAGCAGACCTTAAAGTCATTGTTTGTACCAATTCCAATCACTCCAAGAAGTGATTTCGCATCAATAAGAATCTGTCTATATTTGAGATCAATGTCAAAATCGCACTTAGAAGCAGCCCCAACAAATTCCTGAACATCATCCAATGTGTTAAGTCTGATTACTGTTTCCTTATTGTACATAGTTAACACCACCTTTATAATCTAAAACATAGTGCTTTCGCACATGCCAATCAATTGTTGCGCCTATTATAACATCTGATATTCATTTGTCAAAAAATCATAATCCGTCATTTTCCGTCAATTCATGTCATTTTTTTTAATAAATATCTTTTGCGTAACCG
>ENA-UEPV01001258-UEPV01001258.1-human-gut-metagenome-genome-assembly--contig:-NODE-1258-length-16286-cov-5.190141_pt1 | contig 16286 bp, 10 predicted proteins | sample MGYA00242942_ERZ507925 | MGnify/ENA primary metagenome ERZ507925 (study PRJEB26167, sample SAMN06115453) | human gut metagenome | host: Homo sapiens | place: China:Fujian | collected 2015-08-26... | reverse complement strand
CAGAGCTTGCTAAGCAGGAGCTTGACGATACGACACCATATTTCGATATTCCGGATGAGATCCTTGGATTCTACCGCATGGATCGTCCGTCACCGCTGGTGCGTGCATACTGCCTGGAGAAGAAGCTCGATACACCGGCAAAGATTTATTACAAATTTGAGGGTAATAACACAAGCGGCAGCCATAAGTTAAACTCTGCCATTGCGCAGGCATATTATGCAAAGCAGCAGGGCTTAAAGGGTGTTACCACAGAGACCGGAGCAGGTCAGTGGGGAACTGCACTTTCTATGGCATGCTCTTATTTTGATCTGGATTGTAAGGTATATATGGTAAAATGCTCTTACGAGCAGAAGCCGTTCCGTCGTGAGGTAATGCGTACCTACGGTGCAAGCGTGACACCGTCTCCTTCTATGGATACAGAGGTTGGCCGCAAGATCCTTGCAGAGCATCCGGGAACAACAGGAAGTCTTGGATGTGCAATTTCTGAGGCGGTTGAAGTAGCAACTAATACAGAGGGTTACCGTTATGTTCTGGGAAGCGTGCTTTCCCAGGTACTTCTCCATCAGACAGTGATCGGTCTGGAGACAAAGGCTGCCCTTGACAAATACGACATTACTCCGGACATCATTATCGGATGCGCCGGTGGCGGATCAAACCTCGGTGGTCTTGTATCTCCGTTTATCGGCGAGATGCTCCGCGGCGAGAAGAAGTATCAGGTGATCGCTGTCGAGCCTGCATCCTGCCCGAGTCTGACAAGAGGTAAGTATGCATATGACTTCTGTGATACCGGAAAGGTTTGTCCTCTTGCAAAGATGTATACACTTGGAAGCGGATTTATTCCTTCACCAAACCATGCAGGTGGTCTTCGTTATCATGGTATGAGCTCCGTTCTTTCACAGCTTTATGCAGATGGTTTTATGGAGGCGCGCTCTGTTGAGCAGACATCCGTATTTAAGGCAGCAGAGCAGTTTGCAAGAGTTGAGGGTATTCTTCCTGCACCGGAGAGCAGCCATGCGATCAAGGTTGCGATCGATGAGGCAATGAAGTGCAAGGAGACCGGCGAGGAAAAGACGATCGTATTTGGTCTGACCGGTACCGGATATTTCGATATGTACGCATACGAGAGCTTCCATGATGGCACGATGAAGGATTATATCCCTACGGATGAGGATCTTGAGCCTGGTTTTGCAAGCCTTCCGAAAATGTAATGAATAAATGATGTGGTTTCAGACATCATTCAAAAATGTTGCTCACAAGTCCCTGCAGACGGTGTTGTCTGTGGGGATTTGTTTTATGGCATAGGAAAATGCTCGTAATGTGTTGGTCTATTTTGGATTTTTCAAGCATTTTCCAGTCATATCTTCCGATCAATCTCCGCAAAATAAATGTGGGGGTGATAAAATGCTTTTGGATGTGTCAAGTGGCGGATTTGCACTTAGTCTTGCGCTGACAAATCGCACAGATCTCGTGTCGGAGGACATGAATCCGGAGGAACGCCGTGAGGCGTTGGAGAAGATCCGGAGCAGGCAGCTGGAGCAGGAGGTAGGTATTCTTGTCAATCAGATCGGAAAGATGGATCAGCCGCCGGGCTAAAGGGTTGCATGACTTTTAAACTGTAAGAATGGGTAAAACGAAAGGGCTTCTTTTCGTCAGTGGAAGAGATTACTGTCGGAAAGAGGCTTTTTTCCATTTCTCAAAAACAAAGGTGAAAACGTTTCAAAGAGAACAGGAAACTCCGGATTTTGATGCAGAAGAAAACGGCTCAAAACGGGTAGAATCATTGACTTTTGGCGTGTAATATGATAGATTTAATTTATGTTATTGGGTCTTTTGGAGAGTTAAATTATGCAGACATAATTTGCAGAAATGGAGATGGGCATGGACTATACAAAATTAACGAATCAGGATCTGGAACAGTTGATCGAGCAGAAGGATATGGAAGCAACCTGCGAGATGGCGGACAGATGCCTGAATGGTACATATGGGGTAGAACAAAATTTAAACCGGGCATATCAGCTTTATCACAGAGCGGAGAGCAAGGGAAGCAGGCGTGCATATGTCGGTTTGGCATATATGTATGAGAATGGCATTCTTTTTGGGCAGAATATTGAACTTGCCAAGAAGTATTATGAGATGGCGGGCGTTCAAAAGACGGAGTTTGCCGAGGTGCAGGAAGATTATCTGCCGGCGGTTTTCACACGCCATGAAGGGGTAGAAATAATGGGGCCGGCCGCCTTTATTTACGCCAATGGGGAAAACAACATCGCCATTACGGGAGAAGGAACCATCTACGGACCACCTATGGATGCTGAAATCAGAAAACGTCCTAACGGTGCTTCAGTGGTAGAAAAAGATGTTCCGTGGGACATGCCTATAGAACAACGTATCTATGACGGTATGGAAGGCAGGACTTTCTATCGTCCTAAAACAATCTCTCCCATCAACTGTACCAATGTATTAATAGAAGGGATCACGATGGAACGAAGTACCTTGTGGAATGTGGTACCCATTTATTGCGAGAATGTAATTATAAGAGGCATTACCGTCAACTCCACCAAGGTGCCCAGCGGAGACGGCATTGACATAGAATCCTGTAAAAATGTACTGATTGAATACTGCACGCTGAACTGTGGTGATGATTGCTTTACCCTGAAAGCCGGCAGAGCAGAAGACGGATTACGTGTAGGCAAACCTACAGAAAATGTAGTTATCCGCTACTCGCTGGCCCAGCATGGACATGGCGGGATAACTTGTGGTAGTGAAACAGCCGGAGTGATCAAGAATCTGTATGTACACGATTGTGTATTCGACGGAACCCGTACCGGCATCCGTTTCAAGACACGACGCAACCGTGGAGGAGGCAGTGACAACACGTACTATGAGAGACTGCGCATGATCAATGCAGGAAAAGCCTTTACCTGGGATTTGTTGGGCAGTGCTTATTATATGGGCGAACTGGCCGCACGCTATCCGGCAAGAAAAGTAAACCGGCTGACGCCTGATGTAAAGAATATCCTGATCAAAGATTTCATTGTAGAATCAGCCGACCAGTTCTTTACCGCCAATGGTATTCCCGAAATACCTTTCAACCAGGTAGTGGTGGAAAATGGAGAGATCAAATGCAGGAAATTAATCGGTGCCCTGAATGATGCCGCCGGATTTACGATGCGGAAGCTGACGATAGAATCGCAGCACAATGACATTCACATATTGGATGGAAAAGACATCCTGTTCGAGGATATACATTTCAAACTCCCCGCCGGAGAGATCATGGTGAATGTGGAAGGGGAAAGATCCGGAAACATTGTTTTCAAGAACATCAATGCCAATCAGGAAAAGGTTGAGTATAAAAAGGAATCTCCCATGAGGATAGAAATAAAGTAACTAAATATCGGTCTGATTTGGAACGCAAATGACGCAAATGACACAAATTTAACCTTTCGGTAGGTTTTGCCTCTATGTAGTGAGGGGGCTTTATTTGTGTCATTCGCGTCATTTGCGTTCCAATCTTTCTCCTAAATAATCACACTTATCACACCCACTTCCGCAACTATAATCCCCTATAACTGTATCATTTTTCATCATAATGTATGATTTTCCATTGTAAGGCGGGTTATCCCGCCTTATTTTTGTATCATGAAAACAGTATTCAATGGTATTATGAAAAACAAATGGACCAAACTGACAGCTTTAGTAATAGCTGCCCTGTGGAGTGGACCAACTGTGCAGGCACAAGCTCCGCACCCCGAACGTATCTATTTATCGGGAACCGGTATTGACGACACCAGGACTTGGGAGTTCTTTTGTTCGGGAGGACAAAACAGTGGAAAATGGAAAAAGATCGAAGTACCCTGCAACTGGGAACTGCAAGGATTCGGAGAATATACTTACGGTCGTTGGTATACTATAAAAGGTGAAAGGCCAAGCGACGAAACGGGTATTTACCGATATAAATTTGAATCTCCGGCAACAACTCCCGGTGAGCGGATAAAAATATTCTTTGACGGAGTGATGACCGACACGGAAGTTTTCATCAATGGAAAACCCGCAGGCGAGATGCATCAGGGAGGATTCTACCGCTTCAGTTATGATATCACCGATTTATTGAAGCCCGGCAAAAAGAACCTGCTTGAAGTAAAGATAGCTAAAGAATCAGCCAACAAATCCATCAATGCAGCCGAACGTAAAGCCGACTGGTGGCTGTATGGTGGTATTTACAGACCCGTATGGCTGGAAGTTGTCCCGGCAGTCCACATGCGACATTTTGTTCTGAACGCCGATCAGCATGGAAAATTGCAAGCGGCAATAGAAATGGAAGGGGATGCCAAAGGATATGAATTGTCTGTTTCCGTCCGTTCATTAAAGGATGGAAAAGAGATGTACACTCAAGGACACAAACCTACCGTTTCTCATCAGATTAAGGATTCGAACAAGGAACAGTTGGTGGAAGGAAACTGGATGAATATCCAGCCTTGGTCTACAGAGGACCCCAATCTGTACGTAGCCAGACTGGAACTGAAAGACCCCGAAGGGAAAACGGTGCAAAGCCGTGAAACGCGGATAGGTTTCCGCACCATTGAGTTCTTTCCACAAGACGGAGTTTATCTGAATGGAACCAAACTAGTGGTGAAAGGTGTCAACCGCCATTCTTTTTCCGTAGATGGAGGTCGTGCTACCAGTGCGGCTATGAGCCGTCAGGATGCCTTGCTGGTAAAAGAAATGAATATGAATGCGGTCCGTTCACATTATCCGCCTGATGAACATTTCCTGGATATGTGTGATTCATTAGGAATTGTCTATATGGACGAACTGGCAGGATGGCAAAACGGATACGATTCAAAAGTAGGTCCTAAATTAGTCAAAGAAATGATAGAACGCGATGTGAATCATCCTTCCATCATTATTTGGAGTAATGGCAACGAAGGAGGATGGAATTATAATCTGGATCCTTTATTCGCCAAATACGATAAATTACAGAAACGCCACATGGTACATCCTTGGGCCGATTTCAATGATCTGGACACCCACCATTATCCCACTTATCTGACCGGAGTGGCACGTTTTACCAACGGCTATAAAGTATTTATGCCTACCGAATTCATGCATGCCATGTACGATCAGGGAGGCGGTGCCGGACTGCGTGACTTTTGGGATCGTTGGTGCACGAACCCTCTGTTTGCCGGAGGCTTTATCTGGGTATTCTGTGACGAAGCCCCCAAACGTTCTGATAAAGGAGGCATATTGGATTCTGATAAATCCAATGCTCCTGACGGGGTAGTTGGTCCGCGTAGAGAAAAAGAAGGAAGTTACTATGCCATCCGCGCACAATGGTCGCCCATCCAGTTAAAACCCCTGCTGATTACCGACCATTTTGACGGCAGCTTCCTGGTTACTAATGAATATACGTATACTAACCTGGACAAATGTCGCATGACTTACAAAATACGTACTTGCGAAACACCTTTGAACAATGCCATGGAAAGCGGTAAAGTTATCGCAGAAGGCCATGTACAACTGCCTGCCATCGCACCGGGTGAAACCGGAAAAGCCCGCTTCACTCTTCCTGCTTCTTTCCGGGAAGGTGATGTACTGGAGTTAGAGGCATTTGACAAAGAGGGAAAAAGTATCTGTAACTGGACCTATCCTATCCGGCTGGCAAAACAATACTTTGATCATAAAATGGCGCAGACTCCGATGACCTTGGAAGCGGTACAACCGGCAACCGCCACTCAAACCGCTACCTCCATCGAACTGAAAAGCGACCGTGTAACCGTCACTTTTGACCCGGCTACCGGCATGATCAGCCGTATCACATCAGGAGGAACAGAAGTTCCATTCAAAGACGGTCCTGTGGCAGTGGGCATGAAAATGCGCTACGAGCCAACATTGAGTTATGTCCGCAACAGCAACGAGGGGGCTGTTTACTGTGCCAAATACAAAGGTGCCGCCGACTCCATCGTATGGCGTCTTACGGACAAAGGACTACTCTATATGGATGCCATTCTGCTGAACCGGGCTTCCGGCGGAGGTGGATTTGATGATGCTTTCATGGACTCCAAAGTATTCAATCTCGGTCTGACTTTCTCTTATCCTGAAAAGAATTGCTCCGGCATGAAATGGATGGGCCGCGGCCCGTACCGTGTCTGGAAAAACCGGATTCCGGGAACGAACTATGGAGTATGGCACAAAGAGTACAACAATACCATCACCGGAGAAAGTTTTGAAAATCTGGTTTATCCGGAATTCAAAGGATATCATGCCAATATGTATTGGGCCACTTTGGAAAGTGACACGACACCGTTCACCGTTTATTCCCGGAATGACGGTATCTTCTTCCATGTGTTCACTCCCGAAGAACCGAAAGGACGCGTAAAAGACACCATGCCCAAATTCCCTGATGGGGATATATCCTTCCTGCTGGACATCCCGGCTATTTGCTCCTTTAAACCCATCGAGCAACAAGGGCCGAACAGCCAGCCGGGTAATATCCGTATCAAATCGGGGGATGAAGGGTTACATCTGAATTTGATGTTTGATTTCCGACAATAAACAAGTGAATAGTGATTAATTTAATAGCAGAATCATGAAATTAATAACTTTTGTATGTGCCGCCTTTCTATGCCTTCCGTCTTTGGCACAAGAAAAATTTCCGGACGGCACGCCTGTATCCGATTGGTTTAAGGACAGTAAGATAGTAGATATAAACACATTAGGCAAGAAATACATTCTGACAGATTACGGTGTCATCAATGACAGCACCCTGTTACAAACAGAGAAAATCCAATCTGCCATTGATGCTGCCGCACAAAATGGCGGCGGAGTTATCGTCATTCCCAAAGGAACCTATTTAAGCGGAGCGCTGTTCTTCAAACCCAAAACACACCTGCATCTGGAGGAAGGAGCTGTGTTGAAGGGAAGTGATGATATCAGCAACTTCCCCATCATAGATACCCGCATGGAAGGGCAAAGCTTGAAATATTTCGCGGCGTTGGTCAATGCCGACAAAGTGGACGGTTTTACGTTATCCGGAAAAGGCACGATTGATGGCAACGGATTAAGATACTGGAAATCATTCTGGCTTCGTCGAAAAGTCAATCCCCAATGTACCAATATGGATGAATTACGCCCTCGGCTGGTTCATATCTCCCATAGCAATAACGTCCAACTCTCAGGAGTACGCCTCATCAACTCTCCCTTTTGGACTACCCATCTTTATAAATGTAATCACATAAAATTACTGAACCTCTATATTTTCTCACCGGAGAAACCGGTAAAGGCTCCAAGTACGGATGCCATTGATATTGATGTATGCAGCAATGTACTGGTGAAGAACTGCTATATGTCTGTCAATGATGACGCCATAGCCTTAAAAGGCGGCAAAGGTCCCTGGGCAGACCAAGACCCGAACAATGGAGGTAATTTCAACATCATCATCGAAGATTGTACCTACGGCTTCTGCCACGGCGCCCTCACTTGTGGAAGCGAATCCATCCACAATCGCAATATTATCTTGCGACGCATTCACATCACCAATGCCAATCGTTTGTTATGGTTAAAGATGAGGCCGGACACCCCCCAACAATATGAATATATTCTGGTGGAAGATATCACCGGAGATGCAGATCATTTTCTGTATATCAAACCTTGGACGCAATTCTTTGACCTGAAAGATCGAAAAGACATTCCCATTTCTTACTCAAACCATGTGACAATGAGAAACATTGATTTTAAATGCGATAATTTCTTCAGCGTAGAAAAGTCTGATCAATATCAACTTACTAACTTTACATTCGAAAACCTGAACATTAAAGCTAAAAACGGGAAATGCGACAAAGAAATGATTGACAATTTCATTTGGAAAAAGGTAAGTATAAATAATATAAAATAAGATCAGCAGTTGAATAAATCAAATTCAACAATATCTAATCACGAGCCACGGCTGGCACTATCCAAACGTGGCTCCTGTTTTTTCAACATGAAATTCACAAGATCCCGGTGTATTCCACATATATCCGGCATTCGTTTCTTTACTTAATAGTTCAATAACTCTTCCAGGCATCAGCCTCTTTGGCATTACGGGCTTTTGCACGCATTTTCTTACTGAAAATGATTCCCAGCAGCTTATCGGCATCAAACGTAGCACTGATACCCGCCCCCACCATCAAAGCGCTAGGAGTAAATTTGCCTGCCGGCGCAGGTTCCAAACGAGGATCATAGCCTGCCAACAACTCTTTGTTGATAGGAATCTCTACATAAATTTGTTCCTCTTCCGGAGTTTCAAACGGTCCGTACGGCAATAACCTGATATACCCTCTACCATCTATTGTATCCATTTGAGAGATATAATAACGAGGAAGTTCCGTTTCAAACTTCATGTTTTTTTTAGGGAAGGGAGTTGATTTCATTTTCCACTTTTCGGGATTGAACAATCTGTCAATCTCTTTCTGTGTTTCATCATCTATCACAATTTCTACTTGACCGCTCAATAGTTGCTGCAAACGCAAAGAGTCCTGTTTGGTCAACTGCTTGGTCTCATTCGTTCTCTGGGCAAATGACAGCACCGAGAAACAAAGACATAACAAAAGGAAGAATATACGTTTCATAGCTATCTATTTTTAGTAACTTCCTAAAGATACGCAAAAGTAACGTATGTTCATCCTTTTCATGTCTTTTTCTTTCGTTCTTTTTTTCGTTAATTCTGGTAATAAACTCGTTTTACCCTATTAGACACACTGGTCAAGATCTCGTATGGAATAGTTTCCAGAATCTCTGACAGAACAGTGACCGGTAAATCATCTCCGAAGATGATAGCTTTATCCCCTTCCTTACAATCAATATCCGTCACATCAATCATGCATACATCCATACAGATATTACCCACGTATGACGCTTTCTGCCCATTCACCAAACAATAGGCATGTCCATTTCCCAAACGTCGGTTCAGTCCGTCGGCATAGCCGATAGGAATAGCGGCAATACGGGAATCCCTTTCCAAATGTCCTTTACGACTATACCCCACTGTTTCTTCCTTAGGAACCTCATGAATCTGAAGAATAGTGGTTTTTAATGTACTTACATTATTGATAATCTGATTGGTAAACGGATCAATTCCATAAAGACCGATTCCCAAACGCACCATATCGAACTGAGCACCCGGATAGCGTTCTATCCCGGCTGTATTACAGATATGACGCAATATCTTATGCTGAAAAGCCTCCTGCAAACATTCAGAAGCAGCTTCAAACATTTCTATCTGTCTGCGCGTAAACGAATCAAACTGAGCCCCGTCACTGCCTACCAAATGAGAGAATACAGAACGTGGAATAACAGCTGTCTGCTTCTTCAGACGGTCTATCAGTTCTGGAATCTCTTCGGGTGCAAAACCCAAACGGTGCATCCCCGTATCCAATTTAATATGAATGGGGAAATTCGTTACGCCTTCTTTCTCAGCAGCTTTAATCAGTTCATTCAATAAATGAAAACTGTAAACCTCGGGTTCCAATTTATAATCAAACATGGTCTTGAATGCTGTCAACTCAGGATTCATAATCATAATGGAACAGGTGATTCCCGCTTTCCGCAAATCCGAACCTTCATCAGCCACAGCTACCGCCAAGTAATCCACACGGTGATCTTGCAGTGTTTTAGCTATCTCGTATGAACCGGCACCGTATGCAGAAGCCTTCACCATACATACCATTTTTGTTTCCGGTTTCAGTTTGCTGCGATAATAATTCAAGTTATCAACCAAAGCATTCAAATTGATCTCCAAAATGGTTTCATGCACTTTCAGTTCCAAACGATCTGAAATCCGGTCAAAATGAAAAGCACGCGAACCTTTTACCAAAATCACCTCATTACGCAGCCCAGCCAGCAAATCCGACTCCAACAGTTCTTCTGTAGTACGGAAAAAATACTTTTCTATCTCAAAACGGGCAGCAGCAGTCCGAATTTCCTCTCCTACCCCGATAATCTTCTCTACTCCCCGGCTATGTACCAATTCGGCTACCTGACGATAAAGCAGTTTGCTGCTCTGTCCTGTTTCAAGCATATCCGAGAGGATAAGTGTCCGTTTTTTTCCTTTATCATCAGAACGACGCGACATAAAGTCAAGAGCAATATCCAAAGAAGCCAAATCCGAATTATAACTATCATTGATCAACACACAGCCATTCTTGCCTTCTTTTACCTCCAGACGCATAGCAATCTGTTCCAAACGCGCCATGCGCTCGGTTATTTGTTCAGGGGAAACCATCATATACAAAGCCACAGCCAGACAATGCAGCGAATTCTCAATAGAAGCGTCATCTATAAAAGGAATACTAAATTCATTCGGCATCCCCAGATAACGGTATTTAATAGTGGTAGCATGTGCCCCTTTTTGAATGGACTCAATAAACAACGGACGTTCATTGTCCTTTTTCGACCAAGCAATCTCACGCGAGGTAAAAAGAGATTTTGCCACACACGAACTGATCAGTTCGTTATCGCCATCATAAATGATGACGTCACAGTCTTTGAACAAAGTAAGCTTCTCCATACATTTATCCTGTAAAGAGAAAAAGTTCTCTTGGTGCGCACCACCAATATTAGTCAAAATCCCCACAGTAGGTTTAATGATAGTCTGCAACGCCTCCATTTCCCCCATTTCGGAAATACCCGCTTCAAAAATAGCCAACTCAGTGCGTTCATTCATCAACCATACCGAAAGTGGCACACCTATCTGTGAATTATAGCTACGTGGCGAACGGGTTACCACACGGTCCGGGCTCAGCAATTGATACAACCATTCCTTCACAATGGTTTTTCCATTGCTGCCTGTAATTCCTATAACCGGAATCTGAAACTGCTCCCGATGCTTTTCCGCCAATTTCTGTAATCCTTTCAGAGGATTGGCCAACTGCAGGAAATTCGCATCTTGAAAAGATTTCATATCGGCCGGCAATTCGCCCACTACAAAATTACGGACTCCACGTTCATACAATTCCGGAAGATATTTATGCCCGTCATTCCGTTTGGTTTTTAAAGCAAAAAATAATGTTTCTTCCGGAAAGCACAATGAACGGCTATCAGTTAAAATCCAATCAATCTGTGCACTACGGTCCCCAAACCGCTTTGCTCCCAGAACTTTTTCTATATTTTCAATCGAGCTTGACATTGTTCTAATTCTTTTTGAAGGTCAAAATACGGGAACTTTTCTTTAAGTCGCTCTATCTTTAACACTATTTGAGTTAAAAATTTACGATATGTTTCAGATTGGGCATTAAACGGTTTGTGAGCTAAAGCCTTCCGGATATCCTCCCACTCTTTCATTATTCTATCCGTTTCTTTACTAAAATAACATTCTGTAAAACATTCCCATAGATAAGATACAGCTACAGGAGAGGGATGCAACATGTCATCTGCATAAAAACGATAATCACGAAGTTCATCCATCATGATTTCATAAGAAGGGAAATAGTAACAATCAGACCAGCGGCGGCATAATTCATCCACCGCAAGAAGCAAAGTGGACTTACTTATCTGATTACCATGCATACCATCTTTGCTATGCCGTATGGGGCTGACAGTGAAAAGTATCTTCAAGAACGGATTTACTTTTCTCAATTCCACCAACACACATTCCCATTCAGTGACAATTTCCTCTACCGTAAGAAGTTGTCGGGTAAAAAGGCTGTCGGGCTGTTTGTGGCAATTTCCTACCACCATGGTCCTTTCCTTCAGCCAATAAGCAAATGCAGTCCCCCAAGTAATAACCAGCCAATCAAGCTGAGGAAGTCCGGCTGAAGCCTGTTCCAGCCGCGTATTTATAGAAGACAAACAAGATGCTGCCGTAGAGGCTGAAAAAGCGCTATGATGCATCCAACTGTGCCAACAGCCTCCGGCATAGAACAAATCCTCTTCCGTATATGTTTGATGGGATAGAATTTGCCAAAGAGCTTCCACAACAGATAAAGGATTATAGAGAATTCCAAAAGGATTTACATCACAACGGAACTTATTTGTTAACAACAAATTTCCGATATTTTCCGCAAAACAAGAACCAAATAGCATGATTCGATCCGAATGTCGGATTTCTGCTTCCCTTTTAGGTAATTCTACTTGCGTTCTGAAATTCATACGATAAGGAAAGCTTTTAAAATTTAAGGGCAAATGTAATCATAATACACATATTTATGCTATTTTTGCACGATATTTATCATATCATAGGAATGGAACAGGATAATTTATATAACTTACTGCAAAGCATAGATACTCCGGATGATTTGCGCCATTTAAGCGCAGACAAACTGCCCGAAGTGTGTAAAGAGCTAAGGCAAAAGATTATAGATGAGCTCTCATGTAATCCGGGGCATTTCGGTTCCAGTTTGGGCGTAATAGAACTGACCGTCGCCTTACATTATGTATTCAACACGCCTTATGACCGCATTGTATGGGATGTAGGGCATCAAGCTTACGGGCATAAAATTTTAACCGGACGCCGGGATGCGTTCTGTACCAACCGTAAACTGAATGGCATACGTCCTTTTCCTTCTCCATCCGAAAGTGAATATGACACATTTACTTGCGGGCATGCGTCAAATTCTATTTCCGCAGCTTTAGGTATGGCTGTAGCAGCCAAAAAGCACGGAGAGAATAACCGGCATGTCGTTGCTGTAATTGGTGACGGTTCCATGAGTGGAGGGCTGGCTTTCGAAGGGCTGAACAATGCCTCGGCAACTCCTAATAACCTTCTGATTATCCTGAATGACAACAACATGGCTATAGACCGTAGTGTAGGAGGTATGAAACAATATCTGTTGAACCTGCAAATGTCTGAAGGATACAACCGGATACGCTATAAAATATCACAAATGTTCCATCGATGGGGTATCCTGAACGAAGAACGCCGGAAAAGCCTGATACGATTTAACAACAGCCTGAAATCCATGCTGGTACAACAGCAAAACGTATTTGAAGGCATGAATATCCGTTATTTCGGACCTATTGATGGACACGATGTCAACAATTTGGCACGTGTATTAAAAGAGATTAAAGATATGCAAGGACCTAAACTGCTCCATATACATACCACCAAAGGAAAAGGTTTCGGTCCGGCAGAAAAAGCTGCCACCATCTGGCATGCTCCGGGCATATTCGACAAGGAAACCGGAGAGCGTATCGTTGTCGATACCAAAGGAATGCCCCCTTTGTTTCAGGATGTTTTTGGAAATACCCTATTGGAACTGGCCCAAACAAATGATAAAATCGTAGGAGTCACTCCCGCAATGCCCTCAGGGTGCTCTATGAACATATTAATGAAAGCCATGCCCGAAAGAGGTTTTGATGTGGGAATTGCCGAAGGACATGCCGTTACCTTTTCAGGAGGAATGGCAAAAGATGGTCTATTGCCTTTCTGCAATATCTATTCGTCTTTCATGCAACGTGCCTATGACAATGTGATTCACGATATAGCGATACAAAAACTCAATGTAGTATTGTGCTTGGACCGCGCTGGATTGGTAGGAGAAGACGGTCCTACTCATCACGGAGCATTCGATCTGGCTTATATGAGACCGATACCCAATCTCATTGTGGCCTCCCCTTACAACGAACATGAACTGCGTTGTTTGATGTATACCGCCCAGTTACCTGACAAAGGTCCTTTTGTCATCCGTTATCCACGTGGAAGAGGTTCATTGGTAGACTGGAAATGTCCAATGCAAGAGATTGAGATAGGAAAAGGAAGAAAATTGAAAGAAGGAAAAGACATAGCGGTCATTACGCTGGGGCCCATTGGCGTTCAAGCAGAAAAGGCTATCACACATGCCGAACAGGAAACAGGAAAAAGCATTGCTCACTATGATTTGCGTTTCTTAAAGCCGTTAGATGAAAGTATGTTACACGAAATAGGCAAGAGATTCAAGCAAGTGGTCACTGTTGAAGACGGTGTGCTAAAAGGTGGAATGGGCAGTGCCATACTGGAATTTATGGCAGACAATGAGTATAATCCGCAAATAAAACGTATCGGACTACCGGATCAATTTGTCCAGCATGGTTCAGTAAAAGAACTATATCATATTTGCGGCATGGACGAAGAAGGTATTTACAAAGTTTTGATATCATTCTAAGAGAGACGAACAATGAAAATCATTATTGCAGGAGCAGGAGCAGTAGGCACCCATCTGGCGAAATTATTATCGGATGAAAAGCAAGACATCATTTTGATGGATGAAAACGAAGAAAAGTTGAGCAAACTTGATTCCAACTTCGATTTAATGACTGTCAATGCATCCCCCACCTCCATTTCCGGCCTTAAGAATGCAGGAGTGGCAGGCGCAGATTTATTTATCGGGGTCATGCCAGAAGAAAGCCGCAATATGACGGCCTGCATGTTGGCTACTAATATGGGAGCTAAAAAGACTGTAGCCCGGATTGACAATTACGAATATCTACTTCCCAAACATAAAGAATTCTTTTCCCAACTAGGAGTACACTCACTGATTTATCCGGAAATGCTGGCCGCCAAAGATATAGTAGATGCCATCAAAATGAGCTGGATACGCCAATGGTGGGAATTTTGCGGTGGTGCATTGGTCCTGATAGGTACCAAAATGCGCGAAACGGCAGAAATTCTGAACGTTCCCCTTCATGAACTGGGAGGACGTAATATTCCATTCCACATTGTAGCTATCAAACGGGGAAATGAAACAATCATCCCCCGGGGAGATGATGTTATCAAACTGCATGATATTGTTTATTTCACAACAACAAAGAAATACATTCCCTATATCCGCAAGATTACAGGAAAAGAAAATTATCCCGATGTACGCAATGTGATGATTATGGGCGGCAGCCGCATAGCTGTTCGCACCACACAATATGTACCGGATTACATGCAGGTCAAGATTATTGAAAATGACATCAACAGATGTAACCGGCTGACCGAAGTGGTAGATGACAAAGTAATGATTATCAACGGAGATGGACGGGATATGGATCTGCTCATGGAAGAAGGGTTAAAAAACACGGAAGCATTTGTCGCTCTGACGGACAATTCTGAAACAAACATTCTGGCTTGTCTTGCCGCCAAACGTATGGGAGTAACCAAAACTGTGGCAGAAGTAGAAAATATCGATTATATCAGCATGGCAGAAAGCCTGGATATCGGTACGGTTATCAATAAAAAAATGATTGCCGCCAGCCATATCTATCAAATGATGCTGGATGCAGATGTTTCCAACGTAAAATGTCTGACTTTTGCCAATGCTGATGTAGCCGAATTTACGGTTAAAAACGGTTCACGTATAACCAAATGCGCTGTCAAAGATGCCGGCCTTCCCAAAGGTGCCACCATTGGCGGACTGATTCGCAACGGTGAAGGGATACTGGTGACAGGTAATACCGTCATCCAACCTAACGACCATGTCGTAGTATTCTGTCTAGGTATGATGATTAAGAAAATAGAAAAATTCTTCAATTGATGATAAATGCAAAAATGATAGCCCGGATTATGGGGGCGTTATTCTTCATCGAAGCGGGGTTTCTTATTCTATGCTCGTTTCTCGCTGTCTATTATAATGAATCAGATATTTCAGCTTTCCTATATTCTGCCGCAATAACAGCCGGAGCAGGTAGCATAGCCGCTTTAGCAGGGAAAAATGCAGAAAAGAGAATCAGCCGCCGCGATGGATACGTTATTGTAACCCTTGCCTGGGTGTTTTTTTCTTTATTCGGTATGCTTCCATTCTATCTAAGCGGATATATTCCCACTATAACGGATGCTTTTTTTGAAACCATGTCAGGATTCACCACCACCGGAGCAAGTATTTTGGACAATATAGAGTCATTGCCACACGGGCTTTTGTTCTGGCGAAGTATGACACAATGGATCGGAGGATTAGGAATTGTCTTTTTTACTATTGCCGTATTACCGATTTTCGGAGTAGGCAGTGTACAATTATTTGCAGCGGAAGCCACCGGTCCCACCCATGATAAAGTACATCCGCGTATTGGAGTTACGGCCAAATGGATTTGGACTATCTATTTGGGGCTGACCATTACAGAGATTATCCTGCTGGTTGCTGGAGGCATGAACTTTTTCGACAGTGTATGTCATTCTCTGACTACTACCGCCACAGGAGGATATTCAACCAAACAAAATAGCATTGCCGCCTTCAACTCTCCTTACATAGAATATATAATTACGCTATTCATGTTTTTGGCAGGTATCAATTTCACCTTACTATATCTACTGTTCTTAAAAGGAAATTTCAAACGCTTATTCCAAAATACAGAACTCCACT
>ENA-UEPV01001238-UEPV01001238.1-human-gut-metagenome-genome-assembly--contig:-NODE-1238-length-16374-cov-39.485672_pt1 | contig 16374 bp, 10 predicted proteins | sample MGYA00242942_ERZ507925 | MGnify/ENA primary metagenome ERZ507925 (study PRJEB26167, sample SAMN06115453) | human gut metagenome | host: Homo sapiens | place: China:Fujian | collected 2015-08-26... | reverse complement strand
ATCTGGCATGGGGCTATTTCGCCGCTATCATCTGCTACATTATTACATTGGTCTGCGCAGACCTTACTGCAGAAAAATTCCAAAAGTTCTATGATTTGGACGGTATCTCCATTCCTCAGCCTTTCTGCCAGAGTTTCACACCGTTTGCTATACTTATCAATAAGGCATTAGATAAAATTCCCGGTTTCTCCAAGCTGGAAATCGATGCAGAAGGCATGAAGAAAAAGTTCGGTGTAATAGGTGAACCGCTGGTATTGGGAGTTATCGTAGGTATGCTGATAGGCTGGGCAGCCCAACTCGACATCAAGAAAGTTCTCTTCCTGGGTATCACAATGGGAGCCGTAATGGAACTCATTCCCCGCATCACTTCTCTGTTTATCGAAGGATTGAAGCCTATCTCCGAAAAGACTTCGGAACTGGTAAAAGCTAAATTCAACGGTAAGAAAGTACATATCGGTATGAGCCCGGCACTGGTTATCGGCCACCCCGCTACATTGGTGGCATCGGTTATCCTGATTCCCGTTATCCTGGCACTTGCCGTATTCCTGCCGGGTAATCAGTTCCTGCCATTGGCCTCACTTGCAGGTATGTTCTATCTGTTTCCGATGATATTGCCCTTTACTAAAGGAAATGTATTGAAGACACTTATTATCGGTCTTATCACTCTGATCTTAGGTTTGTATTTCGTAACCGATATGGCACCGGACTTCACGCTGGCAGCCAATCAGGTATATGCCGAAACACACGATCCTACGGCACACATTCCTGAAGGATTTGATGGCGGTTCCATCGACTTTGCTGCTTCTTTCTTCGGCTGGACTATATATAGAGGTGTAAAACTCTCGTATGTAGGTGCTGCACTGCTGGTACTGGTAGCAATAACCATGATGTTCATCAACCGTCGCATCATTGTCCGCAGTGAAAAAGAAGCTAAAGAGAGTGCTAAATAAAAAAGCAATCATTAAGCATATTAATATTTAAAGTTTATATCAGACATGAAAAAATTAGCAATTGCCCTGATGTTGGGTGCAGCCGCAGTTACGGCTTCCGCCCAAGTAAATTACACTGTGCAGACAGCCTGCCATCCATTGGATGTAAAGCATTATGACACACAACGTCTCCGTAGCTCTTTTATGATGAGCAAAGTAATGGCTCCGGACGAAATCAATGTTACTTATACCCTCTATGACCGTTTGATTTACGGAGGTGCAATGCCTGTAAACAAAGTATTGAAACTGGAGACTTTCCGTGAGCTGGGTCCTGAAATCACTTACTTCCTCGAACGTCGCGAGTTGGGTGTTATCAACACCGGTGGCGATGGAGTAGTTACCGTAGACGGTAAGGAATACCCCATGAAGTATAAAGAAGCTCTTTATGTAGGTTGTGGCAATAAAGAAGTAACTTTCAAGAGCAACGATGCTGCCAATCCTGCCAAATTCTATATCAACTCGGCTCCGGCTTACAAACCTTACGTTACTCAGTTGATTACAACCGATGCCAAACTTCAAAAGGCCAATCCTAAAAAATATGCTTTGGGCATTTCCGACCATTACGGAAAAATGGAAGACAGCAACGACCGTATCGTAAACCAGCTGATTGTAAAAGATGTTTTGGAAAGAGTGAAAAACGGCGGTACAAACCAATTGCAGATGGGACTTACCGAGCTTGCTCCGGGTTCTGTATGGAATACCATGCCTGCCCATACTCACACACGCCGTATGGAAGCCTATTACTACTTCAACCTGGCTCCGGGAAATGCAATCTGCCACTTAATGGGTGAGCCTCAAGAAGAACGCCTGATTTGGTTACACAACGAGCAGGCCATCACTTCTCCCGAATGGAGCATCCACGCAGCTGCAGGCACCAGCAACTATACTTTCATCTGGGGTATGGGAGGTGAGAACCTGAAGTACAGCGACAAAGATGAAATCAAATACACAGATATGAAATAATATCCGTAGACAAGAAAATAGGCATAGTTGTTCTTAACTATGCCTATTTTTGTCATTTTCTCCATGATTTCTACCAAATATTACACATACACATAACACAAGAACGCGTATTTTTGCGACATTATAAATTAAATCTATTATCATGAGTACAAATCAGAACACATTGGGCAAAATGTCTAACTATCGCTGGACAATTTGCGCCATGTTATTCTTCGCGACAACAGTTAATTATCTCGACCGACAAGTATTATCACTTACCTGGAAAGATTTTATCGCCCCGGAATTCCATTGGACAGATGCCGATTATGGAGATATCACAGCCGTATTTTCCATAGTATATGCCATTGCAAACTTATTTGCCGGACGCTTCATCGATTGGTTAGGAACCAAAAAAGGTTATCTCTGGGCTATCTTCGTATGGTCATTAGGAGCTTGCCTGCATGCTGTTTGCGGATGGGCAACCGAACATGTAGTGGGCATTCATGATGCCGCTGCCATGATTTCCGCAACAGGCGCCGTAGCATCGACCATTGCCATTACCAGTGTTTACTTTTTCATCGCTGCCCGTGTGATATTGAGCGTCGGTGAAGCCGGAAACTTCCCCGCAGCAATTAAAGTCACTGCCGAGTATTTCCCGAAAAAAGACCGTGCATTCTCGACTTCCATTTTCAATGCCGGCGCCACAGTAGGTGCTTTAATAGCTCCTGTCACCATCCCCTCTTTAGCACGGTACTTCCAAAGCATCGGTGTAGGCAACGGCTGGGAAATGGCGTTCATCGTCATCGGTGGATTAGGCTTCGTCTGGATGGGCATGTGGATGTTCATGTATAAGAAACCTCATGAAAACCCGCGCGTCAATGCAGCAGAAATTGCTTATATCGAACAAGATAAACTCAGAGAAGAAGACAAGGCTGTCTCTGAAAAGCCTGAAAGAAAGATGTCGTTTATGGAATGTCTCCAATACCCTCAGGCATGGGCTTTTGCCATCGGTAAATTCATGACCGACGGTGTATGGTGGTTCTTCCTGTTTTGGACTCCGGCCTACATCTCCGATGTCTACGGATTCTCTTCGGACAGCGGAACGGCACAGTTGCTGATATTCGTACTTTATGCCATTACCATGCTGTCTATCTATGGTGGAAAACTGCCTACCATCATCATAAACAAAACCGGTATGAATCCGTATGCAGCCCGCATGCGAGCCATGTTCATCTTTGCTTTGTTCCCGTTACTCGCACTATTTGCACAACCGTTAGGAGAATACTCCTATTGGTATCCGATTATCATTATAGGTATTGCCGGAGCAGCTCACCAATCCTGGTCTGCCAACATCTACTCCGTAGTGGGCGATATGTTCCCCAAAAGTGCGGTAGCTACCATTACCGGATTGGGAGGTATGGCGGGCGGTATCGGCTCGTTCCTCATCAACAAAGGTTCGGGCACACTGTTTACTTACGCTGATGAAACCCAGATGATATTCATGGGATTCGAAGGCAAGGCAGCCGGATACTTCATCATATTCTGCATCTGTGCCGTTGCTTACCTTATCGGCTGGTGCATCATGAAGCTTCTGGTACCGAAATACAAACCTATCGTACTGAACTGATACAGACAGAATATATAGATATAAAAAAAGCTCTTTCGCATGAAAGAGCTTTTTTTATATCCTCTTGGCAATATAAGATTTGTCGGCAAATTCTAAGAGAACAAGAATTAAGGGATAAAAAAAAGGGAAGTCTCACGACTTCCACAATTCTTCTAACCTTAAATCTAAATCTCTATGAAAAAAACGTGCTGCAAAGATAAGGCTTTATAACACACGATGTTATTAATAAAGCATATAAAGAGAAAGAAAATATTTAAGATTTATTAAATGAAGAAATAGCTGCAATCTACGGCAATAGGAAACGTTTCGTACCTTATGAATCACAACTTTTCAACAGTTGCGCATAGATTGGGTTCTGCTCCAACAATTGGCGGACTCCGATTATAAACATCTGCTTGCGTGCTCTGGTCAAAGCCACATTCAGCTTACGGTCTATCCGTATTCCGTTCTCCTCTGTCAGATTGGCAAGAAATCTCAGCTGAGACAACCTGTTCACACAGAAAGAGTAAATGATGACATCGCGTTCACTTCCCTGAAAACGCTCCACCGTATCTACCAGGATTTCATTCAAGGCTGGAATTCCCAAAGCTTCTATTTCTTTCTTTATCAAAGCTATCTGACTACGATAAGGGGTTATTACTCCCAGAGTAGAAGCTGCGCTGAAGCATCCCTCGGCAAATGTATACTGCCGATAGACAGCAGCAGCCAGTCCGGCTACAATTTTTGCTTCCGAACGGTTCATCTTTGCCGACTGCATAGGCGGTTCGGGAACGGACGGAAGAAAAGCTACCCGCCGGGTCAGCAAAGCGGCAAATTCATCAGCAGAAAGCTGAGGAGATAGTTTAAGAACCCCTGTCTGATGTTCCAATCCTACCGGCTGTAACAACCCGCCATAGAAAGCACGGTTCGGAAAAGCTGCAACTTCCACATTCATACGTCCCTGGCGACAAAGCATATCAAGAGAATTGAAAGCTGAAAACCGGGAGTTGAAAGCAGAGGTTTGCCGACCGTCAACCGCCTGTTGCCCAATGGCATTCCGATAAAGACGTTCAAAAAGAGAATCTTTCAAGTTATGCAAACCGATGCCCCGCAAACCTTCATCCTGAATTTCTGATTGCTCCGATGACTGGAGTACAACAGCCGGCAATTGTTTATGGTCACCTATCAGGACAAACTTCCCTATAGCATTCCCGCCGGTAACGCCGCGCATGCAAAGCAATCCCAACAGTTGCGGCTCCAATATCTGAGTAGCCTCATCTATCAAGGCCACATCAAAAGTCTTCAAACGGAACAATTCGGTCTTGGCAGACAGTGTAGCAACCGTTCCCACAAAAATTCGGCAACGTGCCATACGCTCCTGCACCTCCCGGCGTGTGGAGCAAGACTCCAACACGTTTTCTATCAAATGCGGACGATACACGCCGTCACAGGAAAGTTCACTGCCGATACGTATGAAGTCGACCTCCGGTGTAATGGCTGTCAACATCTTACATATCTCGTCCACTGCCCGGTTAGTATATGAAAGCAAAAGTATTTCTTTCCCTTCCCTATAAAAAGCCTCTACCATGCTGCGCAGAGCGCGAGAGGTCTTACCGGTTCCCGGCGGACCTACCAGCAAGAAATAGTCTTTAGCAGCTTGCGCCTTCAAAGTAATGCGTACAAAATCATCGGCAGCAGCCGATATAGCTCCGTTAAGGGCAGTATCAAATTCCGGTTTACGTTGATTCAGCAACAAATCCCGACGGTCTTTCGTTGCAGACAAAAAGGCCGACAATCCCCAATACATGCAGCGAAAAGAGGTATCCATATAATCATGTTCTATTGCATAGCGGCTTTCCATTGGCAAGACCCTGGCGTTCTGTTGTGCCGCACGGAGTCTGATACGGATATTGCAATCGGAAATTTCCTCGATGTTCCCCTTAAACACCATTTTATTGGTAACGTTATCTTCACTGACATTCCGCTCATACAGAACAATGGCATCTCCTTGCCGGAAATTGGGCAAAGTATCAATATCCGTATGTGTACGCTCCAGCAATAAATAAGGTTTATGAATATCCGCCGCACAATTTTGCCGTATCGCCAAATCATATAAAATCTCTCCGTTCTCGCTTTTCTCCTCTAAAGTAGCAAGCCATAAAGCAGATGCGCCGGTGCGTCCTTCATACTCCACATCACCGGATTTTGAAGTATAGAGTTCTTTTGTTATAAAATTGTACAACGCATAGAAATACGACTGTTCCAATGGAGACAACGCATGAATCTTCTGTGTCACCGCATCGATGGAAGGATACAGATAACGTTTCCACAATGTATTATCCAGTTGCCGCTCATTCAGAGTTCCCGGAGCAATATCGCGCAGACGCTCTGCCGTATATTGCAGACTATTGCGCAACTGGATGCCGTATTCATTCGCTACAATACGGTTCCGGACATCCATTACCCGGCGCAGCATTGCCCACGAAGGACGTGCCGGATAGAGCAACGGATAGCGTGTATAGAGCAAATACGGCTTCACCCGATGATGTTCTTTCCCCATGGCATACTCCAATACCGCCTGATACAGCAGCATCTGTACCCTATTGTTCTCTTTAGGTTCTACCTTACCCCGGATAGCATATTCATCCGCCTTACCCGATTTCATTTCGATGAAAGACGACATGTCACGCTGCATATAATCCAAACGTCCCTGCAAACCTAACGCCTCACATATATAAGACGGTTCCAGCACGGCATCCGTTTTGTCCAGTTCATACCCCGAAGCCCGGAAAGTATCTGTAACAGTTTGCCGGATATTATCAAAATGCCGTTTACAGTCGGCAAAGAATTCACGTTCTTTCTCCCGGTCGCGCAAATCTGCGCAGGCAGCCAGTTCAATGGGATATGAGCGGAACGCTTTCTTCATACATTCCAGATAGTCAGGTTCACTTTCCGCATGAATCCATTCGTCCAAAAAAAGGTTGGCTATATTACCCAACAAAAGAGGACGGGTATTGTCAGGCATCTGCAACCTTGCCAGCATATAGTTTGCCGGGTGATGGCCATATTCCCTGAAACATTCTGCCAATGAGCTGATATCAAGCAGATAATCCGGTTCTAAAATAATGAAAGAGGGTGTAAGCACACCTGCCTCATCTACTGCCACATCCAGCAGATTAATCTGGGCATGCCGCCATAACAAACCACAAGTCTCAGCAAATTCATCATTGATTTGAGGCACATTATAACGTACCCGCAACGGTTCGTCCGCCACGCTATCCACAGGCAATACATACAGATAATCCGTATCGGCATACTGAAAATTGACGCGCATACGCCGTACACGTTCCCTTGCCGGGGGAGCTGCAATGTACGTGGCATCAGCCTGCGGAAAGAGACGATACAGGTCTGCCGGAATATCTTCACCGGTTATGCGCTTCACAAAGAAAGATACTGTCTTGGCATCACGCAGCAGTTTTTCGCGTGAAGGCTCTGCCTGGCGATTAAGGACGGCATTAGAGGCAAGCCGGAAAGTATGCAGGCGATTTTGCTCTGCAACGGTCAGCCCCAGCTTGGAAGATACAAAATTGATACGGGCGGCAAGGTCGGTCATTTGCAGAGTGCTATCCGTCATTTGCGTACGGCATAAATGCTCAAGCAGTTCCCGCAATTGACGGTAAGCGGTTCCCAAAGAAGAGTCATCTGCACGACAGACTTCCCGCAGTAAATAAAAATATTCCTCTATTTCAGCATTCATCTCTCTCCGGTCTCTATAATCTCCTCGGTTTCATCCGCTTTCTTGTCCTTAATCATCAGGATACTCATTTCATAAAGAAGATAGAGCGGAACGGCAACGACGGTCAGTGTAAACGGGTCGCCAGTGGGAGTTATGACAGCGGCAACAATAACAATGATAACCACTGCATGGCGACGATACTTCCGCAGGAATGTCTTATGCACCAACCCCAGCAACGAAAGCAACCACGTTACCAACGGAAGTTCAAAAGCAAGTCCCATGCAGAGTACCAGCATCATAAAATTGTCGATGTACGAATTGAGAGAAATCTGGTTCTCTATCGTTGCGCTAAGCTGGTAAGTGGATAGAAAACGTAAGGTCAGCGGATATACCATAAAGTAACCCAGCAACACTCCTACAAAAAACATCACCGTACCCAGACCGAGCGCTTTCCGTACCCCTTTGCGCTCGTTGGGATAGAGTGCGGGACTGACAAACCGCCATATCTCGAAGAATACATATGGCGCAGCCGTCACCACCGACATCCAAAATGCTGTAGATATATGGATGAAAAACGGTGCGGCCAGATTAATATTTATCAATTTTATCTGAAATTCCTGCGTAAAGAATTCGTCATGCAAATCAAATACTTCACCGATATAACGCAGCAAATCATAAAAGATGAAATCATTATGGCAAGGAGCCAGCACTACATTATCAAACAGATAAGGCATCGCAATGAAATAACCCACAGCCAACACAAACCATACACCAAGAATGCGGAACAGCACCCGGCGCAGTTCGTCCAAATGATCCCAGAAGGTTAACTCTTTATCTGCCATAAACATAAACAGCGATAGAGTGACAAGGCGGTAAAACAACAAGGTAACGGGACGACAACAACCGCTTCATCACCTTATTACTTATTATCTACAGGTTTGTCCACCTCTTCCTTTGCTTTATTGATTTCGTCTTTAGCCTCGTTTACCCCTTCTTTGAAACTCTTTACGCCTTTTCCCAAACCGCGCATCAGTTCAGGAATTTTCTTACCGCCAAACAGCAGCAAGATAACCAATGCGATGATAATCCATTCGGAACCGCTGGGCAAGAAACCTAATAAAAGTAAGTTTGTCATAATCATATCGGATTAAATTTGATTGCAAAGATAAGAAGATTTATGAAGTACGAAGCACGAAATACAAAGTATAAAGTATAAAATATGAAGTATAATCCATACTTTACACCTTGTCATCTTCTCAATCCTGATAATACACCCTCTTCACACGTGTCGAAACACTTGTAAGCACTTCGTAGGGAATTGTCCCGAGCACATCGGAGAGGACGGTTATAGGAAGATGATCTCCGAAAATCTCAACGCTGTCGCCTTCTTTGCAATCAATGTCAGTAACATCAATCATACAAACATCCATACAGATATTACCCACATAAGGAGCACGTTGTCCGTTCACCAGACAATAGGCGTGTCCATTGCCCAAGTGACGGTTCAACCCGTCGGCATAGCCGATAGGAATGGCAGCAATACGTGAAGGGCGCGTCAAATGTCCCTTGCGGCTATATCCCACCGTATCTTCTTCGGGCACATCACGAATCTGCAGAATGGTAGTCTTTAACGTACTGACGTTATGCATTATAGAATTATCTATCGGACTGATGCCATACAATCCGATTCCCAACCGCACCATATCAAACTGTGCTCCCGGAAAGCGCTCTATACCGGCCGAATTACAGATATGACGAAGTATCTTATACGGAAACGCCTCCTGCAGCAGCATGGAAGCCTTTTCAAAAGTTTCTATCTGTTTACGCGTAAAAGCATCGAACTGCTGAGCGTCGCTTCCTACAAAATGGGAGAATACCGAACGGGGAATAACCGCATTCTGTCCTTTCAGACGTTCTATGAGCCGGGGCATATCTTCCGGAGCAAATCCCAACCGGTGCATGCCGGTATCCAGTTTCACATGAATGGGGAAATTGGTGATACCTTCTTTCTCAGCTTCTTTAATCAGCGCATCCAACAAATGGAAACTGTAAACTTCCGGTTCCAGTTTATAGTCGAACATCGTCTTGAATGCCGTCATCTCCGGATTCATAATGATAATGCTTGCCGTAATGCCCGCTTTACGTAAATCCGACCCTTCATCGGCAACAGCAACAGCCAGATAATCCACATGATGTTCCTGCAAAGTTCTGGCTATTTCATACGAACCTGCGCCATAGGCGGAAGCCTTCACCATACACACCATTTTGGTTTCAGGTTTTAGCTTGCCGCGATAATGATTCAGATTAGCGATCATTGCACCGAGATTTACCTCCAATATCGTTTCGTGCACTTTCTTCTCCAAGGCTTCCGTCAACGCATCGAAACCGAACTTACGCGCCCCTTTAATCAGAATTATTTCATTCTCCAGCCGGAGTTCTCCCCGGCCAATGGCTTCAATCAGCGTAGCCGTATCCGGATAAAAAGCCTTCTCGATGCTAAACCGTGCGGCACATGAAGATATTTCATTCCCCACACCGATTATGCGCTCTATTCCCCGGCTGTTTACCAACTGTGTCACCTGACGGTAGAGAGTCGGCGTATTCTGTCCCGTCTCCAATATATCCGAAAGGATAAGCGTCCGCTTCAGGCCCTTACTCTGCGAGCGACGGTACAGAAAATCAAGCGCTATATCCAACGAACCGAGATCAGAGTTATAACTGTCATTTATCAGTAGGCATCCGTTTTTGCCTTCCTTTACTTCCAAACGCATTGCTACCGGTTCCAGCTTTGCCATGCGTTCCGTTATCTGTTCGGCAGGAAGCATCAAATACAGGCAGGCCGCCAGGCAGTTCAGCGAATTTTCAATAGAAGCATCATCTATAAAAGGCAATGTAAACGTGTTGTCCATATCCAAATAACGATAGGAAATAACAGTGGAATCTTCCTGTTTCTCCACTTTACTTATATATAACGGACGCTCCATATCTTTCCTGCTCCATGCTATTTCACGGGCGGCAAGCATGGATTTACCCACACAATTGTTGATAAACTCGTCGTCACCATTATAAATCACCACATCGCAATTCTTAAAGAGAGCCAACTTCTCCATACATTTCTCCTGCAAAGAGAAGAAATTCTCCTGATGTGCGCCTCCTATATTTGTCAGGATACCGATTGTAGGTTTGATAATATTCTGTAAGGCACGCATTTCTCCCGGTTCCGAGATACCGGCCTCCAATATGGCAAGCTCCGTTTGTTCACTCATCTGCCACACGGACAAAGGTACGCCTATCTGGGAATTGTAGCTGCGGGGAGAGCGTGTTATCATCCGTTCGGGACTCAGCAACTGATGCAGCCACTCTTTCACAATGGTTTTTCCGTTGCTGCCTGTAATGCCGATAACAGGAATCTGAAACCGGTCCCGATGTTGCTCTGCCAGTTTCTGCAAGGCTTTCAACGGGTTGGGAACGACCAGTAAGTTGAAGGCCGACTGCATTGCAGCAGTATCCGCAGTTTCCTGCCGTGCGGCGTCTTCAACTTTCGGCTCTCCGATTCCAACCTCATTCAGCCTCTCTTCGCTGACCACAAAATTACGTACGCCGCGCGCATACAAATCACGGATATAACGGGTACCGTCATTCCGCTTTGTAGGCAAGGCAAAAAACAGTGTTTCTTCGGGAAAACTCAGGGAACGGCTGTCTGTAAGCAACCAGTCGATAGCGGCAGGCCTATCCCCTATCCGCCGCGCACCGATGATGCGAGCTATATCTTCAATCGTGTATGACATAATTCTCTTTCCTTTTGGAAGTCTAAGTACGGGTATTTTCCGTTAAGTCGGTCTATTTTTAACACAATTTGTCCTAAAAAACGCTTATACTCCTCAGAGTCGGGATGAAAGGGCTTGTGTGCCAATGCCCTACGTATATTTTCACTTTCTTCTATGATCTGTAACGTCTCCGACGAAAAACAGGCGGACGAGAAGCGTTCCCACACATACTGCACAGCCACTTCGGAGGGATGCACCATATCTTCAGCGTAGAAGCGGTAATCCCGCAATTCATCCAAAACCAATTCATAGGCGGGAAAATAGAATACATTCTCCGGAAAAGCAGCTTGCAGCCGGTCCACCGCCAACAGCAGCGTAGCCTTGCTGAGTTGATTGGCGTGCAACCCGTCGCGCACGTGACGGATAGGGCTGACGGTAAATATCACCTTCAATCCGGAGTTGCGCGCCAACAGCCCCGATAGCAGCGAAACATAGTCCGACACAATTTCATCTACTGTCAGCCGCCTGCGGGTAAACTCCTTCTCGGGCAGCTTATGGCAGTTGCCCACGATACGCCCTGTATTTTTTTGTTCGTACACCCAGGACGTGCCGAAAGTCAGCAGCAAACACGCCGAACGGAAAATCTGTTCATGCGCACCGGCAATCCGTCCGTTGATTCTCTTCAACGTTTCGTCTGCCAACGGTGACGAGAAATCCCCGTGATGCATGGGACTATGCCAGCAATCGCGAAAGAAAAACAGGTCTTCCTTACCATACACTTTCCCAAATACGATTTCACGCAAAGCGGCGGATATAGACAGAGGGTTATAAAGTACGCCGTAAGGATTGACATCGCAGGAAAATTTCGCTTCGGTAAACCTTGCGCCCATATTGGCTGCAAAGCAGGAGCCCAGCAGCAGCAAGTGGTCCGTATGCCGCAAGCAAGGCAGATGGGCGGGAAGTTCGACAGGAGTAATGAAGTTCATACGTAACTTAATTCAATGGGGCTGCAAAGATACAAAGAAATACTGCAAAAACCGGAAAAGCACCTTCTAAAAACCGCAAAGGACATGCTCCGTTGCTTCTTCAGGCAACTATACATATCCGCGTATGCAAGAACACCGTGTCTGACACCCGGGTGTCAGACATACCAAGACCCGGATGTCAGACATGCCAAGACCCGGGTGTCGGACATACCAAGACCCGGGTGTCAGACATGCCAAGACCCGGGTGTCGGACATATCCCGTACACCAATCCGGAAAACTCGCTTCGCAAAGGGAAAGCATTTCTGTTAAAAGAGGCGAAAACGTCCGGACAAATTCCCGCAAAAGACAAGTGGCAAAACAAAAAACAGACAAAATGATACAGCCATCCGTTTTCTTTTGCTATTTTTGCATTTTGTAATCTTCAGTACAGTGATGAAAACAGAGTCAACAACATATAACTTGCTAAATTCCATTTCTTATCCGGAAGACTTACGTAAACTAAGCGTAGAACAACTTCCGGAACTTTGTGAAGAATTAAGACAAGACATCATTCAGGAACTTTCTTGCAATCCGGGACACTTTGCTGCGAGTTTGGGTACGGTGGAACTGACCGTTGCGCTGCATTACGTCTACAACACTCCCTACGACCGCATTGTATGGGATGTGGGGCATCAGGCTTACGGGCACAAGATGCTCACCGGACGTCGCGAGGCTTTCTGCACCAACCGCAAATTCAAAGGCATACGTCCTTTTCCCACTCCCGTAGAAAGCGATTATGACACCTTTGCCTGCGGACATGCCTCAAATTCCATTTCGGCGGCTTTGGGTATGGCTGTCGCAGCAGCCAAGAAAGGAGAAAAAGACCGCCATGTGGTAGCCGTTATCGGCGACGGCAGCATGAGCGGCGGACTGGCTTTCGAAGGGTTGAACAACGCCTCATCCACCAACAACAACCTGCTGATTATCCTCAACGATAACGACATGGCGATAGACCGCAGTGTGGGTGGCATGAAGCAATATCTCTTTAACCTGACAACTTCCAACCGCTATAACCAGCTACGCTTCAAAGCATCCAAAATGCTGTTCAAAATGGGTGTGCTGAACGAGGACCGGCGCAAAGCGCTCATCCGCTTCTCCAACAGCCTGAAATCAATGGCAGCCCAACAACAGAACATCTTCGAGGGGATGAACATCCGTTATTTCGGTCCCATAAACGGACACGATGTGAAGAATCTTGCCCGCATCCTACGGGACATCAAGGACTTGAAAGGCCCTAAAATACTTCATCTGCACACCGTAAAAGGCAAAGGCTTCGAACCTGCCGAAAAAGACCCGGGCATCTGGCATGCACCGGGCAGATTCGACCCCGAAACCGGAGAGCGCATCACCACCGACACCAGCAACCTGCCCCCTCTGTACCAAACCGTGTTCGGAGAGACGCTGGTAGAACTGGCAGAGAAAAATCCGAAGATAGTGGGAGTTACTCCTGCCATGCCCACAGGATGCTCCATGAACCTATTGATGAAGTCCATGCCCGACCGTGCATTCGATGTAGGCATTGCCGAAGGGCATGCAGCCACATTCTCCGGCGGCATGGCAAAGGAAGGCATGCAACCTTTCTGCAACATCTACTCGTCTTTCATGCAGCGGGCATACGACAATGTGATACACGACATTGCCCTCCTGAGGCTGCCCGTTGTCCTTTGTCTGGACCGCGCCGGACTGGTGGGAGAGGATGGCCCAACGCATCATGGCGTATACGACCTTGCCTACTTCCGCCCTATCCCGAACCTGACCATATCCTCGCCCATGGACGAACATGAATTGCGCCGCCTCATGTACACGGCACAACTGCCGGACAAAGGTCCGTTCGTTATCCGTTATCCCCGCGGACGAGGCGTACTGGTGGACTGGAAGTGTCCGCTCGAAGAAATCCCCGTGGGCAAAGGGCGCAAACTGAAGGACGGAAAGGATATTGCCGTCATCACCATCGGACCGATAGGAAATACTGCCGCACACGCCATCGAACGGGCAGAAGCGGAAAAAGGGCTCTCCATAGCCCATTACGACCTGCGCTTCCTCAAACCGCTGGACGAGGCATTGCTGCATGAAGCAGGACGTAACTTCAAGCGCATCGTCACCATAGAGGACGGCACACGGAAGGGAGGTATGGGAAGCGCCGTGCTGGAATTCATGGCAGACAACAACTATACCCCGCACGTCGAGCGCATCGGTGTACCCGACGCATTCATAGAACATGGTACGGTACAGGAGCTGCACCGGCTGTGCGGAATGGACGAAGAAGGAATCTATAATATATTAATTAAGAATGAGAAATGAGGAATGAAGAGCCGGGCTGCGTTATGCAAGCCTCCGTACTTCATTCCTGATTCTTTATTCTTCATTTCTTAAAGCATTGTGAAAATAATCATTGCAGGTGCCGGTGCAGTAGGCACACATTTGGCCAAACTATTGTCGCGCGAGAAGCAAGACATCATATTAATAGACGACAACGAAGAAAGGATGAGCACGCTCAGTTCCAACTTCGACCTGATGACCGTTAACGCCTCCCCCACTTCCATAAAAGGATTGAAAGAGGTGGGAGCGGGAGAGGCCGACCTGTTCATTGCCGTTACTCCCGACGAAAGCCGTAACATTACCGCCTGTATGCTTGCAACCAACCTGGGTGCGGTAAAAACCGTAGGGCGCATTGACAATTACGAATATCTGCTGCCCAAAAACAAGGAATTTTTCCAGAAGTTAGGAGTAGATTCGCTTATCTACCCGGAAATGCTTGCGGCAAAAGAGATTGTATCTTCTATCCGTATGAGCTGGGTACGCCAATGGTGGGAATTTTGCGGAGGAGCATTGATTCTGATAGGCGCCAAGATGCGCGAAAAAGCAGAAATCCTGAACATCCCCCTGCATCAGTTGGGCGGACCGGAATTGCCTTATCATGTGGTGGCCATCAAGCGCGGTAACGAAACACTGATTCCCCGCGGCGATGATGTTGTGAAACTGCATGATATTGTTTATTTCACGACTACTCGCAAGTTCGTACCATATATCCGCAAGATAGCAGGCAAAGAAGATTATGCCGACGTACGCAATGTCATGATTATGGGTGGAAGCCGCATCGCCGTGCGTACCGCACAATATGTCCCCGACTATATGCAGGTGAAAATCGTGGACAACGACCTGAACCGCTGTAACCGTCTGACCGAACTGCTGGATGACAAGACAATGATTATCAACGGCGACGGACGGGATATGGACCTGCTCATAGAAGAAGGATTGAAGAATACCGAAGCCTTTGTGGCACTGACCGGAAACTCGGAAACAAACATTCTTGCCTGTCTGGCGGCAAAACGCATGGGCGTAAGAAAAACCGTAGCCGAAGTAGAAAATATCGACTATATAGGCATGGCTGAAAGCCTCGACATCGGCACGGTTATCAACAAGAAGATGATTGCCGCCAGCCATATCTACCAGATGATGCTGGATGCCGATGTGAGCAACGTAAAATGCCTCACCTTTGCCAATGCCGATGTAGCGGAATTTACCGTCAAAGCAGGTTCAAAGATAACCAAACATCCGGTGAAAGACCTCGGCCTGCCCAAAGGGACAACCATCGGCGGACTGATACGCAACGGCGAGGGTGTGGTAGTTATGGGTAACACGCAAATACAGCCCGGTGACCACGTGGTGGTATTCTGCCTGAACATGATGATTAAGAAAATCGAAAAATACTTTAATTAATCGGGAGTTATAAATTCTGAATTATGAATTGGCTGCACCTGCGCCCCGTCCCATAATTCAAAATTAACGACTTAAAATCCAAACAAGCGTGATTAACTTTAAGACAATTATACGGATTATCGGTATTCTGCTACTGCTGGAGACAGTCATGTTGCTGGCATGTTCGGCAATATCGTACTACTATAATGACGAAGCCCTCCTCGATTTCTGGAAATCGGCAGGTATCACAGCAGGAGTGGGCCTGCTCATGGCTATCGCCGGAAAAGGCGGTGAGAAACAACTTACCCGCCGCGACGGTTATGTCCTGGTCAGCTTTGCCTGGGTGGCTTTTTCTCTTTTCGGTATGTTGCCTTTCTACATCAGCGGATATGTCCCTGACATCACGAATGCTTTCTTTGAAACCATGTCCGGTTTTACAAGTACGGGAGCCACCGTGCTGGATAATATAGAATCGCTTCCTCACGGATTGCTGTTCTGGCGCGGTATGACACAATGGATAGGCGGTTTGGGAATTATCATGTTTACGATTGCCGTATTACCCATCTTCGGGGTCAGCGGCCTGCAGGTGTTTGCCGCCGAAGCCAGCGG
>ENA-UEPV01001216-UEPV01001216.1-human-gut-metagenome-genome-assembly--contig:-NODE-1216-length-16580-cov-7.367691_pt1 | contig 16580 bp, 18 predicted proteins | sample MGYA00242942_ERZ507925 | MGnify/ENA primary metagenome ERZ507925 (study PRJEB26167, sample SAMN06115453) | human gut metagenome | host: Homo sapiens | place: China:Fujian | collected 2015-08-26... | reverse complement strand
GAAAAGCAGAAGGTTCTCCGCTTCGCAATGCAGAGGCCTGCTAACTACCTGACTGAAATCGAAACCTATCTGGAAAACTTTGCTATAAGACTCAATCTGGTAAGCCCTCCCAAAACTTCTTAGACAAGAATGAAAACTCTCATTTAATATCAAATATTAATGTCAAAGCACCACCGCCTACTATGCAAAAACTAAACCTTTTGCTCAAAGTAGAATAATATTGCAGTTCTTTTCCTAACTCAGTAAGAAGAATATTAAAATCTTCTGCACTATGTAGGTCTTTCACACTCATTTTAGAACCTCCAATAAAAAAGAGCTACCCTGCACCAATACTAGCAAGGTAACTCTCTAATCAGTCAATCCTCACCGAGTCGTAACTGTAAGCTGGTGAAACTTTTTCGTAGTCGTGAACCACAAATCACTTATATTTACAGCAAACTCGGTTATATAAATAGATACATTAACATACAAATGACAAATATCATGCATTAATATGCAGAGAAATCATCGAAATCGTCGTCATCATCGTCATCTTCATCATCGTACAGAGAAGCGTCATAGTCAACATCATCAGATTCCACGCTAGGCTTAGAGGTCATATTCGGAAGTTCCAATCTATCTCCGCTGACAGACTTTTTCTTCTTACCCATCATAGAGTTCAGAAGTTCCATCTGGCTCTTGGCTTCTCTCTGCTTTTCAAGCAGTTCAAAGCTACCATTAGAGATATCAATCAGGAAAGCATCCTTGACTGTCGGTCGCATGGTAACTGTTGCACCGTTTGTGGAATCTCCGCACACGTCAATCATGTAGACGTAATCGTAAGGAAACTCGCTATTGGCATTGCACCAAAAAGCACAGTTTCTCAGCAACTGCTGCAAGCCTACCCAAATAATCTCGGATGAGTTCTGCTTGCAGATATTGTCAATAGATACCCCTCTTGAAGCCAGCATCACCTGTCCGTCAATGTTGATGTCAATAGCACCCTTTACCAGTGTCACCAGCATAGCTCCGTCACACAGCGTAACTTCCAGCTGAGAGTGTACACCACCGAACACGCCAAACTCCTTAATCAGCATGGAGATTTCGGCTTCTTCCTCGTTTTCTTTCTCATTGTCATTGTCAGACAGCTGGACTGCTGACTTGCTGATAACAATGGCATCATCCGAGAATCCCATATCAACCTCGTCACCATTCTCAACGTCAGCTGCAATCTGCATAGTCTTATAACCCAGAGCCTTGCTCCGAGTTACAACGCCGTCTTTCAACAATGTGGAATCCAATACAAACATTTTTAAGTCCTCCCGTGATTTTGTAATACTTTTATTTTACGGCTTGTGCTTCGCCGTTCTTATACTACTATTATAGCACAAATCTCACCGTTTGTCAAGTCATCTCGACAAAAAAGTTCGATAATCTCCAATATTTTTTATGGTTCTCAGGTAAAATCCTTAGTTTAAGACTGCTTTTCTAATTCCTTATCAAGCAAGTCCTGCATCTCCATATCAGATTTTCTAAAATCATACATCTCTTTAGTAAGTACCCCATGCTTGATTGCTTTACGCAATACAAACATTTGATACTGATTGAAACAAGGATACCCATCATCGTCTTTCATACAGAGTAAGCCGAAATCAATGTTATCATTTGCAGCTTCAACAATCTCCTCAAGCTGACCATGTTCAAAATTGCAATTGATATTCTGTATCAATTCATCATAGTAATCTTTAGAACTCAACGAAATAACAAGCTGCATGCACTGGTTATCCCAATCTCCTTCAAGATAAGGATGCACATCAACACCCAGCATCATAGCTTGCATAAAGATTTGCATCTTCTCATGCGACATATTGACATCGGCTACAAGCCACATAGGATACCCTTTTATCAAGCCAACTACAACTGCGGAAACATTATTAGCAGGAACATTCTTAAAGTCTACCATGCTAATATCTGCGTCTTCACTTACAGCCGTTATAATCTTTAGAAGTACGTCTGCTGATATTACGCCGTTTATGTAATCTTGAACATAAGATTCGATAACCCCTAAAGCTGACTCACCTTTTCTCACGTATAAACTGCGTATAGCTTCAATGACCTCTGATGACTCATTTACATTTATGAATCTTATAGGCACAAACTCTCTTAAAGACTTTCTTATCTCTCTGAGTTTTGCACAGCCTGATTGCAACTTTAAACATTTGTCAATAAAATCCCCTATCGGCGTATCGTCTAAGATAGCCAAACGGATTTCGTCAATAAAATCCATGCTGGAATTCTTGCTACGAGCTTCCGGTGTAAACAAGCCATCAAAAACACTCACGTAATTATTCAGGCTTACCATAACACCATGATATTGAAAAGACATTTCATCACCTCCAGACTATTTACTCTTTATCTGTCTCATCTACGATAGGCTCGTATGTTTTCTCAAACTCGTCCTCCTTAGCCTTTTTACATAAGCCAATCTTCTTAGCAAAATGTAAAACAACTACGGACTGAACAACACATACAGGTAAGCCCAGCAAACCATGAAATCGAAATACAATATCAATTACACAGACAATAAGCAAAATCAGATAGCAAATACAGATTGCAACTTTATACTTTTTCAAAATCAACCTCCGTATCACCATTTCATTTCAAAAAATTCCGAATACCCCTTTGCGTTGAGAATCAACAATAGAATCAATAACGCAAGAGTTATTAGTATTACTAAAATCTTCCCCAAATAACTGAGAAGCTCAACAAATTTTGATGACATTAACCGAGCAGTATTTGTCTTATTCACTGCTCTTACATACCCCTCACCCTTGCCTAACTCTGTCAACAAATCGGTATACAAAATCCCACGTTTTCTAGCCTTGACATGTCTGGATATACATAAGCACAAAGACCTCACCTCATGTAAAAATATACACCCCAGACAAAACCCTATTAAGTACCCTAACTTGACCAGATTCGACACCTCCTTGAACAAGGAAAGACAGACTAGTCGTCTGCCCTCCTTTTGATGTTCAAATATAGATAACTTAGGCTTCGTTCTTTACATCTGGCAATTCAAAAACGTTCTCTTCCACAGGAGCAATGCTTTCTGAGTCATCAGTCATAACTGAGTACCCCTCTGTCACGTTGTTGGTTTCACTTGATTTAATCTCAGAAGAAGTTGAATTGACAACCTTCTTCGTATCTTCCTCAGAAATCACATCTCCATTTGAAACCATTTTTAATTTGCCAGTAGCTTTATCCTCGACAATAGAAAATGATGATGCACTATTTACATCGGAATTTCCAACGGAACTTGCATCCTTAGACAAACTTCCTGCAACAGTAGATGGGTCAACTACTTTGCAAGACATCTCATCAAGGAACATTCCGTGTTTTCTCGTCAACGAATAAATCACGCACTTTTTACTAGCTCGTGTACATGCGATATAATGTACACGGCGTTCCTCTTCAACTTGCTCAGCAATATCGAGATTGGTCTTATGGGCTGGAAAATAGTCGTCTGAGTCGTGCCAAACGTAAACACAATCTCGTTCTTTACCCTTAAACTCATGCACAGTAACAATGTTAATCTTAACACCTGTTTTCTTTACACGAGCTCTCAGTCTCTCACTATACTCAGAGATTTCATCATAAAACTCATATACATTTTCAAAGTCTTTCGACTCCAAAAGATACAACACTGCCTCAATATATGCTCTCGCACGAGTACAATAAGAAGAATCACCATCATAAACATTAGACAGCATGTAAAAATACAGCCAGCGAAGTGCTAAGATGTCCCCTCCTTTTACCTTCTTCCCAGTTGCATCGTAAAGATAACTCTTCATTCGTGCTATAATCTGTGCAAACCGAGGAGAAATAGAATAAGCAATATCACTCATATCAAGTGTAAAAATACTGCTTCTCACTCCAATAGAAGCATCGCTTTTAAGTTTATCACAAAGTGACTTCACACCCCACTTGTCATGATACCCTACTAGGGACTCTAAGATACCCCTCACTTGCTGGCTGTAGCCTGTCATGAACAGCTTGCATGCATTCATAATCATCTTAGGTAGCGGAGAATTTAAAGTCATACCGTCTGAAGAAACAGAAAAAGTATACTTGTGAGAAATCTCAAGCAAAAATGCAGGTATTACGCCATCGAAGTTTGTTCTGCAAATAATAGCAACGCTTCTCCCCTTCTGCATATCGTCATCAATCTGCTTTTCCAAGTTTGCAAGCATAGCTTTCGTGCTGCTGAAATTATATGCATAGAATTCTCCACCTTCCTTATAAGAACGCAGATTCTTCGCATATCTTTTGCTGTTTTTCGTAATACTTGAAATCACAGGATTTAAAATATTGCTTGGACAACGGTAGTTTCTTGAAATTGTCAGAATTTCAGGCTTGAAATCAGCAGGAAATCTCTCACACATAACGTCAATCATAGAACCACGCCATGAATAAATGCACTGGTCATCATCACCAATCGCAACGATTTTACCACCTCGTGGCTCATGTGTAATCAAGTCTGCACATAAACCAGCCTCGGAATCAGAAGTACCCTTGTTAATTGCAAGTCTGCCTCTAGCGTAGAACTTGATAATTTCATACTGAATCTCAGAGGTATCCTGAAACTCATCCAAATAAATATACTTGTACCGATTTGAAACAAAGTCCTGCACAGCTTTATTCGGTGTCACGTACAAATATCTGTAAAGAAGCTCCTGCAAATCTTCAAAGTCCATCACGCCTGCAAAACCACGTTCCTGAGAGAACGTCTGAACAAGCATATCCAATAACTGAGGTGTCAAAGAATACTCATCACAGGCAGGATGTGTATATCTTGATGCACCAAGACGATTTCGGTAGAAAGTAACGATACCCCCTATCGCCTGATAGTCCTCTCTTGTAAGATTTTTACCATCTGAGCGTGAAATACAATACTTGTCAATAGACCGCTTCAAGCAATCTTCAATCGTGGCATTCGCACCTATAGGAGTTTTAACACCCATTGAGTTTAGTACCCGTTTGAACTCTGCATGAAGCGTACCGAACTGCATTCTTTCAGTAGTGACAATATAACCAAGCTTTCTCTGCCACTTTGAAACAGATTCCTTTAACTCATCTGCACCAGATTTCAAGAATGTCCCGACAAAGATGTCATCTACAACACGGATTTGATTTCCAGCTACATCTACAATTTTTGTAGCTTCACCGTCCAAAATATCCTTCATGATGCGAAAAACTAGAGCTGTTGTCTTACCACTACCAGCTCCGGCAATTGCAAGCATATCTCCCTTTGCAAGAATAAACTTAGCCAATTCTGTAAGGTCGAAACGCTCAGAATATTTCACACGTTCCTCCACAGGCAAAGCTTCATAATCTTGTGGAAACAGAGTCTTACCCTCAAAGTTTTTATAGACCTTCTCAACAACAAGATACCCCATTTGGTGGATTCTTTTCAAGAAAAAACCTACAGCGGATTTCTCGTCATACAAACTATTTAAATACTCAAGAGCTTTAGCATCTTCACCGGACTCAACAAGCTTCGTTGTTTTCTCAGCAGACTTGCCAAGACCAGAAGAATACTTCTGCAACTTATCAAAAGCACTCATAGCAGACTCCTTTCAAAATATATAATAACACTTATTATGCAACATCTCGCCAAATAAATTAGACAACACAAATAATAAAACACATTGTCAAATTACAAAGAAAAAGGACGTATCACAAGGATACGCCCAATTTATAAAAGTATTACACATACTAAGATGTCTTACTTAGTTGCAGTACCCGAAGCCATGAACTCCCAGTAAATCGGGCTTCTTTTCTTGAAATACCGCTTGAGGAATTTGTCCTCATTGAACTCAACATTGTAATCCTTCAAAATCCAATAGATATAATCAACCTCGTTCAGGTGAACAACAGCATTTTCCTTTCCGTTTGTCACCTCGATATCAATGAAGTCATCTCCCTGCAAAGGTGCAATAAAATACTGCTCAGAATCAAGCATATACTCAACACCCAAGTCGTTGAACGAGTAATATTTTGATGCAGACTTGAAGTTAGAGAAGTTAGTATCTCTGCCATCATACATAGCCTTAACTTCAGTGCTAAGTGCCTCAAATTCACGCTTATACCCGTATTTGGTCTTGCTGGAACGAATCACCCTAAGACTTACACCGCCACGGTCGATACCCTTGATAATTGCGAAGTGGAAATCACTAATAGACTTTACAGCATTGCCCTTCTGGGTAATACGTCTTTCATACAAGCCAACAATATCGCCAACTTCAAAACCAAGTCGCTTGAAGTTATCCACCTTTTCTTTCGGGCTATAAGTTCTCTGCACAAAGCCAAACTCTCTTCCACGATACAGCCAAGCTTCATAGCCGAGATTATTCAGTCTTGCTTCGTCAACGTTGTACTCAGAAATGAACCAGTCAAGAGCATTTGTTCTCTCCTCAAGCAGAATTACATCTGAGATAGCGTGCTCGTTAATCAGGAACGAGTTGTCCAGAACAAGCTTAAACTGCTTAGGACTACCCGTTACAAAACGAACTGCAGCTACATAAGCAATCATAGAAACAAAGCACTGAGATACGTAGTTTGTACCACCAAATGAAGAAGTGTGCATAAGCTCAACTTCCATTGTAGTACCCTTTGTCCAAACCCACATATCATCTCTCCGTACAGAGAAAGTCACCTGATACTTTTTCGGTGTCACAAGGTCATAAAATTCGTCTTGCCGCTTTTCAGCGTCCTCACTGCTGTAGATAACAGGTTCTTCTGTATACAGACGATTTACAACTCCGGACAGGTCAGGCATCTGTGCCGAAATATCCAAAGAGCAAGCGTCTGAGCTGTTACAGTTGACATCTGTCACCCAACCATTATAAACTGCTACACCAAGATACCCCCAGAAACGAGAGTTTCTCAGCACTCTGTGCATGGACACACCGTCCAAAGAAAGCTGATAACCGTGTGTAGCCAAATACTTACCCAACTCACATACATAATAGAGTTCGCTGCCCAACTTAATTTCAGATGCCGGATACAGCTCGCTCAACGCAACAATTTTTCTTTCACTCATGTGTAATACCTCCCATATGCAACCTCTTTGCATATTTAATTTACAATACTATTATACCACAAATATCAACTATTGTCAAGTCAATATTGCCAAAAAGTTTGATGTTCTCAAATATTTTTATAGGAACTCGCTAAGAATAAGCCTTTTAAGTTACTTGTCAAAAGATAATATTCAAACAAATAAGCATAAATTGACTTAAATAAAGAAAACATCAAAACAAGTAAAGAAAAGATTGAAACAACAAAATAAAAAGTTGAAACAAACTCATCAAAACTCGTCATCAGGTCGAACAGGTGGAAACGAAAATTTCTTTCTGTCCTCAGCCTTTACATGACTGACTAAATCGTCTGCTAAAATAACACGAATAATCTTAGCCCTATCCGTAGAAGTCCCCTCCTCACCGTTTAAAACTCGCAGAAGATACCCCAACCTTGACAAATCAACATTACTCATCAGCGACTTGATTTTCTTTGTCGTAAGCCAATGAATCAAAGTCAATTCATACTTGCAATCACTAATATCGAACGTTTCGTTATCCGTTTGATATTCTTTCAACAATCGCATAATATCAGGAAGAATAATATCATCTGTATCCATGCACTTTTCAATAACACAGAAATCTCTAGCAGCTGACTTAACACTTCGCAAATCACCAAACTCAAGAGTATTTAAAATATCTTCCCCAATCATGGCGTAAGCCTCATGTGAAATTCTACTTCTCACCTGCCGAACATTCGCAACAGTAGTATTCAACTTATTAGCCAAATCAGAGTCTGACAAAGAGCTGTACTTGATAAACTTATCAGCTTTCTTATAAGATGTATAACAACCGCTCATGACAAAAGCTTTCACACGTTCAAACAAGTCAGTTCTCACTGGCTCATTCATGTCTTTTACGATGGACTCAAGGTAAGAAACACGATAAAAAATACTTCTCATCAAATCACCTCAAATATAACAAAAATAACTTCCGAAGTTTATCTTCTATATAATTAGACTGGTATCACAATAAAATATACAACCTGCAAGATACCCTTTCTCTGTTGCCAGTTAAAGTCAATATCAGATATGTGATAGCCTCCTTCACAGACGAAAAACCAGTTTAAATTACAAAACATGAACAGAACTGAATTTACAAATCGTAAGGTCAAAGTTTTCATTCACAATAAAGAAAGCAATATAAAAAACTTAATAACATATAAAAACTCAAATCAAAGAAGAAAATATTCATTCAATATAGAAAAGATAAAGACAACAAAACGGCACAGACACAGTGCAACCAATAGCAATGCAGGTGAATCCCTACTATATAATAGTACTAGGCAAAGAGCCGAACTATAGAACACAAAACCAATAAAGTTATTCAAAAAGAATAAACAACTACCAAACCAGAAATACAAGTTGAAACACACCACAAACACCAATAGCGAATAATATATTACAGCAAAAGCAAAGAAAACAAACCAAAGTATATATTGAAAACAAGTAGAAAATCAACAAATACTTCTACAAACTAAAGCACAAAATAACAAATAACACGCCAGAATATCTTTCAAAACAATAACATAAAATCAGGCAAAATTCAAGGTAAAAATCCCAATGGCACTGACCACACAAAAACAAAAGCACAAACTCAAATGCACACTAAACTCAAAGAGAAACAACAACAAATCAATGTGAAAACAACCGTATAAAACACAACAGAATATTCCAATAAAACAAGACAAACTAAGACTAAATAACCAATATAAATATGAAGTATATACTTGCCAACAAATATCACAGAACAAGTAAAAGTCAAAACAAATTAGATAATATTGAAACAATAAAGAAAAGGTTATAACAAACAAAAATATCAAAATACAAAAATAAATAAAACAGCATTCTCCAAACCTGACTGTAAAATAAACAAAGGTCAAATACAAAACTCACTGAAAAATTGCCAATCTCAAAATATTGACTTGTGACAAAATGAAATAGTCCAGCTTTTGGAAAGTACAGAATTTCAGCAAAATCCCCAACACCCCATTTTTCAAAACGCTCAAAATGACCCTATTGCGACAGATTTGCCGCTTTAAAAGAGGAAAAGGAAATTTTGTGACTTGGATGTCACAAAAGAAAAATAACTTTTCGTGACAAAAGCAAAAAGCAGAATGAGTACCCCATTCAACTCAGTTGCACAAATCAGTACATAATCTCATTCAATATAATAACAAATATCAAGTTTGCACTTTTCAATATCAAATTCACAACTCTAATACAAAACACAGAGGACAAAAATACAAATACAAAACTCAGTTAAACAACAAATACACACTGATTCTGTCAATAACACAAAATAAAATTCAGGTAACAAAGAAGTATACAATAAAAATATCATGAATAACAAGTAAGTTCAGAGAAATATCCCTATACATTTTCAATATACCCCCTTCGCATTTTCAAGTAGCAGTGCACAAGATACCTCAGTTGGTACTGAAATCACCAGTTGACTTTCAGTACAGCAAAAATATAAAGTCAACGGTACTGACAACAAGCTCAGTGAAGTATGAAAAACAAAGAGTACATACCAAAAACACAAATATAAATAGCAAATCAAAGTCACCTCCAGCATGCTCAGCACAAATAAAATGAACGCTCAACAACACTATTCAAATCAGACCAGCAAAACTGCCTGACAGACCAAACAAGTCCACATTCAAAACAAAGCTACTTCTCAGTACAACCAACAAACATAGCTGCACTTCAAACTTAACAAATAAACCCAAACAACAAGTTTACTTCACAAGTATTCACTTGATATACAAACAAACAAGCCTACTCAATATATCGCCAATAAAAATAGCTATCTACACATTTTAAGAAATAAAAAGTTTCGATCAGATATTCACCAAACAACAAAATAAATATCACATGCTCATTTAAAACTCTTAAACAAAGCTCACAAGTGAAGCTCCAAACCAAAGCTCACATCATAAATAACACCACAAAAAAAAAAGGTCAACATCAATAGCAATAAAGTGAACAGTAAGAAAACCTCCTTATTATAAGCAAAAATAAAAACTCAACTCGTAAATTATGCACAAATATCGACAAATATTTCAATATTGAAACAAAATATAATATCTGCATTCAGTTTTATACGTTCTGCATTCAGTTTTATAAGTTCTGGCTTCAAGTTTATAAGTTCTGGATTCAGTTTTATAAAAGGTCATTTCAAATAAAGCAACACTTGAAACAAACAAAGTAATAGTCAAAACAAAACCAGCAAAACTATAAACAACAAAAGCAAAGGTCAAAACAATACTATAAAACATTAAAACAAGAATAGAAAAAATAAAAACAAAGTCAGAAATACCCAAAACAAGCACAGCAAACATGGGAACAAACACATAAAAAGTCAAAACAAAACAAGCAAAATTTGAAACAAAACCAGTGAAACTTGAAACAAAACCAATGAAACTTGAAACAAAGACAGTGAAACTTGAAACAAGATTAGCATAAATAAAATCAAAAATATAATAAGTTGAAACAATAAAAGCAAATGTCAAAACAGATAAAAGCAAATATTAAAACAAAATTATAGAATATTAGAACAACGAATTTTTGAACTTGATACCCATTCTTTGAAACAGCAAAGCAAATACCAAACAACCATCTACGCAAAAAATAACACGCAGTACACAAACATTCTGCTGTTCTGCACACAAAATAAAACAACAAACAGTACACAGGCATTCTACGCCAAAAATAACAAACAGCACACAAGCCTCCTGCTTCTTTGAAGCACACAAAAATATATTGCAACAGAAAAAGAAAATATAAGAACAGAAAAGCAAAAGTCAAAACAAATATACTGACAAGCATGAGATACCCCTTCTCGGCTTCAATATACCAATAAAAATAGTTCAAGCAAAATGTCGAAAAATTCAAGGCAAAATCACCAGAAAATTAGGCAAGTTAGTTCAACCGGCTGGGCTAGTTATTTTAGGCTCAAATCGCAATCTCAGCCCAATTTTAGCCAATATCGGGCAAAATTGAGTAAAACCAATAGTTTAATAACAAAGTGATTAACAGGACTTGCAATAACATAAAATAACTCACAAAATAAAAATATAAGCGTTCCAGTATATAATGTCACTTCAAAATAGACAATATAGGAACGCTTATATAAAATATCAGAACAAATTAAGCAAATACTCTCAATATAAAAGAATAAACTCACACAGTTTTCAACAATTCAACAATAACATTGCGTTTATAACATAGTTCCACATAAAAACTCATTAAGGCAAAGAGTACCCTTTCAAACAAAAAGGCGGCAACTGCAGAAGCAATCGTCGCCTTCGAAAATATTTTATTGTCAAACACTTATTAGTTATCCATTCATACGCTTCATGACTTCATCATCAGTGAGCCACTTGCCGAACTTCGAGATGTCGTCCATTCTTGCCTCAATGTCCGAAGCAAACTCCTCAATACCGAAACGAGCCAGCAGTTCCTTGTTTGCAACGCCTTCAGCGTCAACAACCGGAACAAACTCACCGTAGCTGTTCGGGAAAGAACCATCGAAATTCTCGTGTGCCCACGGAATCAGGTCGGAAAACTGCCACAGGTCAGCAAAGGTTGCTGCACAGTTATCAGCCCAGTAGAAAGCCTCAGAAGAAGTGAAGTATACCGGAATGGTCTGACCATCTGCATTCTTATACTCCTTGCCTGCTACCTTGAACACGCCGTCTTCCTTCAGGAAACCTCTCTTTTCCCATTCCATAGAAACTACCTTACTTTTTACAAAGTCGCCCATGATAATAACCTCCGATAAAAATAAATAAAAATTAAGCCAAAATAAAGCTATTGAGTACACACTGTCTTTCAGTACACATCAAAATGCATCAAATCTACATGCTTCAGATTTCTCCGCTTTTTCGTATAGTTCAAAACTGGGGTTTTATAACCGGACTCAATCAGTTTCATTGCCTCACCAATTAATAGAAATTGCTCTTCCTTTCCGGAAACCAAATCCGGATGACAAGACCTTGCAAGCTTTTTATAGGCTTTCTTGCACGTTGCAAGATCAGAATCATTTGGAACTCCCAAAACAGCATATGGATTTTTAATATTTGTCATTTATCAACAACTCCGAATAAAACAGTTATTCGTACTTTTCCTTCAACTCACTTGAGATGTACTTAGAAGAAATACAACTCAAAGCCTTCTTTACGGCAGAATTCGTAATATCAGTTATTGTAGTCGAATCAGAAAAGGCACACAAAATAAAACTACCCCCAAAGAAGAACAGGTCTCCAGTGTAGTCACGGCTATTAGCGGTCATGTGACCAATCTCAGCATCTGCAAGAGGATTTGCAAACAAAACCGTATCGCCACCTTCCTCACCAAGAACAACAGAATACACATTTCTAGTTTCACTTGTTCCAAGAATTTTGTGCATCTGAGCCTTGGATGTTACAACAATTCTATCAGATGAGTACCCCTTTCCTTCTTCGTAAGTAAACAGTTCTGCTTTTACAAAGAACTCCTGCACATTTTCATTATCTGCATTAGCATCCTGCAACACAGATTCCTTGTCAACCCTTGCATTCATAAATTAGATACCCCTTTCTTAGGCACAACCAAGTTTCACATCAGATTCAATTTGAAAAAGAGCAGCTCCAGCATCCTTTATCACGTTAAAACCTGTATATGAAACATTCTTCGCATTATATTCAGCCTTATTATAAGGCTTATCAACCAAAAATTTCTTGCACTTGCTAGATTTGTACAAGTCCAAAGCAAACGGAGAATCGTCAATAACATAATCAGCGTTTTCAACTGCCTTCTTAGACTCTCCCACTGAACAGCAGAACTCGTAATCATAACCCTTCAAAATACTTTCAAGCATGCATTTCTTTGTGTTTTTAACACGGTCATTATTTGCCTCTGTCCAGATAATCACATGAACTCCCTTTGTTTTACAAAGCTCCTTAAGACGTAAAATCGCCTTCGCATAAAAAGGAGAGTCCATAAACAAACTTGGGCTATTGAACAGACTATAAATATCCTCACGTCTGATACCCAAATAGTTTGTTTTCCTGCCAAAACCAAGAGAAACTAGGCTCGCAGGTGGATTCTTCAAAGATTTATTGAAATCATAAGTCAATACATTCTGCATTGAAAACTTATAACCTTTTTCACAAAGAAGCTTCTCAAGCAAAGGGTGTACATCCAAAAGTACCCCGTCCATGTCGACAACAACAGTCTTTGTTTCACTCATACATAGCACCTCCAAAAAGATTTTTACATTTAGTACCCCTTACCTCACCTTATTCCTCAAAAGAACAACAAAATCAACTACTTTAAGTTGTCTCTCAAAGACGAAGTAAAATTCAATACATTTTTACCAAGCTTGGCTAACAAGCCGCCTCCCTTTACAGCACCAGTTCCGGCTGCTGCGGCTGCAGTTCCAACACCTCGCCATGTGATACCCCATACTTTGGACAACTTGCCTCTATCTGGGTCATAATATACGTTTTTTATTGAACCCCAACCAGCTTTCATTCTGCCAAAGCCAAACTCACAACACTTGTTATAAATCTCTTCTGACCTAGAGGACTTGTGGAACTTTGCATCTACTGCCCTCGTATCCTGAGAAGTTACACAATCTCCGCCTATTTCGATTCTCTGCAAGCTTGGACACGCTTTGAAAAACTTGCTGACATTAAACTCACCAAACAAGTGCATATCCTTACGCACTTTAGAGAAAACAAAGTCAGCAGAATCGAATTTTAAATCTGTTAAAGCAGTCATCTTCTTCAAAGAACCAAAGTCAAACAACCATGCAAACTTACCATCTAACACAGCATTTCTAATATCAAAAGGAAGATTTGCTGTATACTCCTCCGGTAGTAAAGGCTCATATGAAATTCCATTGAAAATAATAATACTGTCAATAACAGCCACGCTATTAATGTGCTTGAAACCACCAAACTTCTTCTCTATATCCTTCGTAACCTCATTCACAAAAGCTACATAACTCTTAGCAGTATCCTCATCTGTTGCACAAATTTCAAACCTTCTGCTGTACCGAACAGGCTCTTCATATCTTTGATAACTGAAAGACTGCCCATTATAAGTCGAAGTGCAAGGTGTGAACGTAATTTTCTCAAAAGGCTGCTCATTGGCAAAAACACGCTGTCTTGCATTATCATTATACTTCTTTTGCTCGTTTGAATTGATAAATTCCTGCATCGTCACCAACTGACTCTGCATTTGTGCAATCTGAGCCATTAAAGCAGCATTTAACTGTCGCATCTCTTCGATAGACTGCTTCTGATACTCCTGTGCACTGGTATCAACCTGCCTCTGTTCAGTCTCAGGTATAGGATTGCTATAAGAGCTTGAAAAAGGACTAACAGGCTCAGATTCACCAATAGGACTGGACTGCTCATAGCCTGTCTCTGTATTTTCACTAGAAACGCTAGCCGGCTGAATTGGGTCAGGAACAAAACTCTGCTCCTGATTTGCATTCTCAACCGACTTTATAGGCTCAACATGACTTGCAGGCTCGACTACACCTTCTTCAGAACTTTCAGCAAACGCATCTTCTTCATCGTCATAAAAGTCATCTGAGGATAAATCATAGTCATCTTCATCGAAGTCCTCGGACGTACCTTCCGAAGTACCCCCTTCTTCGCCATTTGCCTCCATGTGCCACTCAGCTGGAACACCTCCAGAAGAACCACTGTCATTCTGTTCCTCACTTGACTGATTATCATCTGGCTCATCAGCACCAAGCATCTGACGTAACAACGCTAAAGTCTCTGCATCTAATTTAGCTTCTGGCATACATATCACCTCATCCAAAAATTTTATTAGCCTGAATAATTGCAACCTGATGAGAAACAGACTTCAATTTCTCGTCACTGAATCTTCTGCGAACATTAGGATTCTCACTGCAAATCTGCAAACAAGCTGCAAACAAAAGATTCTCCATGTCCCTGATGTATTTTTCCTTCTCACTTTCAGCTGTTAAAGTCTGAGTTAAAGTTTCCATGATTTCCGGTGTAATTTCCGGTTTCGGAGCTACACTCGCACTAGCAGAAGCCATACCCGAAACTCCACCAGTAGACACACCAGATACCCCTCCTTGCTGAGCCGAAAGACCAAGCTGCTGTCTCTTTGCTTCTCGTCTATCATGCTGTGACATGGACTCTATATCATGACTATAACCAGCTGTGCCTTCGTACATATTTGAGGAATCTTCAACAGCTTCTTCAATATCAACATTGCCACTGCCATTTCCACTATCATTGCCATACTTCGAGTATGTATCTTCAGCATTTTTTGTAAACATGCCATTGGTATCTTCAGCAGGTTCTTCTAACTCTAAGCCAAAATTACCAAAATCAACACCGTCAGGTCTATCATCCTGTAGGTCTCCTACAGATGTAGCCTTCTCCTGAGTACCCTGTCCGTAATACTGAGCAAGTGTTCCAAGCTCTTCAGAGAATATCGAGCCAAAGCTATACTCGTCTGCCGTTTTCATTAACGAATCTCTAAAAAAAGACTGTCTTAGGCGTGACTTTACACTGTATTCACTTGGCTTATCAATGGCATCTATAAAATCTGTAGGTTTAAACAAAGCTTCTGGACGAAAATCAGCTAGGAAATCTTCCCATGTTCCATCCTTGTAGCCGAATACCTCCTGAACAAAGATATTCATAACATCACCAGACAAACCCATCTTATCCGTAGGTACAGAACCACAAAGCTGCTCAATATAACCTTCAAAACCTACACCCTTGTTTAATGCACCATCTGCATCTTTATTATCATTTAATAAGTCTTCCCATGCAAGTCCGGCTCTATTGCAGGTAGTTAAACACTGACCTATATACTGAGAATCTTTATACTGCGAATATCCACCTTTCGCAGCTCGCTTATTCTCTAGGTCTGTAGATACCCCCAGATTTTCCATGTCAGGCTGCAACAGCTCCTCAGGTGGAACAATAGCATTGTTTAGTATCAAGAAAGGTTTGAAGTAAGTGAACTCTCTATCCAGATATTGCTTCATGCCTTCTTCATCATGTCCAAAATATGCAGCGGTATTCTTAATCTTCTGAGCCTCTTTATCTGTTATTGCCTTCCCTGGATTATGATAACAGAAACATCTTCTTGAAGCAGTAAGCATAGTGCTTGGAGTCATACCTTTTACTCTCTGAGCTAAGTAAGCTGGTTTACCACCTTTATTATCAGGTTGATACCCCAATATATAATCGCCGTTCATTTCATTAAGCATATGCAAAATTGGAACATCTGGTTTCGCTCCTGAACTGCTATCATGAGTAGATGAGTTAAATCTCTTAATAGAAGCACCATTTGACTTCTTAAAATAAGTATCTCCATCATACCACTCACTAGGAATTGTCTGACCAATAATGAATATCTGCATATTCTTAACCATAGCTCCGCCTGCACGGAACAACTCAGGAATCAATTC
>ENA-UEPV01001214-UEPV01001214.1-human-gut-metagenome-genome-assembly--contig:-NODE-1214-length-16602-cov-9.262088_pt1 | contig 16602 bp, 16 predicted proteins | sample MGYA00242942_ERZ507925 | MGnify/ENA primary metagenome ERZ507925 (study PRJEB26167, sample SAMN06115453) | human gut metagenome | host: Homo sapiens | place: China:Fujian | collected 2015-08-26... | reverse complement strand
TCTTTAGCTCAGTTGGCCAGAGCACGTGATTTGTAATCTCGGGGTCGTTGGTTCGAATCCGACAAGAGGCTCAGAAAGACAAAAGGAATGGAGTAAGTCTTCATTCCTTTTTCTATTTATAATCATCCAGCTAATTTTTTCTTCATGAAGGAAACAAATATTGCAACTGCATCTTTACCACAGCAATGTCGCCCGGCCGTAAAAGAACTTTTAAAGGAAATATATGGCTATACTGATTTTCGTGATTTTGAAGTCTATAATGATTTGTCTTCCGGCAAAGATAAACTAAAAATTTCCCAAGGACAATTGATAGAAGAGGTTATTGAAGAGTCTGAAAAGTCGATGAAGACGGATTCGGTTTATAATTTCTTGTTGACAGCGCCAACGGGAGCCGGTAAATCTTTATTGTTCCAGCTTCCTGCCATTTATTTGGGACAAGAATATAAGTTACTTACAATTGTGATTTCTCCTTTGAAGGCTTTGATTGTTGATCAAGTGGAAAATCTGCGTGATTTGGGATATGAAAAGGTGTCTTATGCATCTTCCGATCTTTCACCTGAAGAAAAAAATGAGGCATACCGTCAGGTGCGCGAGGGAGAGACGGATTTATTTTATCTTTCTCCCGAATTATTGTTGGCTTATGATATTAAACATTTTATAGGTGACCGTCGGATAGGATTGATTGTGGTGGATGAGGCACATACGGTAACTACATGGGGGAAGGAATTCCGTGTGGATTATTGGTTTCTGGGTCGTCACTTGGATAATTTGAAGAAGAACTTGGGCTATGCTTTTCCGGTTTTTGCATTGACTGCAACTGCCGTTTGGAATCCTCGCGGGGGAAATGATATGGTTTTTGAAACCATCCGTTCTTTGCGTATAGACCCTTGCAGACTGTTTGTGGGAATAGTGAAGCGCGAAAATATCGGCTTTGATATTCGTTTGCTTACTATTGAAGAAGATGAGAATTATGATAAGGCGAAACAACGTGTCATTATCGGACGTACCGATGATTTTCTGGATGAACATAAAACTATCATGTATTATCCTTTTGCCGGCAGCATAGACACCCGGATTAAAATGTGGGTGCGTTCTACTAACTGGCGATTGGTGTCTTCTTATTATGGAAAGAAGGACAAGGCTCAGAAGGCAGCGATTGTTGAAGCTTTTAAGGAAGGTGACAAGCGGATGATTATTGCGACAAAAGCATTCGGTATGGGTATTGACATCAGTGATATTGACCGGGTGTATCATGTGGCTCCTTCGAGTACATTTGTTGACTATATTCAGGAGATAGGACGTGCGGCACGTGATAAAAGTATTAAAGGTATTGCGGCCACCGACTTTCATGAACGGGATTTCTATTTTATGAAACGCTTACACTCTGCCGGAGCCATTACGCAAAATCAGTTGGGGATGATTTTGAAGAAACTTTGGGAAATCTATTTGATGAAGGGCAAAAGCAAGGAGATGCAAGTGTCTTTGTCGGATTTTGAGTTTGCAGTGAAACTTCCTCGTAAGCAGAACAAGTTGGAATATGAATCGGATTTGGGACAAGTGATAAAAACGGCTTTGTTATGGATAGAGGAAGATTTATCCAGCCGTTTTGGAGGACAGCCCATTGAGATAAATTCCCGGACCCTCTTTACAGATGGATATGTACAGGAAAAAACAGGGGATACTGCTTTCAGGGAAACGTATAAAAAGTTTATGACTCCCGTGGTCGGTGCGGAAGGTATTTATAAGGTATCTTTTGAAGCATTGTGGGAAAGCTGTTTCTCGGAAATGGGTTATCGGGAGTTTAAGCGCGATTTATATAATGGTAATTTGTTTGAAGGAGTCCGTGCGGCGGCTGTCGGCAAACATGAGGTATTGCTGAAAGAAGATGCAGGAGATATATGCACAAAACTGGCGAGTCTGCTGAAACGGTTGAAAGATTTGCTGACTGTTAGTTTGTATGGCAATAAGGGCAAGTTTGAAGAAGATGATTTGCGCAGTATCTTTGCCGAATATGATATGGATGTTCCTTCGGCAAAACGTTTCCTTTCTTCTTTGCTGGAATCGAGAGTGGAGGAGGGAAGAAGCGTCAGCTATATCAGTAGCACGAAGAAAAAGGATGAAGACAAGTTGGTTTTTACTGTTACCCGAGGCTTTGACTTGTTGCTCTCACGTTATCAGAAGCTCTGCTCTCAGCGTATTACAGGAGTGAAAGGAGATTTGTTGCTGTTTTACACCACGCCTTTTTCAGACCTAAACATGCTTCTCAATCTTTTGTCAATGCTCAATGTGGTCGATTTTACTGTCGAAGGTGGTGTACCTTCGGTAGAGGTGACTGTTAATATGCCTGAAGTGCTGGAGAAAGAGGTGACATCGGAAGCTTATAAAAACTTCGTGCTTGAAAATAATGAAAAGATATTCCTTGAACAGATAGAGTTGTTCCAATTGTTTTTTGGTAATACTTCCTTGGATGATGAGCAGAGATGGGAGTTTATAGAAGACTATTTCACGGGAATGAATGTGGAAGAAATGAAGAAAAAATATAGCCCCTTGGGATAGGACTAAAAGGGAGTGTGTTAAAACTAAACCGGGCTATCCCATCGTCAGGCTATAGGGGCAGCATTATCCATGTTTTGACACACTCCCGAAATGCTATGTCAGGCGGTGACTTTACATGCCTTCTTATACTTTGAAATCATGTGCAATTTTCTTGTATCCGTAAACGGCACGGCTTCCCAATTCTTCTTCTATGCGTAGCAGTTGGTTGTATTTGGCCATACGGTCACTGCGACTTAATGAACCGGTCTTGATTTGTCCGCTGTTGGTAGCAACGGCGATGTCGGCAATAGTTGCATCCTCCGTCTCACCCGAACGGTGACTGGTAACAGTGGTATAGCCATTACGTTGAGCCATTTCGATGGCGTCCAATGTTTCGGTCAGCGAACCGATTTGGTTTACTTTAATCAGGATAGAATTGGCACAACCTTCGCTGATTCCTTTCTCCAGGAATTTCACGTTTGTTACGAACAGGTCATCACCTACCAGTTGACAGCGATTTCCAAGACGTTCGGTCAGCATACGCCAGCCTTCCCAGTCATTTTCTGCCATACCGTCTTCAATGGAGTCGATAGGATAATCCCAACACAGTTTTTCCAGATAAGCCACTTGCTCTGATGCAGTACGCTTTTCACCTTTTGTTCCTTCAAATTTCGTATAATCATAGATTCCATCATGGTAGAACTCTGAAGAAGCGCAGTCCAAACCGATAGTGATGTGTTTGAATGGCTCATAACCGGCTGCTTCAATGGCTGCCAAAATGCAATTCAATGCATCCTCGGTTCCATCCAACACAGGAGCGAAACCTCCTTCGTCGCCAACAGCAGTGCTCAGTCCGCGCTTCTTTAATACGGTTTTCAGTGCGTGGAAAACTTCTGCTCCCATGCGCAATGCTTCGTGAAATGATTTGGCACCGACAGGGCGAATCATAAATTCCTGAAAAGCGATGGGAGAATCGGAATGCGAACCTCCGTTGATGATATTCATCATGGGCACGGGCAATACGTACGTGTTTGTTCCTCCTATATATCTATATAAAGGTATATCCAGATAATTTGCCGCTGCCTTTGCCACAGCCAGTGATACGCCCAGAATGGCATTGGCTCCGAGTTTGGACTTAGTGGGGGTACCGTCTAAAGCCAGCATAGCCATATCAATGCCGCGTTGGTCTGATGAGTCCATGCCGGTCAATGCCGGAGCAATGATATTATTAATGTTGTCTATGGCTTTCAGAACTCCTTTTCCTCCATAACGGGTCTTGTCTCCGTCGCGTAATTCCAAAGCTTCATGTTCACCGGTGGATGCACCCGACGGAACAGATGCACGTCCCATGATACCGGATTCTAATGTTACGTCTACTTCTACAGTGGGGTTGCCACGTGAGTCAAGAATCTCTCTTCCTTTAATCTTTGCTATTTTCATATTGATTCTAAAATTTAATTGGGTGGTTTTATGATAATAACAAAAAAGGAAGAGATTTTGTTCTATTCACTCATCCAAACTCCGAGCATGACTCCGATAATTCCTAAAACCACGCTGCCAATCACGTATGCCAAGAAGGTGGGATAAAAACCTGATTTTAATAATTGAAGGCTTTCATTACTGAAAGTAGAGAAAGTGGTGAACCCGCCGCAAAGTCCGATAGTGAGCAATAGACGCAATTCATTGGTGATATGAATGCGTGAGGTGAGCGTATAAAAAATACCTATCAGTATGCAACCCAGTAAGTTGACGGCAAAAGTCCCCCATGGGAAAGCCGTCCCTGTCTGGCGCTGAATGGCAATGGTAAGTAAGTAACGAAGCACGCTTCCTGTTCCTCCTCCGATAAAGATATATAATAATGATTTCATAACTGCTGCATTTTGATGCAAAAATAGCAAGGATTATTCATTCGGAGAGAAATTTTTTCTGTAATTCTGGAAAGTTTTTCTTATCGGCTTATAATAAGGCTTTGGGTATTGTAATCTTATAAATTTTCACCTAATTCGTAAGCTTGTTGCAAAGTCTCTGTATTCGTTACGTCACCTTTATCTTTGCATCCTCTAACGAGAATCTGTCCAGTATCTTCTAATCCAAAGAAGTTCAGGCAAAGTTTATACTGAGTCAGAATACTGTCAAAGAGTTCTGGCAATATAGCCGCACCGACAGGTATCAAAGCCATTTGTTTGATGGCGAACTTGTCTCGAATAGGGTTGTGACATCTGTCTATAACAGCCTTTAGCTGCGAACTGATGCCATAGAAATATACAGGTGATGCAACAACAAGCATGTCTGCATGAAGGAGTTTGTCGTATATCAGTTGCATATTATCGTTCTGAAAGCAAGAATTGTTCTCACGCTTGAAACATGAGTCACAGCCTATACATGGATTAATATGATGATCACGAACAAGTACAACTTCCACATTATGCTTTTCAGAAGCACCTTTAACAAACGCTTCAACTAACAAGTCGGTATTACCTCCTTTACGAGGGCTACCTGAAAGTACGACTATATTCATATTCTTTTATTACTGTGAAGTAAACGTATCTCAGCATTCATACAAGATGCCACCTTGTGAAAAAGTTACATTCGAAGTGAGCAGCATTCTACATGAATCTAATGAATTTATCAGTATTCCCACCACTCTTTGCACTTTATACATTGTGCTGTCCCATCACTATAAGTTTTAACTTCATGGCTACCACAGAAAGGGCAAGGTGAAATTTGTCCATGGGTATGAATCATCTTGTCTGGAGGATCGGTATTATTCTCACTTTCTTCCACATAATCTTCTTCCCATTTTTCAAGGAATTTAGGTTTCCAGTTATACCCACTATTGAAATCCGGACACCAGCTCCTTACCATTCCTTGCTTAGAGCAGTTTAATATAGCTACCCCATCAACGTCCTCTTCATTTACTCCATGTATGAAATAAATGCAGTCTTCGCAGGTGTAATTATCTTCTTGGTTCATTCTAATGGATTTTTTGAATTTACATTTTTTGTAGTAGAGATTACATCTCATACAAAAGTACATAAAAATATTGAGTTCATACGCCAATAGAATAAAAAACAAAGCTACCGAAACTTATCAGCACTTTAAATACCATATCTTGCCCCATTTTCGTAAATTAAGGATATGTATTTATAATACTTCATCTATTATGTGAGCAGACGATGAACTATGACAAGAAAGAGTCGATCTGATGCTCGGTAATTTTGTGTTTTAACTTTTTTCAAAAAAATTACTAAAAATATTTGAAAAAGAAACATGTAAGATAAAGATATATGTTTGATATTTGCTCTTTATTACCATCCAAACGATTGAAGTCGCTGTCCGTACAAAAATATTTTGCACCTGAATTTGCTGCATTCTGGTTTATGAATGGAAATCATGCTTCCAGTGAGGTTTGTTTTACAGCTAATTTAGCTCTTATATGTAAAGAGGTGGAACACTCTCACGATGATTTTATTACTGAACACTTCCGCAAATATAGCGAACCTGACTTGCCATTTGTATGGAAAATATTGGAGGTTATCTTGATGGGAACACTTTCCAAACTCTATTCCAATTTTTCGGATACCACAGCAAAACATGCTGTTCAAGAGAATTTATAAAAAGTATTTCCCCAAAGACAATAAACAACGAATAATATAGGATAGGAGAAGTCTTGATTGAGAAAGGTTTTAGCCAACTGAATTGGCTAAGCGGCTTGGCAAAGGTTTCAACTTAAAACTAAGAATTAAAAATATAATATCATGACCCAACACAATGCCATCAAGCTTTTTGAAGTAAAGAAAGTCCGAACCATTTGGGACGATAAAGAAGAAAAATGGTACTTCTCAATAGTAGATGTAGTAGCTGTCTTAACGGATAGCCCTAATCCACGCAAGTATTGGAGCGTTTTGAAGACACGTCTTAAAAAGGAAGGAAGTGAGTTGGCTACAAATTGTAGGCAACTTAAAATGAAATCGACTGACGGAAAAATGTATTTAACTGATGTGGCTGACACACAGCAACTTCTCCGCCTCATTCAATCTATTCCATCGCCCAAAGCAGAACCTTTTAAGCTATGGATGACGCAAGTGGCTGCAGAACGTCTTGACCAAATGCAAGATCCCGAACTTTCCATTAACCAAGCATTAATGGACTACAAACGGTTGGGTTATTCGAATAGTTGGATTAACCAGCGACTCAAATCTATAGAGATTCGCAAAGACCTTACACGACGAATGGAAACGGCACGGACTGCAAGAGGGAGTGCAATTTGCTACCCTCACTGACATTATTTATCAGACATGGAGTGATATGACCGCCAAGAAATATAAACAATTCAAAGGACTGAAAAAGGAAAATTTGCGCGATAATATGACCAATAAGGAGTTGGTGCTCAATATGCTGGAAGAACTTTCCACCAAAGAAATCTCGGAAAGTAAAAATCTCGCGACTTTTAAAGAACACATGGAGGTGGCGGAAGAGGGTGGAGAAAATAAACAGTAATCGTGAAATACCCAAAGTGGCTTGCCGTGCAATGACTGAATTCATAAAAAAATAACTGTGTTTTTCGCCATACAAACGGAAAAATCTGTCTCTTCCTTCCTCCTTTCATTAGTCGTTGAAACGCCCTGTTATGGCGGATTTCGGTAGTGAATGGACATCTCGTATTGTCTTTTCAGCCTCCTTTCATCTGTAAGACTTTTTTTGATACAGATAAATACTGAAGGCAGATTTGAAAGCAGCTTGGGAAGCACGACTGAAAGGAGAATGAATGGATATCCTGTCATTTTTAATCGATTGATTGATAATGTGTTTTGGCTAATATGTAAGGATGAACGGAAAGAAGGAATGATCGGCTTAGTGAGGGGATGATTCCATCTGCCCCTATGTGAAAAAGATGCCGAGCTTTTTGAAAAAGGTCGGTGTGTTTCCGTAAAACCTCGGCATCTTTTTAATAAACTTACCGAGCTTTTTTGAAAACCTCAAGGTCTTTTTGCAGCATTCAGCCTGATCATAGGTCTATACATACGGTGGCATCAGCCTACACATATATATGCGTAAGCCTACACGTACGTACGCATCGGGCCACACGTACGTATGCATTGTATCGGGTGGTGGAATGTTAGGTCGGATTTGTTACAGCAAACATTTTATTCATAAGCTATTCGGTACCATTTTGTTTTTTTTTGTTCGTTTATTCCAGAGATTTTAGTAATTTTGCACCCTAAACAAAAAACAGCAAAAAGGAATGGGTGGTTTTTTTGGAACAGTCTCAAAGACTGAGTGCGTTACCGATTTATTTTACGGAACGGACTATAATTCACATTTAGGTACAAAAAGAGGAGGCTTGGCTACTTATGCCAAGGGAGAAGGATTTATGAGGTCTATCCATAATTTGGAAAACTCTTATTTCCGCACAAAGTTTGAATTGGAACTCCCGAAGTTTAAAGGTAACTCGGGTATAGGTATTATTAGTGATACAGATCCTCAGCCGATAGTAATCAATTCGCATTTGGGTAAATTTGCCATTGTTACAGTAGCCAAGATTCAGAATATTTCGGAACTGGAGCGTGACTTGCTGGCTGCGAATATGCATTTTTCCGAAATGAGTTTGGGAAAGACAAACCCAACGGAATTGATAGCATTGCTTATTGTTCAGGGCAAGGACTTTGTAGATGGCATCGAAAATGTATTTAATAAGATAAAAGGGTCGTGCTCCATGTTGCTGCTGACCGAAGACGGTATTATTGTGGCGCGTGATAAATGGGGACGTACTCCCATCGTGATTGGTAAGAAAGAGGGGGCTTATGCTGCGACCAGCGAGTCGAGCAGTCTGCCGAATCTGGATTATGAAATTGAAAAATATGTGGGCCCCGGCGAAATTATCCGCTTGCGTGCCGATGGAATGGAACAAATGCGCAAGCCGAATGAAGGAATGCAGATTTGTTCTTTTTTGTGGGTGTATTATGGTTTCCCGGTTTCTTGCTATGAGGGTAGGAATGTGGAGGAAGTGCGTTTTATGAGTGGTTATAAAATGGGGCAGAAGGATAATTCGGAAGTGGATTGTGCCTGTGGTATTCCTGATTCCGGCGTAGGTATGGCGCTGGGGTATGCCGAAGGAAAAGGCATTCCTTATCATCGTGCCATAACCAAATATACTCCCACATGGCCCCGCAGCTTTACTCCTGCCAATCAGGAAATGCGTTCGTTGGTAGCAAAAATGAAGCTGATTCCCAATCGTGCCATGCTGGAAGGAAAACGTGTTTTGTTTTGTGATGATTCCATTGTACGTGGAACTCAACTTCGTGATAATGTGAAGATTTTATATGATTATGGAGCAAAAGAGGTTCACATGCGTATTGCGTGCCCGCCGTTGATTTACAGTTGTCCTTTCCTTGGCTTTACTGCATCAAAAGGTGACTTGGAGTTGATAACACGCCGCATGATTAAGGAAATAGAAGGAGATGAGAATAAAGATCTTGAAAAATATGCTGCAACAGATTCACCTCAATACCAAAAGATGGTGCAAATGATTGCCGACCGTTTCGGATTGACTTCGTTGAAGTTCAATACATTGGAAACCTTAATTGAAGCTATCGGTTTGCCAAAGTGCAAAGTTTGTACGCATTGTTTTGATGGTTCCAGTTGTTTCTGATATCAAAATAATAAGATAGAATGAAAAAAGAGCCGTGAATTGTTTGGCAATTCACGGCTCTTTTCCTATTTTTACAGCATTGAATATTAAAAATAGGAAGATAAAATGACACTGATAGAACGATTTTTAAAGTATGTAAGTTTCGATACTCAATCAGACGATAATAGTGGTGTGACGCCCAGTACACCCAAACAAATGGTATTTGCACAATACTTGAGATCTGAATTGGAACAACTGGGCTTTGAAGAAATTTCATTGGACGAGAATGGTTATCTTTTTGCTACCTTGCCGGCAAATACCGACAAACCGGTACCAACGATAGGATTTATTGCTCACATGGATACCAGTCCTGATATGACCGGTGCAGGAGTGACTCCGCGTATCGTTTATGGTTATGACGGTTCGGATATTGTCTTGTGTGAGGAAGAGAATGTTGTTCTTTCTCCTAATCGGTTCCCTGAATTGCTGGACCACAAAGGAGAAGATTTGATTGTAACCAATGGAAAGACGCTGCTGGGAGCTGACGATAAGGCCGGTATTGCAGAAATCATTACTGCGATGGTTTATTTGAAAGAGCATCCCGAAATTAAACATGGAAAGATTCGGGTAGGTTTCAATCCAGACGAAGAAATTGGGTTGGGTGCTCATAAGTTTGATGTGGAAAAGTTTGGTTGTGAATGGGCTTATACAATGGATGGAGGAGAGGTAGGTGAGCTGGAATTTGAAAATTTCAATGCAGCCTCTGCCAAAGTAGTTGTAAAGGGTCGTAACGTGCATCCGGGATATGCCAAGAATAAGATGATAAATTCCATGTGTGTGGCCAATCAGTTTATGAATTTATTGCCGGATGGAGAGACTCCCCAGTGTACAGAAAACTATGAAGGATTCTATCATTTGGTAGGTATTACCGGTGAGGTGGAACAAACTACGCTGTCTTACATCATTCGTGACCATGACCGTGCCAAATTTGAAGCGCGTAAAGAGAATATGTTGAAGTGGGCAGCTGAGATTAATAAGAAATATGGTGAAGAAACAGTGACAGTAGAATTGAAAGATCAGTATTATAATATGCGTGAAAAGATTGAACCGGTCATGCATATTATCGATATAGCTTTCAAGGCGATGGAAGAAGCCGGTGTGACTCCGAAGGTGAAAGCGATTCGTGGCGGAACGGATGGCGCACAACTTTCTTTCAAAGGACTGCCTTGTCCGAACATTTTTGCCGGCGGTCTGAATTTCCACGGCAGATATGAGTTTGCTCCTATTCAGTCATTGGAAAAAGCCATGATGGTAGTGGTGAAGATTTCAGAATTGGTGGCAAGATAAGACGAATATAATAACCTTAAAAAATAATTGAATAATAACATGAAAACGACTCCGTTTACCGAGAAACACATTGCTCTGGGAGCAAAGATGCACGAATTTGCCGGCTATAATATGCCTATCGAATATTCGGGAATTATCGATGAACATCTCACTGTATGCAATGCAGTGGGTGTATTTGATGTTTCCCACATGGGAGAATTTTGGGTAAAAGGCCCGAATGCATTGGCTTTCTTGCAGCAAGTGACTTCTAATAATGTAGCTGTTTTGCCTATTGGTAAGGCTCAGTATACTTGTTTCCCCAACGAAGAGGGAGGTATTGTAGATGATTTATTGGTATATCATTACGAACCGGAAAAATACTTGTTGGTTGTGAATGCTGCCAATATAGAGAAAGACTGGAATTGGTGTGTCAGCCATAACACGGCGGGTGCTGAATTGGAAAATGCTTCCGATCGCATGGCGCAGTTGGCTATCCAGGGGCCGAAAGCAATGGAGGTTTTGCAGAAACTCACTTCGGTGAATCTGTCTGAAATACCTTATTATGCGTTTACTACCGGAGAATTTGCCGGTCAGAAAGACGTGATTATTTCTAATACCGGATATACCGGAGCCGGAGGCTTTGAGCTTTATTTCTATCCTGAAGCCGGTGAAGCGATTTGGAATGCCATCTTTGAAGCCGGTGCTCCTGAAGGTATCAAGCCTATAGGACTGGGTGCACGCGATACTTTGCGCCTGGAGATGGGATTCTGTCTTTATGGTAATGATCTGAGTGATACCACTTCTCCATTGGAGGCGGGCTTAGGTTGGATTACCAAGTTTGTTGAAGGAAAGGATTTTACAGCACGTGCTATTCTTGAAAAGCAGAAAGCAGAAGGTTTGAATCGCAAATTGGTTGGTTTTGAAATGATTGATCGCGGTATACCTCGCCATGGTTATGAGTTGGTAAATGCAGAGGGAGAAAAGGTTGGTGAAGTAACCAGTGGAACGATGTCTCCGATTCGTAAAATCGGCATCGGTATGGGATATATTCAAACTGCTTATGCTACACCGGGCACAGAGGTTTTCATTGATGTGCGTGGACGCAAATTAAAGGCGATGGTTGTCAAACCACCGTTCAGAAAGTAATATTATTCATTTTTTTTATCTCCTTCATCTTGCCTGTGGTATGGGTGGAGGAGATTTTTTTTGCCAACCTGCCATAATATTTATCGTTATGCAGGCAATGAGTTAAAACAAAGTACTTATCACAAAATAAGCAGGTGAAAGACTCCACAGTTGATAGATAATTTATAATTTTGCAGGCAAAAAAAATATTGTTATGTCAGAATTGGCTCCCCTTATAAGTGACCTCGCCTTGATTCTTATTTGCGCCGGTATTATGACGCTGATATTTAAACGGTTGAGGCAACCTTTAGTCTTGGGCTATATTGTAGCCGGGTTTTTGGCAAGCCCGCATATGCCTTATACACCATCAGTAATAGATACGGCAAATATTCATACTTGGTCTGATATCGGTGTTATTTTCCTACTTTTTGCTTTAGGATTGGAGTTTAGTTTCAAAAAGCTTATGAAAGTCGGAGGTACTGCTATTATAGCGGCGTGTACCATTATATTTTGTATGATATTGGTCGGGATGGTAGCCGGTTGGTCTTTTGGATGGAAACACATGGACTGCCTTTATCTGGGCGGTATGTTGGCAATGTCTTCAACGACCATTATTTATAAGGCATTCGATGATTTGGGGTTACGGCAGCAACGGTTTGCCGGGTTGGTGCTTAGCATTTTGATACTGGAAGACATTCTTGCCATTGTGTTGATGGTGATGCTGAGTACAATGGCTGTAAGTAAGAATTTTGAGGGTACGGAGATGATTTACAGTATTGGTAAGTTAGTATTCTTTCTGATTCTTTGGTTTGTAGTAGGAATATATCTTATTCCTATTTTTCTGAAACGTTCACGTAAGTGGATGGGGAGTGAAACATTACTTATCGTTTCTTTGGCTATGTGCTTTGGAATGGTAGTACTGGCGGCAAAAGTTGGTTTTTCTCCGGCTTTCGGTGCTTTCATCATGGGTTCTATTTTGGCGGAGACGGTAGAGGCAGAGAGTATAGAGAAACTGGTGGCGCCGGTTAAGGATTTGTTTGGCGCAATATTCTTTGTTTCGGTTGGTATGATGGTGGACCCTGCCATGATTGTGGAGTATGCATGGCCCATTGTTGCCATTACTTTATCTATTCTTTTGGGACAGGTTATATTTGGAACCGGAGGTGTGATTCTTGCAGGTCAGCCACTAAAGGTGGCAATGCAGTGTGGTTTTAGCCTGACGCAGATTGGAGAGTTTGCTTTCATTATCGCTTCATTGGGAGTAAGCCTGCATGTAACCAGTGATTTTCTGTATCCTATAGTGGTAGCGGTTTCGGTTATTACTACGTTCCTTACTCCTTATATGATTCGTCTTGCTGTTCCCGCTTATCATCGGGTAGAGAAGGTTTTGCCAAACAAATGGAGAAAAATTTTAGATCGCTACTCTTCGGGTTCGCAGACGGTGAACCATGAGAATAATTGGAGAAAACTATTGACCGCTATTATTCGCATTGTCGCCATCTATTCGGTGCTTTGCATTGCGGTAATTGTCCTTTCTTTCCATTTCATCATTCCTCTGTTTCGGGCAAGTTTACCTTTGTTTTGGGCGAATTTGGCGGGTGCAGTGTTTACAATTGTATGTATATCGCCATTTTTGCGTGCTATTATTATGAAGAAGAATCATTCAGTTGAGTTTCAGGCATTGTGGCAGGATAATCGTTATAACCGTGCTCCGTTATTATCCACCATTTTATTGCGCATGGTGATAGCTGTGGCTTTTGTTTTGTTTATTATCGAGAATATTTTCAAGGCATCTACTGCATTGATGGTTGGTATTGCTATTATTTTGGTTTGTATGATGATGCTTTCGCGCTGGTTGAAGAAACAGTCCATTTTTATGGAACGTACTTTTATACAGAATTTACGCTTCCGTGATATGCATGCTGAATTTACGGGACAGAAGCGGCCGGAATATGAGGGACATTTATTGTCACGTGATATTCATCTTTCGGATTTCGAGGTGCCGGCGGATTCTCTTTGGGCAGGACATACACTGAAAGAGTTGAATTTGGGATATAAATATGGGGTGCATGTTGCTTCTATTATTCGCGGGATGCATCGTATCAACATTCCGGGTGCCAATGTCCGTTTGTTTCCCGGCGATACAATTCAGGTTATCGGTACGGATGAGCAGTTGGGGGAATTTGCCCGTCAGGTGGAGCGAGTCTCTTCTGCTGCTGAAGAAGAGGATATTGAGAAGCGTGAGATGAACTTGAAGCAGTTTATGGTGGATGGTAATTCTCTTTTCTTGGGTAAGAGTATTAAGGAGAGCGGTATTCGTGATGATTATAGATGTTTGGTGGTAGGGGTAGAACGAGGCGATGGTAATTTGATCCGACCGGATGTTAATATGATTTTTTGTGAAGGTGATGTAGTATGGGTAGTGGGCGAGAGAGATGATGTTTATCATTTGTTGGGTAAGAAGAAAGAGATACAATATTAATATATATAAGTTGTGAAGTATTTATATCCCTGTGATTAGCATGTATGGCCTTGCACGTATACGTGTAGGCTCATACATATTTTCACTTCGTTCTGATGGAAAACAAGGGGGATATTAATACTTATTAGTATCTATTCCTCTTCAAAGTCAAAATCGAAATCAAAGTCATCATCGTCCGGCAAATATTCCGGTGTGATAAACTCATCCATACTGCGTCGGTCTTTCTTTGTAGGACGTCCGGTGCCACGGGCACGATCGACAAAACCGCTGATTTTACTCATTTCTAATAGTTCATATTGTTCCGGTGAAGTAACATTCTCCAGAATTTCAGGAATAAGTTTTGCACCGACACGTTTTTCTATTGCTTGTAAAACTTTGAAAGAATAAGTGATAGGCGGTTTGCGTACCTCTATCACATCTCCCGGTTTCACCGTACGTGCCGGTTTGACTTGTGAACCGTTTATGCTTACACGGCCCTTTTTACAAGCTTCTGCAGCTATTGTGCGCGTTTTAAAGATGCGTGACGCCCACATCCATTTATCTATTCTTGCTTCAGCCATTACTTTTTATTGTATTGGTTCATGGTTATATTAATACCGGCCAGGCAGAAACTTTTGATTATTTCACATGCTAATTCCACACGTTCGTCCATAGTTTTCATATCTTCCTCTGTAAAGTGTCCCAATACAAAATCTATTTGCCCTCCGCGTGGAAAGTCATTGCCAATACCAAAGCGCAGGCGGGCATATGCTTGAGTTCCTAATGTGGCGGCTATATGCTTCAATCCGTTATGACCGGCATCGCTACCCTTACTTTTCAGGCGTAAAGCTCCGAAAGGAAGGGCTAAGTCATCTACTATTATCAACACGTTCTCCAATGGAACGTTTTCCTTCTGCATCCAATAACGTACAGCGTTGCCACTCAGGTTCATATATGTAGAAGGCTTCAACAAGATAAGTTGACGTCCTTTGAGTGACATGGTGGCAGTAGCACCGTAACGGCCATCGGTAAAAACAAGATTGGACGCCTTTGCAAGGGCGTCCAATACATTGAATCCTATGTTGTGACGGGTATTTCGGTATTCTTCACCTATATTACCCAGTCCTACAATCAAATATTTCATTGAAAAGGATTAAGGGGTTAGTAATTATTTACCTGCAGTTGCAGCAGCACCACGTGCGGCACGAGTTAATTTAACTGCACAAACAACAGCTTCCTTGGCATTAATTAATTCCAATCCTTCATAGTGTAATTCGCCAACTTTGATGGTTTTACCCAAGCCTAAAGCAGTAACGTCAATAGTCAGACGTTCAGGAATTGCATTATATAAAGCTTTAACTTTCAGTTTACGCATCTGCAATGCCAATTTACCACCGGCACGTACACCTTCTGCCAAACCTTCCAGCTGAACGGGAACTTCCATTACAATAGGTTTAGCTTCGTCAATCTGATAGAAGTCAACGTGAAGGATAGAATCCTTAACAGGGTGGAATTGGATATCTTTCATGATAGCGTTTACTGTTTTGCCATCGATGTTCAAATCTACAACGTAGATGTGCGGTGTGTATACCAGATTACGCAAACCGTCGGTAGTTACTGAAAAATGAGTTGCTACGGGATTTCCGTTTTCATCTTTCTGTACTCCGTATACTACGCAAGGAACACCATTGTTTTTACGCAATTCACGAGTTGCTTTCTTTCCGAGGTCTGTTCTTACAGAACCTTTAATTTCAATTGATTTCATTGTTCTTTAAATTTTTTGTGTTACTCTAAATTAAGTTGATTTTGTTGCTTAATTCGCCATCACACGATGTGGTATATCACACGATGGAGCTTAAAAAAGCGGTGCAAAAGTAATGCTTATTTTTGATTTAACCAAAAAGAGCCCGGATTTTTTAATCCGGACTCTTACTTATACATTAAATCAGAAGTCAATATCTATTTTTATTTCACTAGAGCTTAGAGCTTCTTCACTTTCGTTTTCAGTTCTTTTTTCTTCCGGCATGTCTTCGCTGTGGTGGGGTTACATGGTTTATATCTACAATTTTATTTTTGTATCTCTTTGATCTGCCGGTAAGATATTATTTAGATAAGGCTCATGAAAAGAAAAATGAGAAGACAATACTTATATCATTGAGTGTGTTTTTTGCAATTGCAATTTTCACGATAGCAACCTTGGCGAAAAACAGAGTAGATATCGGATATTGCCTTTATGCATTTCCACCATCACGGGTATTAGAGTATTTGCTGGGAATGTGCATGGGAAGATGCTTGTATCGAATAAATAGTGAGAGAAAGTCAGATGGAAATATTGTTGTGTTTACCATAGTAGAAGGCTTTGCATTACTTTTATGGGTGGTATTATTTACACTTCCAATCCCGGTTAATGCATATAGCATGCAGACATATTGGCTTATACCAAATGTTTTTGTATTAATCATTATGGCAATGGGAATGGGAGGATTCTCGAAGCTGTTTAGCATGAAACTGCTGAAGGGTGTAG
>ENA-UEPV01001211-UEPV01001211.1-human-gut-metagenome-genome-assembly--contig:-NODE-1211-length-16625-cov-5.991661_pt1 | contig 16625 bp, 13 predicted proteins | sample MGYA00242942_ERZ507925 | MGnify/ENA primary metagenome ERZ507925 (study PRJEB26167, sample SAMN06115453) | human gut metagenome | host: Homo sapiens | place: China:Fujian | collected 2015-08-26... | reverse complement strand
GGACAGACTGAAAGGAGGAGACCATGCATACCGTCAAAATATCCGTGCGAAATCTCGTGGAATTTATTCTGCGAAGCGGCGATATTACCACGTCCGAAAGCGGTCTCGCCGACCCGGATGCCATGCAGGAGGGTACGCGCATCCATAAGAAGCTTCAGAAGCGTATGGGTTCTGCCTACCGTGCCGAGGTTCCCCTTTCGATCACACTTCCGGTCACCTATGACAGTGTATCGGTAGAGATGACCGTAGAGGGCCGCGCTGACGGCATCGTTCCGTAGAAGAACGGCAGCGGCACCACGATTGACGAGATCAAGGGCATTTACCGCAGGCGATGTGCTACGGCTATATCTATGCCCTTGAGAACAAGCTCAAGGATGTCGGCATCCAGATGACCTACTGCTATATTCCGACGGAGGAGGTGCGTACATTTTCCGAGCGCATCCCTTTTGCAGAGCTTGAGAAATGGTTTATGGATCTCCTTCATGAATATGCGAAATGGGCTGTCTGGCAGATCAAGTGGCAGGAGAGACGCAATGAGAGCATTCAGGAACTTGATTTTCCATTTGAATACCGCGAGGGACAACAGCGTCTTGTCAAAGGTGTTTATCAAAGCATTCTGCGGCGCAAACGGTTATACATCGAAGCACCTACCGGTGTAGGCAAGACAATCTCCACAGTGTTTCCTGCCGTCAAGTCCATCGGCGAGGGTGTCACCGAGAAAATATTCTATCTGACCGCCAAAACAATCACTCGCACCGTAGCAGAGGAGACCTTCTCTCTTCTCTCCGACAGGGGCATGCAGCTGAAGTTCATCACACTGACCGCTAAGGAAAAGATCTGTCTTCTCGACAAGCCACAGTGCAACCCACAAACCTTTCCACGGGCGCTCGGTCATTTCGACCGGATCAACGATGCCGTTTACGATATCCTGACCCATGAGGATGCCATTTCGCGCGAACGGATCCTTGCTTATGCGGAGAAGCATGACGTCTGCCCTTTTGAGATGAGTCTTGACATCAGTACCTGGTGTGATGCGATCATCGGCGATTACAATTATGCCTTTGATCCGACTGCCTGCCTCAAGCGTTTCTTCGCCCTTGAGACAGAGAATGACTATGTTTTCCTGATCGATGAGGCACACAATCTGGTGGACCGTGCCCGGGAAATGTACTCCTCCTGCCTTGTCAAAGAGGACTTTCTCAAGATTAAGAAGATCATGACAAAGCACTCCCGCAAAACAGCACGGAGTCTGGAGCGCTGCAACAAGGAGCTGTTAGAATTAAAACGGGGCTGTGAGGAACGCCGCCTTTACGATCCGATCGAGATCGAACCGTTTGTTATGAAGGCTCTGCGCCTGTCCTCCCTGTTAGAAGAATATCTTCACGGTCGCACAGATTCCTCTGATTACATGGCTCTTCCGGACATTACTCCGGGAGAGCCCGCCGCACTTCCACTGGACGGCGATGCCCGCGAGGAGGTTCTGGCATTCTATTTTGAACTCCGCTATTTCCTTGCCGTGTTTGAGACGATCGATGACAAATATATCGTTTACGCCGATTATGACAGTGCCGGTGCATTCTGCCTTCATCTGCAGTGCATGGATCCGTCCGGCTGCCTGAAAGAAGTGATGGAACGGGTGCAGAGCACCATCTTTTTCTCGGCGACCCTTTTGCCAATCCGCTACTATAAAGAACAGCTTGGCGGGGAGAAAGAAGATGCCGCGGTTTATGCAAAATCTGTATTTTTGCCGGAACAGAGAAAAGTGATGATTGCCCGCGATGTGACGACAAAGTATACAAGGCGCGGGGCAGCGGAATATGAAAAGATTGCGGCGTACATTGACGGTTTTATCTCGGCAAAAGAGGGAAATTATCTGCTCTTTTTCCCATCGTACCGTTTTATGGATGAAATTGTAACAAGGCTTCCTAATAGAGAGAATCAGAGGATTCTTGTACAGATGCCTGAAATGCGTGAGCGGGAGAGGGAAGAGTTTTTGGAGGCATTTTCAGAAGAAACAGACAAAAGCGTGATTGGATGCTGCGTTATGGGAGGCATTTTCAGTGAAGGAATTGATTTGAAAGAAGAATGTCTGATTGGCGCGGTCGTAGTAGGAACCGGGATTCCGATGGTTTGCCATGAAAGGGAGTTGTTCAAGGATTATTACGAGGAGAAAAAAGGGGATGGGTTTTCGTATGCCTATTTGTATCCGGCAGTAAATAAAGTGTTTCAGGCGGGTGGACGTGTGATTCGTACAATAAACGACAAAGGGGCAATTCTTCTTTTGGATGAGCGGTTTATGCAAAAGCAGTATCAGGACTTGTTCCCGAGGGAATGGTACCCGTTTGATGTTGTGAATTGTGAAAAGATGAAAGAACTGCTTGCAGAGTTTTGGCAGGAATAAAAACGACGGATTCCATATTCTTTGGAGTCCGCCATAATTTTAGTATGCATTTTTATTTACGAAACCTTTGAAAATTGTCAGGAATAAAATTTTAATATCCAGTCCTAACGTCCAGTTTTCAATGTAATACAAATCACAGTCGATTCGCATGCGGATGGATGTATCACCGCGGTAGCCGTTTACCTGCGCCCAGCCGGTGATGCCCGGACGAACCTGATGTTTAATCATGTAACGAGGAATTTCCTCCTTAAATTTCTCAACAAAGAACGGACGCTCCGGTCTTGGTCCGACAAGGCTCATATCGCCTTTTAACACATTGAAAAACTGTGGTAATTCATCCAAACTGGTTTTACGGATGAATTTGCCGATTGGTGTTACACGGGGGTCGTTCTGCACCGTCCATGCCTGTTTTTCTTTTGAGGCGTCCTGCACTTCCATTGAGCGGAACTTAAACATTTTAAACGGCTTATTGTGAAGACCAACACGCTCCTGCTTGAAAATAAGTGGTCCCGGCGATGTGATTTTAATAATCGCTGCCACCACTGCCATCGGAATGGAGAACAGGATAATTAAAAGCAGCGCACCTACAATATCAATTGCACGCTTGCAAAAACGGTTAAACGAGTTTGAAAGCGGAATATTTCTCACGTGGATGACCGGCAGTCCATCCAAGTCTTCGGTATACGGACGGGTCGGAATGATATTGTTGTAATCCGGAATAAACTTTGTGTGAACGCCGGATTTTTCTGTTACGGCAACAATCCCTTCCAGACTGTCGTAGTGGTCGATGCTCAGCGTAATTGCTGTTTCATCGTAATCATTTTCAGACAGCATTTTCTCTAACTCGTCCACTCGCCCAATTACATGAATGTCGCGGTAAGAATAGCCAAGCGGTTTATGGTTGTCCAAAATACCATGAATGGAAATACCCCATTCCGGATGTGCCAACAGTCTGTCGATGTAACCTTCTGCGGCACGGCTGTAACCGATTAATAAAATATGTTTGTGGTTCATTCCTTTTCTGCGAATCTTGCGAAGAAGCGTTGTGGTGCAAAAACGGAATAAAACTTCCAGTATAAAATTCAGCGTAACAAAAATAATAATAAACAAACGGGCGTAAGTACCGTTGCGGATAAAAAACAGAAAGGCAACGCAGTAGAGAATTCCTACAACATTGGATTTTAAAATGTTAAAAATTTCTGATTTTCTGCTCTTGGTACGCTTCGGGTCATACAAGTGGAAAAAGTAATAGGAAACGAGGTAACAAGGAATCAGCATTATCAAAATCTGCATGTAATCCTTTAACGAGCCGTAAATACCGACCGGTTCCTCAATCCATTTCCATTGAATTAAAAAACTATTGTTGCTAAAGCGCAGGTAATAAGCGCGGATAAACGAAAATACAATAATTGCCGTGTCTATTAATATACGAAAAAGATTTAGGAGCTTTTGATTTCCCTTAATCAAACCAATCCAGTCCTTTCTATTTTATAGTTTAGTATGTCCACAAGTATAGATAGTATATCTCATTTTTGCCTTTTTCACAAGAAAAATGTCAGCGGCTTTTTTATTTTCGCAATTTACCGGGAAGGATTGCTACTCATGTGCCGCTCCCGCTTAAGGTACGCGCAGAGGTATCGATATGCAAAATTCGCATATCAGATACCTGCGTGTACCTAGCACATTCTTTGCAATCCTTCCCGGTAAACTGCTGGAATATTAAAAAAGGCACTTGACAGCATTAAGCAGGAAGGGGTGAAGAGGTGCGAAAATACATTCAATGGTTTTTAATTTGCACAGAACAACGCTTTTGGCTTGATTTGGCTCATAAGGTTGCATTTCAGCCGTGTTATTCGAGTTTGGCAGGACAAATTCGTGGATAAATGCAACTCTTTCCCTTAATTGTAGTCGTTTTGGTTGCATGATTTTGAAAAAAATTTAAAACCATGCAACGTTTTTTGAAGTTTGTAAGGGTTTTGGTTGCATAACCTTCCTGCCGCCACATCAGAGCTATTTGATTGCTTATAGATGATTTATAACATTTGTGGATTGTGGGTACAAATGCGTGGGTATCCGGCATGTGTATTTTACATGCCGATACCCTTACGCAATTTGTCAAGCGAGAGCGCCCACAAGACGCAAATATTATAAATCATTCACATTCTCAACACAATTACTGTCTATAATAAACCTAACTTAAGACGAAAGGAAGTTTTAGCATGGACGAAAACAACATGGGAAATAACAATAGCATAGAAAATAACAACGATGCCAATGGATTTGTCATGGTTGACAATCCGGCACCGCAGGCTTCTCAGGAACCACAGGAGTCGCAGACTGAGAACCAGAATCAGAACCAGCCGGTGCAGCCGGAAGCAGCATCTCAGTATACACAGCCAGAACCGGAGGTAACTCCACAGTATACACAGTCGCAACCGGAACCGGCACAGCAGCAGAATACCTATTATGAGCAGCCGGTGCAGCCATCACCGATGCCATCTGAAGATAATACGTACCGTTTCCAAAATGTAGAAGCGCAGAACGTGAAAAAGAAAAAAGAAAAGAAAGCAAAAAAAGGAATGTCAATTCCTAAAATTTTAGTCAGTGCAGTTTTATTTGGCGTGATTGCAGCGGGATGTTTCTTTGGAGTAAATAAGGGATTATCTGATTTGTTCGGAACAAAGAGTGAGATTCAGGGCGTGGATAACAGTTCCAATAATGGTGTTGCCCTGACAACGGTATCCGGTTCAGCAGCTACGGTTGCCGATGTGTCCGGTATCGTGGAAAAGGTTATGCCATCGATTGTTGCGATTACAGAGAAGAGCACCCAGACTTCTTACTTTGGACAGACTTATTCTTCCGAGGGAGCAGGTTCCGGATTTATTGTAAAACAGGATAATGACCAGCTCCTGATTGTGACAAATAACCACGTTGTAGCTGGCGCGGATAAAATTTCAGTTACTTTTAACGATAATGAAGTAGCGGATGCAATGGTAAAAGGAACAAGTGAGTCGAATGACCTTGCGGTTATTACCGTTAAATTAAGTTCCCTCAAAGAATCCACGAAGAAAAGTATTCGCGTTGCTTCCTTAGGAAATTCAGATCAGGCGAAAGTCGGACAGATGGTAATTGCCATCGGAAATGCTCTTGGCTATGGACAGTCTGTAACCGTTGGTTATCTGAGCGCGAAAAACCGTGAAGTGTCTGCATCGGATGGAAGCGGAAAGAGTACGACGCAGGTTTTGATGCAGACAGATGCAGCGATTAATCCAGGTAACAGTGGTGGTGCTTTGATTGATACAAGCGGAAATGTAATCGGTATCAACTCGTCCAAATATTTCTCCTACGGTTCAACAAATGTTGAAGGTATGGGATATGCGATCCCGATGAGTGATGCAGTTTCTGTTATCAATGACTTGATGGACCGCGAAGTTTTGAAAGACAGCGAAAAAGGTTATCTGGGTATTACCGGAAGAGACATTTCAGAAAGTGTAAGCAAAGCATATGGTATTCCGGTTGGAGTGTATGTTGCTGCGGTATCTGATACCGGTGCTGCTTATAAAGCAGGTATTAAACAGGGCGATGTTATTACAAAGATTGGTGACCAGACGGTTAAGACTATTCAGGAAGTACAGGAAAAGGTAAACAGTACAAAAGCCGGTACGACCATTAAAGTTACCGTTCAGCGAAGTAACGACGGAACTTATAAAGCGAAACAAGTAGATGTTGTACTCAAAGGTAAAGATACATTAGATGGATTGGATGATGGTTCGACACAACAGCAAAATGATTCCAGTCAGGATTATAATAACGATAATTATAACAACAATTATGATAATGACAATTCTCAGGTAGTACCTTGGGGCGGAAGTATTTACTAATTGAGTGAAATCGGGTATAATAAGTCCCACCGCATATTTGTGCGGTGGGATTTGTGCTAAAAATGGAGGAAACTATGAGTGAAGAAATAAAAGAGATGAATCCGGATGATAAGAATCATAAAAAGGATTCCGATGGTTACGAAAAAATTTGTTATTTGTGCCATCGTCCGGAAAGTAAAGTAGATAAAATGATTACCATTCCGAATCAAATTACAATTTGTTCGGATTGTATGCAGAAAACGTTCGACCAGATAGGAATGCAGGGAATGCCAAGTTTTCCGGGAATGGATATGATGAATCTTGGCAGTATGGGTTTAGAGCCACCGAATGAATTTCAGGAGCGCCATCAGGTGAAAACGAAAAAGAAGAAAAAACAGGAAAAACCGGCACTGGATATTAACAAACTTCCGGCACCTCACGTCATTAAAGGAAACCTGGATGAATATGTGATGGGGCAGGAGCAGGCAAAGAAAGTGCTGTCTGTTGGCGTTTATAATCATTATAAGCGTGTGCTTGCCGGGCAGACCGATGACGGTGTGGAAATTGAAAAGTCGAATATGCTGATGTTAGGGCCAACCGGAAGTGGAAAAACATTTATGGTTAAGACGATGGCGCGCCTTTTGCAGGTACCGCTTGCGATTACAGATGCCACAGCATTAACAGAAGCCGGTTATATTGGCGATGATGTAGAGAGCGTTATTTCCAAACTTCTTGCCAATGCAGATAACGATGTAGAATTGGCAGAGCGAGGCATTGTTTATATCGATGAAATTGATAAAATTGCGAAAAAGCAGAACACCAATAACCGCGATGTAAGTGGAGAATCAGTGCAGCAGGCACTTTTGAAATTGTTGGAGGGTGCCGATGTGGAAGTGCCGGTTGGCGCAACCAATAAAAATGCAATGGTTCCGATGACAACGGTGAACACGAGCAACATTTTATTTATCTGTGGTGGAGCTTTTCCGGGGCTTGAAGACATCATAAAAAAACGTCTTACCAGTCAGGGAACGATTGGATTTGGTTCGGAACTTCGGGATAAGTATGACCATGAGAAAGATTTGTTCCGTTTAGTAGAAACCGAAGATATCCGCGAGTATGGTTTGATTCCGGAGTTTATCGGACGTCTGCCGATTGTATTTTCCTTACAGGCGATGGATGAGGAATTGTTAGTTCAGGTGTTGAAGAAACCGAAAAATGCTATTTTGAAACAGTATCGCAAACTTTTGCAGATGGATGAAGTGGATTTGGAATTTGAGGATGATGCCATGATGGCGGTAGCGAAAAAAGCAGCGGAAAAGAAGACCGGTGCCAGAGCACTCCGTTCCATTATCGAGGAATTTATGATGGATATTATGTATGAAATTCCGAAAGACGAAATGATTGGCAAAGTTATCATTACCAAAGATTATATTGAAGGAAAAGGTTCTCCTACCATTTTGATGCGAAGTAATGGCTGATGGATAAAAGTAAGACCTTCTGCGTAAGATGAAACAAAGCGCAGGAGGTTTTTTTATGCAATGCAGGGAAGCAGTTTTTGCAGAGGATGTTCTCGTTTACGTTTTGGATAATTACCGTGGTGAGGAGTATATAAGGGAAGTGTACAACCCGGATTGTTATATTCGACTGGATGACAGGCAGGCAATTATTTACCAGCAGGTTCAAAATGTAAATGGTGAGGCGATACAAAAATATGGTTTTTCAGCAATTCCAAACGTCTTTGGTCTGATGAGTGAAGAAGCGCTGGAAGCCAGTGGTGTGCTTCGGATTCGCAGACAGCCGTCCCTTGATTTATATGGACAGGGTGTACTGATTGGGATTGTGGACACCGGAATTGATTTTACACATAAGGCATTTGTGGCGGCGGATGGAACTTCAAGGATTGTGTCAATCTGGGATCAGAGTGTAGAAGAAGGGGTTGGAAATGAAAATTTTCCATACGGACGGATGTATTCAAGGGAGCAGCTGAATCAGGCACTTTCGTCCAAAAATCCGTTTGAAATTGTGCCAAGTCAAGATGAGATTGGTCACGGAACATTTATGGCGGGGGTAGCGGCAGGAAACGAGAACCGGGCCGAAGAATTTTCCGGGGTGGCACCATTATCTGAATTGGTTGTTGTTAAGTGCCGTCAGGCGAATGAAAGTTATCGAAATTATTATAGAATCCCGTCGGATGTGCCAGCTTATCTGGAAAGTGATGTGATGACCGGGCTTGCTTATTTACTTTCCGTGGCGGCGCAGGAGAGAAAGCCAATCATTCTCTGCCTTGGTATGGGCAGCAGTATGGGAAACCACAACGGAAGTACAGCGCTTGGCGTTTATTTGAACCGGTATTTGTCGGTAGGCAGTGTGGCAATTGTAACGTGTGTGGGGAATGAGGGAAATACAAGACATCATCACACAATACGCCGCAAAGAAGATACGATAGATATCAGTGTATCCGCAAATATGAATGGATTTATGGGGCAGTTGTGGTGGCAGACGCCGGGAAGCTTGTCGGTGGATGTCATTTCACCGAGCGGGGAGACAATTCGCGAAATCCGTGCGGTTTCAGGAATCCGCTATGAGCATCGGTTTGTGCCGGAAAATACAACGGTCGAAATTTATTTTGGTGTAGCGCAGCAACTGACGAGAGAGCAGGTTGTCGTTTTTCGCTTTCAGAATCCAACGACCGGAATTTGGAAAGTGCGAACACAGTTTGATTATGAAGTTCCTAAGTTTTCCATGTGGCTTCCGATTCAGCAGTTTTTGGAAAAGGAAGTTGTATTTTTAGATTCGGACCCCGATATGACGGCTACAAATCCATCGACAACGCCATTTGTGACGGGAGTGTCGGCATACGACGTAAGAGATGGTGCCCTGTATCTGCAGTCAGGGCGTGGTTTTACTCCTTTTGGTTACATTAAGCCGGAAGTTGTTGCGCCCGGCGTGGAACTGACGGGAACGTATCCGGGAAACCGATATGGCACAATGACGGGAACAAGTGTAGCAGCGGCTTTTGTGGCAGGAATCAGCGCACTTTTTATGCAGGAATATGCAGATGACGGTGCAAACAGTAATGCGGTGCGTGAGGCGCTCATCCGGGGGGCCGTGCCAAGAGGAGAACCCTATCCGAATACCGAGTGGGGTTATGGCATTGTTGATGCGTACCGGAGTATAACAGACTATTGACGGCAGAGAGCGAAAGGAGTATATTTAGGGAGAAAAAAAAGAGGAGGGTACCAATGAAAGCTTGGGAAGAAAATATCCGAAAGGTTGTTCCTTATGTTCCGGGTGAACAGCCTCAGGTAAAAGATATTATAAAGTTAAATACAAACGAAAATCCATATCCGCCGTCACCGGGGGTAAAAAAGGCTCACGAAGAAATGGAAGTTTCACGGTTTGCCCTATATCCGGATCCGGCAGCAAAAGAATTAGTGACAGCACTTGAATCGTATCATGGACTGGATGCCGGACAGGTGTTTGTCGGTGTTGGTTCAGATGATGTTCTGGCACTTGCATTTCTTACGTTTTTTAATTCCGATAAGCCGATTCTCTTCCCGGATATTACATATTCGTTTTATCCTGTTTGGGCTAATGTTTACCGGATTCCGTACGAGTGTCCAAAATTGACAGACGATTTCCGAATTTGTCCGGATGATTATAAAAAAGAAAATGGCGGCGTTGTTATTGCAAACCCGAATGCCCCGACCTCTCTTGCGTTAAGCCGGGATGAAATTGAGGAAATTATTGCGGCAAATCAGGATGCCATTGTGATTGTGGATGAAGCTTATATTGACTATGGCGGAGAGAGCGCACTTTCGCTTCTGCCAAAATATGAAAATCTGCTTGTTGTGCGTACGTATTCGAAATCACGTTCCATGGCAGGTATGCGTATTGGTTATGCGATGGGAAATAAACGTTTGATTCAGGCAATGACCGATGTAAAAGAGTCAATTAACTCATATACGATGACGAGAGAATCCATTGTGTTAGGGGCGGCCTCTCTTGCTGATGAGGAGTATTTTCAGGAAAAGAAACAAATGGTGGTTGCAACTCGTGAGCGGACAAAAGAAGAATTGAGACGCCGTGGATTTGAGGTGCTTGATTCCAGCGCAAATTTTTTGTTTGCAAAACCGAATTCAGTGGATGCCGGCTGGTTATTTGAAGAACTGAAAAAAGAAAAAATCTTCGTTCGTCATTTTAATGGGGAGCGGATTAAGGATTATCTTAGAATCTCGATTGGAACAGATCAACAGATGGATTGTCTGTTGCAGGCAATCGACCGTATTATGGCATAAAAAGAACGAAAGATTGGCACGACAGAGCGACCAAGGAAAAAAGTCTTAAATTTTTTGAAAAATTAGTTGACAAGCAGGTGGTTCTATAATATAATAGGTCTTGCGTCACAGCTCAGAGACGCTGGAAAGACACAAAAATATGTGTTCAATCCGGGGTGTGGCTCAGCTTGGCTAGAGCGCTTGATTTGGGATCAAGAGGCCGCAGGTTCGAATCCTGTCACCCCGACTGCGACTGTTTTATACAGTCGCTTAATTGTATAAAAAACCCTATGCGGGTGTAGTTCAATGGTAGAACACTAGCCTTCCAAGCTAGATACGTGGGTTCGATTCCCATCACCCGCTTTTGTGGTGCAAACAGCATTGCTACGTGTCAGTAGCTCAGTTGGATAGAGCAACGGCCTTCTAAGCCGTGGGTCGGGGGTTCGAATCCCTCCTGACACGCTGTAGGAAATGCCGTATGCGGCTTATCCTTTATGGTGGGTATAGCGCAGTTGGTTAGCGCGTCAGATTGTGGCTCTGAAGGCCGTGGGTTCGAATCCCATTACCCACCCTTCCCTTTACGGGATGTTGGGCTATCGCCAAGGGGTAAGGCATAGGACTTTGACTCCTACATTCGCTGGTTCAAATCCAGCTAGCCCAGTTATTAATAGGACTTGACTTCTAAGTGAAACACTTGGAAGTGGGTCCTTTTTTTGTGTTAGATATTTTTTTTCTTTTCAAATTAAGGAACAACAGGAAACTCCCGCATGGGCGTTTTCACTCGTTAAGCACGTAGCGGTATGGGATTGTTAGAAAAACATCTGACAACCCTCATACCGACGTGCTTAAAACCCATGCGGGAGTTTCCTATTGTTCCTTAACTTTATAAGAAAAAGATTAGTAATCATTACGGGAAAAATGTAGAGTTAGTTTCATTGAAGATGTGTGTGCAGGGCAGGCATGTGTAAATAGTTGCTGCTAATCTTTTAAGAATTCCAGTGATTTGTTTAAGAAAAGATTTGTATCACGTGGGTACAAATGCACAAGTATCTGGCATGCGTAGTTGGCATGCCGATACTTCTGCGTATTTGTCTTAGCGGGAGCGCCCACGTGATGCAAACTTTTCTTAAACAAATCACGGAATCTAAAAAAATAGCAGCAATTAATTACCCATCTGTCGTCACCGCTTATTGAAAAACCAATCCAATTGTGTTATCCTATATTATGTAGGGTTACAATGGAAAGGAGAAAGTCTAAATCGTTCATCTCAAAGATTTAAGCAACACCGGATTTGCCTTTATTTACAAAGAAGAATTAAAGGTCGCAGATGGTGCATTCGTCTATATGACATACATGGCGCAGTACGAAAAAAGTTACGGAAATTGCCTTTTTTGGAAAAATCGTAAGGACGATGCCGCTTGACGATGGACGTTTTTTGTACGGATGTGCTCTAATGAAGAAAAATGAGATGATTGGGCATTATATTAATCAAAAGCAAATGGAACAGCTGGCGAAGAAAAATGAACGTTTAAAAAAATAAAACAGCGAAAAACTTCCCATCTGTCTAAATAAATGAAAACGGAGGAATTTATTATGTTAGTTTCAGCAGAGGAAATGTTAACCAAAGCAAAAGCAGGAAAATATGCGGTTGGCCAGTTTAATATCAACAACCTTGAGTGGACGAAGGCAATCCTTCTTACAGCTCAGGAATTAAATTCACCGGTTATTCTTGGTGTGTCCGAAGGTGCCGGAAAGTACATGTGCGGTTATAAAACTGTTGTTGGTATGGTAAATGGAATGCTTGAGGAATTGAACATCACAGTTCCGGTTGCTCTTCACCTTGACCACGGCAGTTATGAAGGCGCAAAAGCTTGTATCGAGGCAGGATTTTCATCCATCATGTTCGATGGTTCTCATTATCCGATTGAGGAAAACGTTGAGAAAACAAAAGAACTGGTAGGAATCTGCAAAGAAAAAGGATTGTCTATTGAAGCAGAAGTTGGTTCAATCGGCGGTGAAGAAGATGGTGTCATTGGTGCCGGCGAGTGTGCAGATCCGAACGAATGTAAGATGGTTGCTGATCTTGGTGTTACCATGTTAGCAGCAGGAATTGGTAATATCCATGGTAAATATCCGAAAAACTGGGCAGGACTCAGCTTTGAGACGTTGGCTGCTGTTCAGGAGAAAACAGGAACGATGCCGCTTGTACTTCATGGTGGTACCGGAATTCCGGAAGATATGATTAAGAAAGCAATCTCTCTTGGTGTATCTAAGATTAACGTAAATACAGAGTGCCAGCTTGCGTTCCAGGAAGCAACACGTGCTTACATTGAAGCAGGCAAAGATTTGGAAGGTAAAGGTTTTGACCCACGTAAACTGCTTGCTCCAGGTACAGAAGCAATCAAAGCAACAGTAAAAGAAAAAATGGAATTATTTGGTTCGGTTGGAAAAGCCTGACATTAAATTTTTGCATAAAAAATCAGTCATGTGACATACTAATTTCGTAACGTATTCACAAGAATGCAGCGAAGGAGGAAATCATGGCTAAGAATTTTTTAGATGAGTATAACGATGCTCAGAATAACAGCAAAAATGATAGCAAGAATACAAGCAGAAATTCCAGCAAAAATGCAAGTAAAAACGCTGGTAAAAATGCAAGTAAGAATGCGAGCAAAAATAGCAGCAAGAACCGTGCAAAAGATTCTGCTGCAAACAATTCCAAAGATTGTTATTAATTTTCCGGAGCCGGTCGATTAAGACCGGCTCTTTGGTCATAATGACGCAGAGGCTGGAATAGATTAAAAAGAAAAGGGTATGATATGAAACCTAATCTAGTGTCTTTTTCAGAAGCGTCAAAATATATTTACCACAGTAAAACACTTCTCGTGGATTTGCGAAGCAGGGAAGCATTTGCAACGTCACATATTTCCGGTGCGTGGAATATCCCGTATGAGGAACTTTCACAGTATCAGGAAGAAATGATGAATTACGACAGAATTATTTTTTACTGCGACCATGGAAATCATAGTCTGCAGGCGGCAAGAGAACTGGCGAAAAAAGGGAAATGGGCGTCCAGTATTGCCGGAGGATACGAAGAAATGAAAAAATGAGGTTACTATGAAACAGTATGAATTGATTGCGCCGTGCCATTTTGGAATGGAGGCGGTGCTGAAACGTGAAATACAAAATCTTGGTTATGAAATATCGCAGGTGGATAATGGCAAAGTGACATTTTTCGGAGATGCGGCGGCAATCGCCCGTGCCAATATTTTTCTGCGGACAACGGAACGAATTTTGCTGAAAATTGACAGTTTCCGTGCGACGAGTTTTGATGACTTGTTTGAGGCGGTAAAAGCGATTCCGTGGGCGGATTACATACCGGAAGACGGAAAGTTCTGGGTGACGAAGGCAAACTCTGTGAGCAGTAAACTGTTCAGTCCGTCGGACATTCAGAAAATTGTGAAAAAGGCAATGGTTGAAAAACTCAAACAGACCTACCACACGGATTGGTTTGAAGAGACCGGGGCGTCTTACCCACTTCGGATTAGTATTGTGAAAGATATTGTGACGATTGGGCTGGATACGACCGGAGAGTCACTTCACAAACGCGGTTACCGCAAATTTACGGCACCGGCACCGGTTACGGAGACATTGGCGGCAGCGATGATTCTGCTTTCGCCGTGGCATGCCGATCGTATGCTGATTGATCCATTCTGCGGAAGTGGAACGATACCAATTGAAGCAGCGATGATTGCTTTGAATATGGCGCCGGGGATGAACCGTGAATTTACTGCGGAGAGCTGGAAAAATCTCGTGCCGAAAAAGGCGTGGTACGATGCGATTGATGAAGCGGAAGACGCTATCCGAAATGATGCAGAGATTCATATTCAGGGATATGACATAGACGATGAGGTGCTGAAAATGGCGAGGGCAAATGCAAAACTTGCCGGTGTGGATGAGTACATTCATTTCCAGCAGCGTGATGTGGCTGATTTTAATACACCGAAAAAGTATGGTTTTGTAATCAGCAATCCGCCGTATGGCGAGCGTCTCTCGACCAAAGAAGAAATGTTTGATTTGTACAAAACGGTTGGACGTGTGATGTCGGAAAATGATACGTGGTCGTTCTTTTTGCTAAGTGGATATGAGGATGCGCAAAAGGCTGTGGCAGCGGGCGGAAACCGAAAAAAAGCAACGAAAAACCGTAAAATTTACAATGGCATGATGAAAACGTATTTGTATCAGTACATGGGCGAAAAACCGCCGGCGAGAAGAAAGGATAAAAAAGAAAATGAGTAAAAAACGATTGGTTTTTGCAACCGGAAATCAGGGAAAAGTCAACGAATTCCGCCAGATGCTAGGCGATGACTATGAGATTTTATCTATGAAAGATATTGGTGTGGATATTGATATTGTAGAGGACGGAAAGACATTTGAAGAAAATGCTGTGATTAAAGCGAAAGCGGTTATGGAAGAGACCGGCGAGATGGTTCTTGCGGACGATTCCGGTTTTGAGGTAGATTATCTGAACAAAGAGCCGGGAATTTATTCGGCGAGATATTTGGGAGAAGATACCCCGTATTCAATTAAAAATGCGGAGATTCTCAAACGCTGTGAGGGTGTGCCGGATGAAAAGAGAGACGCCAGGTTTGTCTGCGTGATTGCCTGTGCCTACCCGGACGGAACAGTTGATACGGCAACGGGAATTATTGAAGGAAAACTTGCTAAAGAGCCAAAAGGAGAGAATGGATTTGGCTACGACCCGATTTTTTATCTGCCGGAGCGAGGCATGACGACCGGAGAAATGGAGCCGGAAGAGAAAAATGCAATCAGCCACCGCGGCATTGCAATCCGTAAAATGGTTGAGATTTTGAAAAAGAGAGGCGAGGCATAATGAAGGCACTGATTTTTAGTGATTCACATGGAAGAACCGAAAATCTTGTAAAAGCGATGGACAGGTATCCGGATTTTCAGGCGATTTTTCATCTTGGGGATGTAGGAAATGATGAAGCTTATATCCGTTCGCTGACGCCGTATCCGGTTTATATGGTGAGAGGAAACTGTGACTTTTCATCTTCGCTCAAAGAGAGTATGGTGATTGAATTTGGCGGCAAGCGCATTGCGATGTGTCATGGACACCGATATCTTTCGTATGGCGGGGCGCCGGACGCTCTGCGCTACTTTGGGCTGCAAAATCATGCCGATGTTGTTATGTTTGGACATACGCATGTGCCGTATTTAGAGAAAACCGATGATTTGATTCTTTTGAATCCGGGGAGTATTTCAAAACCGAGACAGGATAATAAAATTCCCACCTACACGGTGATGGAAATTCGTGAAGATGGGAAAATAGATTTTCGTATGTGTGAAATGCCTTACTAAAAAAGTGCTAAAATTGCGTTGAATACGCCGGTGCTGGCAACGGCCATAATAATTCCGGCAAGCAGTACGCCACCCATGCATGCTAAAATCGAGGATTTAAAATCCATATCGAGAAGACTGGCAGCGAGTGTACCGGTCCATGCACCGGTGCCCGGCAGCGGAATACCAACAAAGAGAAGCAGTGCGACGAATGTACCTCGTCCTGCTTTTTCTTTTAATTTCTGTCCGCCCTTTTCGCCTTTTTCCAAGCAGAATCGGAAGAACTTGCCAATGCCCTTTTTATCGGAACCCCAAATCAAAATTTTTCTTGCGAAAAGGTAGATAAAAGGAACCGGCAGCATATTACCAATTACACAGATGATGTAAGATGGTATAAGCGGCAGTCCGAAAACAACGGAATAAGGGATGGCACCACGCAGTTCAACAATAGGCACCATGGAAATGAAAAACAAAATCAGATATTTTACAAACATAATATTTCTCCTAATAATAAACAATTGTTGGATAAGTCCAATCCATATTGTACATGATATGTGTAGGGAGCGTCAAGAAAAAGTATAATTTTTTTGAAAAAAGTGTTGACAAAATGGATGTTTTTGGTATAATGAAGAAGTCGCTGTGAGTGACGCATGGGATCTTAGCTCAGCTGGGAGAGCATCTGCCTTACAAGCAGAGGGTCACAGGTTCGAGCCCTGTAGGTCCCAT
>ENA-UEPV01001209-UEPV01001209.1-human-gut-metagenome-genome-assembly--contig:-NODE-1209-length-16640-cov-5.332488_pt1 | contig 16640 bp, 14 predicted proteins | sample MGYA00242942_ERZ507925 | MGnify/ENA primary metagenome ERZ507925 (study PRJEB26167, sample SAMN06115453) | human gut metagenome | host: Homo sapiens | place: China:Fujian | collected 2015-08-26... | reverse complement strand
GCTGACGAATCAAGCCCTTGTTTTGCTCCGATCTTTCAATGTCCCATTTTTTCTTTCTGAATAAGCTCATATTGTCCTCCTGTTTATAGGGTAGTATTCCCCTGTGAAAATCCACCCTTACTCCTTGAGCGTCGAGATTTTTGCTTTCTGTATTTCGCTGCCGAGAACGTGGAGCAGGATATTACAATCCTGCCCCACGTTCTGCTGTTTCATTTTCTGCTGCTTTGTCATAGCTTAATCTGTTCAACGATGCTTGGAATCGGAATTTTGAGATGTTTCCGGCACAGTCTCGGACTCCTGACGGGAAAACCAGTCGGTTTTCTTCCCGATAATATCCCCGGATACTGCATCGACCTTGTAGGAATACGCACACTTGTCCGTGTAGAACTCCAAGATATAGCAGGGTTTGCCAGAATTGCGGCTCAGCTCCTCCCTGGTGAACACGATCTTCTGTGCTGTTTCATCCAGACCCGCATCATCTAATGCGATCTGCTTTGCCTTCTCCAAGCCGATAAATTCAGGTGCAGAGGGAATGATCTTATCGTAGGTCTTATCCATAATCACGCCCAGAACAGCGTCGATTTTGTAGGTCCAACGAGCAGAGGCACTTTCAAAGGCGAAGTAATAGTAGGGCGACTTGATGCCGCCGGCAACCAGCGTTTCCTCGGTAAAGATGACTTTTTCGCTGACCCCGGCATCGTCCAGTGCGATTTTCTTCGCGTCCGCCAGAAGAATGAAGTGGTAAGCCTCCATGATGCTGCCGTCCTTGGCGTCCACCTTGTAAGAATACTGCTTCTTCGCGGTGTAGAACTCTAAGATGTAGCAGGGCTTGCCCGAATTGCGGCTCAGCTCCTCTCTGGTGAACACGATCTTTTGCGTGGCATCATCAAGTCCCGCGTCCTTCAGGGCGATCTGCTTTGCCTCCTCCAGAGAGATGAAGTCCGTTGTCACGATCTCTTTCTGCTGCTTCTCCAACACAGTGCCCAGCACCGCATCAATGCGGTATGTCCACTGTGTTTTTGCATCGGCAAAGACGAGCCGGTAGTAAGGCGTTTTGATGCCGCCGCTCACAAGGGTTTCCTCGGTAAAGCTGACTTTATCCTTGCATCCGGCATCCTCCAGGGCGATTTTCTTCGCTTCGGAAAGAGTGATAAATTTCCCGGCGTAAATAATGCTGCCGCTCTTTGCGTCGATTTGGTAGAAATATTGATTCGTCCCGGTGTAGAACTCCAGCAGGTAGCAGGGCTTGCCCTGATTGCGGTTCAGCTCCTCTCGGGTGAACACGATCTTCTGCGTCAGCTCATCAAGCTTCGCGTCCTTCAGGGCAATCTTCTTTGCTTCCTCCAAGGAGATGAACTTCGATACACTGACAGAAGCAATGCCGGAGGCCTCTTGGAATTTAAGAAGCTCGTCCAACGACATGCGGGCAACCTCGTCCGTGGGCAGACCGGTTTTGTCTGCTGCGGTAAGGATCCAGTCGGCGCGGCCAAGGGAGACATGGAATTCCTCGGCGATCTTTGCTGCTTCGGCGTTTTCCGTCAGCTCGGAGCGGAAAACCAGTGTGCCGACGGCATCGGTCTGCTCCAGGGCCTGCTGGATCTCCGCAGAGAGCGATGCCTTTAGCTCGGCGTTCGCATCAAGACGGGAATCAAAAGAGATCAGAACAGTCGCTTCGCCATTTTCCATATATCCGCAGGCCTCGTAGGCGGCGACTGTGCGCGTTAGAGCGGTCTCGACGCTCTGCTTTCCCAACGCAACATCGCTGAGCGCATTTTCCGCATCGCTGTTCAGGCTGCGGATGCTCTTGACGGCGCCGCTCTTGGCAATCGTATATTCCACGCTGGGGTTGACATCCATTGTGAAGGTGCCTGCTGTCGCATTGTTTCGGATGGCATGTGTGGCGATGCCAGTACAGAGAACCAGTGCAAGGCAGGCAGCCATTGTTCCAAGCTTGGCCCAACCGGGCTTTCTTTTGGTATTTGCTTCGCTTTCCGCGTCAGCGATAAGCTCGTCATTGATCTTTCCGATCGAACGAAGAAGAACTTCGGTTTTCATAGCATAATTCCCTCCTTTTCAAGAAATCGTCTTAATTCGTTTCTCATACGGAAAAGCAAAGACGTCACCTTGCTCTCGCTCATTCCGTATGCGTCCGCAATATCCCGTATTGCGTAGAGGTGATAGTATCTGCGGACAAAAATGTTACGGTTCAGCTTGGGCTTTGCATACAGGAAGCGGTCAATGGCGGCAGCCAACTCATTTTCTTCGACGGTCTGCTCCACAGTTGTTTCTGAAGGAACGCAGGCTTCCAACTCAGACAGCGCGAGGACTACTTGTCCGTGTCCCCGTTTTTCGGCAGTATACCGCTTATAACGGTTTAGAGCGAGGTTGCGCGTGATTTTCCCTAAGTAGATCGACAAACGGTTCGGACGCTGCGGTGGAATCGAATTCCATGCGCCGAGGTATGTATCGCTGGCACATTCCTCCGCATCCTCTTTGTTACGCAGTATGTTATATGCAATCGTGTGGCAGTAGTTCCCGTACTTTTCTGCGGTGGCGGCAATCGCGCTCTCGTTACGCGCCCAGTACAATTCTATGATCTCGTGGTCTTTCATTTTGCCCTCCCTTCTTTCCGTGTAAAGGCCTTTCACTTAATATAGACAACAAAAATCGTCTTTCATTGCGCGGACGGGAAAACTTTTTACAAATTTATCATATCATGCCGGAGCGGCGATTTCTACCGGCCTTAGACCAAGAATCACAGCATGGGCATTGAAAAAGCTAATGCAGTCAACACACATCTATCGGGTATCTGGTGTTGCAGTTTATAAAAGGAAGAAATACGCAGTTTGCGGCAAAGGTAGAGCTGAATTGCCAGAGCCAGATTTCGCCTGCCGCTCATTCCGTCCCGTCGGAATCTTGTTGGGGAGTGCCTTCCCTGCGAAGATAGGCGGTAAACCCGGCCGATTTGGCGTGCAATGTAATTCTTCTGCCTCTAACAAATCCCACGGCTTTTTATGCTGGTACGAAGCAGGTGGTGCCGGAGGACGGCATCAATCTGAACCGTGCGTTTCCCGGAAATGCCAAAGGCAGCCTCTCCGCACGGTTGGCTGTGGCACTGGAGAATGCCCTATACCCAGTAGCTGACTTTCTGGCAGACCTTCACGGGGGGGATTATAACGAAGTGCTTCACCCGTTGGTATTCTTTCCCACGTCTGGAGATGCGGCAATCAACCGTACATCTTTGATAGCAGCTCAGACATTGACAGTTCCTTACCGTGTGCGATCCTCTGCACGGAACGGACTTTACAGCTGGGCAGTTCAGAAGAATGTCCCTGCATTGCTGATCGAGCGGGGAGGACGGGGAATATCAATATTCTTACGAAGAACAATGGTAGCCAAAAGATTTTCCGGTCATATTCCGAATGTATCAGCTAAATCTCGACGGTAATGAAAGTCGTGTCTAAAAAATATTGGGAAACTTCTGCCGTGCATTTTATAGAACCGGGATTGTAATGGAAATAACATTTAATTTATAAATAGGTGCTTAGCAAACTCAACCCCGAAGGCTGTGCGGCGGCGGAGCGCAGCGGTATTGCAAATTCCCATGCCATCCGCTATAATGAGCGTTAAGGAAAGGGCGGTGAGCAGGATGTATCGGGTGGCGGTTTGTGAAGACGAAAAAAATCTCCGTGAGGACTTGTGCGCACAGTGCGCGGCGATCCTGTCGGAGCTGCAGGTAGAGCATACGGTCACGCCCTATTCTTCAGCCGAGGAACTGGAGGCAGCTTTTTCAGCGGGTGCGGAGTTCTCACTGCTTTGTCTGGATATTCTGATGGACGGCAAGACCGGCATGAAGCTGGCGCAGGAACTGCGGGAGCGGGACGACAGGACCAGCATCCTGTTTATCACCGGTTCCACGGAGTTTCTCAAGGACGGCTACAGCGTCCGCCCCATCCAGTACCTGCTCAAGCCGGTTTCCCGGGAAGATCTGGAGCAGGCGATCAAAACGGATTTGCGGTTATATCATCAGCCCCGCACCGTAACCTTCCGGGTGGCCGGCAGGACCTTTGTCCTGCCGGCAGAGGATATCCTCTGCGCTGAAAGCCGGGATCACGGCAGCGTACTCCACACAACACATGGCGAACAATTCATTCTCTGCCCGCTGAGCCAGATGCAGGAGTATCTGCCGAAGGATCGCTTCTGCCGCTGTCACAACAGCTTCATCGTAAACCTCTTCCATATCCGCAGGGTCAGCAGCCGGACAATATGCCTGACAGATGGAAGAGATCTAAGCATCGGACGGCGCTATGATGATCGGAACGGCGGAAAACCGTGCGTTCTATGACATTGCGATGCGATACAAGAACGCCGAGGGCAACTGGGTCGAGGTCGATGAAGCGAATTTCCCCACAGGCGGTGTGGAGGTGGTGCTTCCTTATCCCAACGGCACAGACAGCAAGGATACCTTTACGATAGTCCACATGCTTACGACTGCTGCCCGTGCCGGTGAACTGGAGCTCGTTTCGCACACGAAGCAGGCGGATGGCCTGCACTTCCGTGTGACCAGTCTGTCGCCCTTCGGCGTGAGCTGGGTGAAGTATGCTGCACCTTCGGGCGGAGGCTCGGGTGGCAGCGGCGGCTCGGGCGGAGGCATCTTTAACCCGGCCTACAACATCATGGTCGAAAGGACTATGAACGGCAGCATTACCGTTTCGCCTTCGTCTGCTGCCAAGGGCTCCACAGTAACCATCATGGTCTATCCCGACAGGGGCTATGAGCTGGAAATGCTTATGGTTATGGACAAGAAGGGCAGCGAACTCGATCTCAGAAAGTGGGGCGGCGAGTACAGCTTCATCATGCCTGCAGGCGATGTGACTGTCAGAGCCCGCTTCGTTGAGGAAGCTCCAACACAGAGCTTTGCGGATGTTTCCACGGACGCCTACTACTATGAGGCCGTCAAATGGGCTGCGAAAAACAGCATCACCGGCGGCGTCGGCAACGGTCTGTTCGCACCCGACGCTCCCTGCACCCGCGCGCAGATCGTCACCTTCCTGTGGCGTGCAGCGGGCAGTCCGGAGCCGAAGAATGCCAGCAGTTTCTCTGATGTACCCGCAAGTGCCTACTATGCGAGGTCGGTGGCTTGGGCAGTCGAGAACGGGATCACGACTGGCACGGGCAATGGAAGATTCTCACCCGATGCTACCTGTACGAGGGCGCAAAGCGTGACCTTCCTCTACCGTGCGCTAAGTACCAGGGCAGAGGGTACAGCGGAGTTCCGCGATGTTCCCAAAAACGCGTACTATGCGGATGCGGTGGCATGGGCTGCAGCAAACGGCATCACCACCGGCATCGGCGGCGGGCTGTTCGGTCCCGATAATGACTGCACCCGTGCTCAAATCGTGACCTTCCTGTTCCGCACCTACAACAAATAATCGTCTCGGTACAATACAGATGTGGGGCGGCGGTATTATTCCGCCGCCCCATATTCTGGTTTCGGGTCGATGAATGAAAGGTATTCTTATTTGTAAGAGGAAAACGCAAAAGCTCACTTATAGGGCAACCGTGTCTGTTTTCCCTAATTCCACATCAAATCTTAAATAGCCGAAAAGGCATATTCTATTGACAAACTCAATCTGCTCGGTTATAATATACCAGCAGTATATACTACCAGTATATCAGGAGGCATCAATGGAACGTACAGAGACTCAAATGAAGATCCTCGAAGTTGGGAAAAAAGAATTCCTGGAGAAGGGCTTCAAGGACGCATCTCTGAACCAAATTGTCGCGGAGGCAGGCTTCACGAAGGGTGCCTTCTACGGCTACTACCCGGATAAGACCGCTCTGTTTGAAGACCTTGTGGGCGAGACCGCAAGCGAGCTGCTCACCCGCTTCAAGGCGGCACAGGACGATTATTTTGACCTCGTCCAGGAGGGAAAAGCAAAAGACAGTCTGGAACTCTCCACCCAGCATCTGCATGAGTTTGTCGCGTTCATGTACGACCATTTCGACGAATTCAAGCTAATCCTCTGCCGAGCGGAGGGAACGGGCTATGCGGATTTCATCGAGGTGCTGGTAGAGCTGGAGGTCGATCGATCCGAAGAATACTACGCCCTCCTCAGAAAAAACGGCATGCTCTCCGGGAGCATGACCCGTCAGCTTCATCACATGATCACAAGAGCTTACTTTACGGCGGTGTGTGAAACCATCGTCCACGATATGCCGAGAGAGGAAGCCATGAAATACGTCGATGAACTGGCTATCTTTTTCCACTCCGGCTGGAGCGGACTTTTAAGGCTCGAATGAGCCTTAAAAAAATAACTGTCGGTTAGTTTCCTCTAACCGGTGCGGCGCATCCTCCAACAAATCCATATATTTTAAGAAAGGAACACGGAATATGAGCAAACAGAGAAAAGAAAAGCAGCCGCCGGTGCTGGGCAGGCTGCTGGCATATGCCGGAGGGCATAAGTGGCTGTCCGTATTGGGCTGCGGGCTGTCCGGCGTTTCGGCGGCGGTCGGTATTTTCCCGTTCGTCTTTGTCTGGTACGCGGCCAGAGGCATTTTGACGCCAGGAGGCGGCGTTCCGGCAGGGCTTGCCCGCTACGGCTGGTATGCGCTGGCGGCGGCGCTTCTGAGCGCGGCGATCTATTTCGCCGGCCTCATGTGTACGCACCTTGCGGCCTTCCGGGTGGCGACGAATATGCGAAAGGCGGCGGTCGCCCACCTCATCGACCTGCCTCTGGGGTACTTTAACGCCAACCTCACGGGGCGGCTGCGCAAGCAGATCGACGACAACGCGGCACTGACAGAAACGCTCCTTGCCCACACCATCCCCGACGCGGTGGGCGGGATCGTAACGCCGATACTGGCGGTGGTACTGCTCTTCGTCTTTGACTGGCGCATGGGGCTTGCCTGCCTGATCCCCATGGTCATCGCGCTTGTCTGCCTGATGACCATGATGACGGGCACCAGCATGAAGTTCTTTGAGGAATACCAGCGCGCCGGAGAGCGCATTTCCGCCGAGGCCACGGAGTATGTCCGGGGCATCCCGGTGGTGAAGGTGTTCCAGCAGACGGTTTACTCCTTCAAGAGCTTTCATGCCGCCATCCTCAGCTACCGCGACCTTGCCAGCGGCTACGCCATGATGTGCCGTATGCCCTACACGCTGCTTACGGTGGTGCTGAACGCCATGTTCCTGTTTCTCATGCCCTTGGGAATGGTTCTCATCGGCGGCGCGGCAGACGGCTGGGCGGTGCTGGCCGATCTGGTGTTTTACATCTTCTTCGCGCCCCAGCTTGCCTTTATGATGGAGCGGCTGATGTACGCGGTCAACGCACAGATGGAGGCCGCCGAGGCAGTGAACAAGCTGGATGCGATACTCCGGGAGTCGCCCCTTCCCGAGCCTGCGGCGGACAGCGGAAGCAAGCCTGTGGGTAGCGGCATTTCCTTTGAGAATGTCACCTTTTCCTATGACGGCGCGGACAGGCCCGCGCTGACGAATGTGAGCTTCCATCTGCCGCAGGGGGAGGCGTGGGCGTTGGTGGGCCCCTCCGGCGGCGGCAAGACCACCATCGCCCGGCTGATCCCGCGCTTTTTCGATGTGCAGGCAGGGGCGGTGCTCCTGGGCGGACGGGATGTGTGCAGCATCCCCACCGCGGAGCTGATGGAGCAGATCTCCTTCGTCTTTCAGGAGGTGAGGCTCTTCAAAAAGAGCATCCGCGACAACATCCGCGCCGCCCGGCCGGACGCCACGGAGGCGGAGATATTACACGCGGCGCAGCTTGCCCAGTGCAGCGATATTCTGGAAAAGACGCCGGGCGGGCTGGACGCCGTGATCGGCGCCAAGGGCGTGCATCTCTCCGGCGGCGAGATGCAGCGCATCGCGCTGGCGCGGGCGATCTTAAAGGACGCGCCCATCGTGGTGCTGGATGAGGCCAGCTCCTTTGCAGACCCGGAGAACGAGGCGAAGATACAAAAGGCCTTCGAGGCGCTGATGAAGGGCAAGACCGTGCTGATGATCGCCCACCGCCTGTCCACGGTGCGGAACATGGATCGCATCCTTGTCGTCCGGGACGGCGAGATCGCCGAGGAAGGAAAGCACGACGAGCTTCTTGAAAAGGGCGGCGTATACGCCGCCATGTGGGAGGAATACCAAAAGGCCGCGCAGTGGAAGGTAGGAGGTGCCGCATGATCGAACGCATCCGCAAAAAATACGCCATGACGGAGAAGGGCGCAAAAGACTATGTGGCCGCCGTGTTCTGGTCCGTACTGGTCAACATCAGCAAAATGCTGCCGGTGGGCGTGCTGGCCACGGCGCTCTCCGGCATCGTAGAGGCACTGACAAACGGCACCGACCCAAGGGCGGGGCTTACGCGCTTTCTGGTCGCGGGCGTCCTTGCCCTCGCCGCGCTCTTTGTGACCTTTCTGATCCAATACAAAGCCCTATACGAAGCCACCTACCGGGAGAGTGCCAACCGCCGCATCCGGCTGGCGGAGGTGCTGCGCCAGCTCCCGCTGTCCTTCTTCGGAAACCGGGACCTGACCGACCTGACCACCACCATCATGGGGGATACGGAGACGCTGGAAAAGGCCTTCTCCCACTTTTACCCCGCCATGCACGGCGCGCTCATCTCCACGGCGCTGATTTCCGCAGGCATGCTGCTTTACGACTGGCGGATGGCGCTGGCTCTTTTGTGGGTGGTGCCTGCGTCGCTGCTGATGGTCTATCTCTCCCGGCGCATGGAAAAGCGGCATATAACGAAGGGGCTTGTCACCCGCCGCGCGGCCACCGACGCCATGCAGGAGGTGCTGGAGTGCGCGCCGGAGATCAAGGCGTGCAACCAGAAGGCACGGTATATCGCTGACCTGAACCGCAGGCTGGACGAGGCGGAGCAGGACACCATCCGGGGCGAGCTGTTCACAGGCTCCGTAGTCACGGTGGCGCAGTCCTTCCTAAAGCTGGGCATCGCCACCACCGTCCTCACGGGGGTAACGCTGATGAGCCGCGGCGACCTGTCGCTGATCCCGTTTCTGATGTTCCTTATCGCCGCCACCCGGGTATATGACCCCATCGGCTCCATGTTTGCCAACATGGCAGCGGTTTTTGCCTGCGAGGTGCGCATCGAGCGTATGCAGGAGATCGAGAACGAAAAGCGCATGACCGGTATGACCGAATATAATCCCGATGGATACGACATCCGCTTTGAGCATGTGACCTTTGCCTACCGGGAAAAAGAGGACGTGCTAAGAGACGTCTCCTTTACGGCGAAGCAGGGGCAGGTGACGGCGCTGGTGGGCCCCTCCGGCGGCGGCAAATCCACGGCAGCCAAGCTGGCAGCCCGCTTCTGGGACCCGGCGGAGGGAACGGTGCGGCTGGGTGGCGTGGATGTGTCCACGGTGGACGGCGAGGCACTGCTGAAAAACTACGCCATCGTATTTCAGGATGTGGTGCTGTTTGCGGATACCGTGATGGAAAACATCCGCCTCGGCAAGCGGGACGCCACCGACGAGGAGGTGCTGGCGGCGGCGAAGGCGGCGCAGTGCGACGCCTTCGTATCCAAGCTGCCGGAGGGCTACCATACCCTGATCGGGGAAAACGGCTCCCGGCTCTCCGGCGGCGAGCGGCAGCGCATCTCCATTGCCCGTGCCATCTTGAAGGACGCGCCGGTGATTTTGCTGGATGAGGCCACGGCCTCGCTGGACGTGGAAAACGAAACGGCGGTGCAGGCGGCGCTGTCCGGATTGATCAAGGATAAGACGGTGCTCATCATCGCGCACCGCATGCGTACCGTCATGAACGCCGATCAGATCGTCCTGCTCTCCGGCGGCCGCGTGGTTGAGATGGGTTCTCCGGCAGAGCTGCTGAAAAAGAACGGCCTGTTCCGCCACATGGCGCAGCTCCAGAGCGAGAGCATGGAGTGGACGGCGTAGAAAAACCTGAAGGAAACAGGATTCTGAGTACAATATTGGAAAACGAAGTGTCGAAAACAAGGAGGAGTTTATGAAAGAAACAAATAAATGGTCTGTCAGGGATGTGATCACCACGGTGCTGCTTTCGGCGGTGCTGATCGTGATCCAGCTCGTCGTCAATATGGTCTGCATGGCCAACGACTTTGTCAGCATGGTGCTGTCGGTGGGGATCACCATGTTCCTCTGCGCGCCGGTCTATATGCTCATGGTCAGCCGGATCGGAAAGCGTTTTGTGACGCTGATCTATATGACGATCCTCGGCGTGATTTTCCTGCTGATGGGAAACTGGTTCTTGCTTCCTTATTATGTTCTCGTGGGAATCCTCTGCGAGACGATTCTCTGGAAGGAAGGCTCCTGCCAAAAACCGAAACGGCTGACCGCCGCCTGGACGGCGGCAAGCCTGCTGTACAACGGGGTCAATCTGCTGCCCATCTGGTTCTTCTGGGACACCTACTACGATTTTGCGCTGGCAAGCGGCATGGAGCAGAGCTACATCGATTCCTATGTGCGTTACTACACCTCTCCCGGCTGGCTGGCCTTTATTCTGCTGTTCACGACACTGATGGGCTTTTTGGGCTGCATGGTGGGCAGTCGGCTGATCCGCAGGCATTTTCAGAAGGCCGGCGTTCTATGAGAGCGGACGCATCCTTTGCGGTGCCGGTCAAGCTGTGGGCGCTGCTGTGCGTCTTTGCCGGAGTGACCATCGGCGGGAATGTGCTGCTTACCTGCATCCTGACCGGCGGGGCGCTTCTTTATCTCGTCTTACAGCGGAACTTCCGCCTTGCCGCGTCCTATGGCTGCTTTTATCTGCTGCTGGCGCTGCTGCTGTACGGTATCCGCTTTCACGGGCTGCACATGCCGGTCTTTTCGGAATTTTATGTTCTGATGTTCTGGAATCTGTCACCGATCTTTCTGGTGTCCTGGGATCTGATCACCACGCCGCCGGGAATGCTCTCTGCGTTTTTATCCCGCCTCCGTATGCCCACCCCGTTTATTCTCGGGCTTCTTGTGGTCTTTCGCTTCTTCCCTACCATGCGGACGGAGCTAAAGGGTGTAGGCAGGTCCATGAAAAACCGAGGGCTGACCGCGGCGGGGCAGCTGCTCGCGCATCCCGTGCAGAGCATGGAGTATGTGCTGGTTCCGTTTCTTCTTCGGGTATTGCAGCTTGCCGATCAGCTTTCCGTTTCCGCCGTTGCAAGGGGCGCGGAGCGTCCGGGCGTGCGCGGCAGCTATTATGAGAAAAGGACCGGGACGCGGGATTATATCGCGGCAGCCGTATGTGCGCTGGTCACGGCTTCCTATTTGGTTTTGGAAAGGAGCATGGCATGATCGAGCTTACACGCGCCTCTTTCCAATACGAAAACTCGGACAGAGGTGTGCAGGACATTTCCCTTTCGGTAAAAAGCGGCGAATGTGTCGTGCTGACGGGGCTCTCCGGCTGCGGCAAGACCACCGTGACAAGGCTTGTCAACGGGCTTGCGCCGTCCTACTACCCCGGAGTTTTCAGCGGGAGCGTGAAGATAGACGGCAAGGACATATCAAGGCTTTCCACATGGGAGATCGGGCGTTTGGTGGGAAGCGTTTTTCAGGACCCCAAAAGCCAGTTCTTTTCCTCCGAGCTTGCCGGAGAGGTGGCCTTTCCCTGCGAGAATTACGGCCTGTCCGCCCGGGAGATACGGGAGAGGACGGACGCCGCCATAGAGGCATTGAAGCTGTCCCGTTTGAAAGACAGGGCAGTTGACGTCCTCTCAAGCGGAGAAAAGCAGCGGGCGGCCATTGCGTCCGTATATGCCATGAAGCCAAAGGCCTTTGTGTGCGACGAGCCGACGGCCAACCTCGATGCCGCCGGGACGAGGCAGCTTGCGCAGACTCTCCGGCAGCTCAAGGCGCAGGGCTTTACCCTGCTCATCGCGGAGCATCGGATCGACTGGCTGATGGGGATCGCAGACCGGTTTTTGTACCTGCGGGACGGCAGAATAGCGGCCGAGTATACACCGGAGGATTTGCTCCTTCTGCCGGAAGCAGACATCTTGGGCATGGGTCTGCGCTCTCCGCGCAAGGGAATGAGCCCTCCCGCTCCCTCCGTATTGGACGAAAGCCCTGCCGTCTTGAAGACAGCAGGGCTCTCGAAAAGAATACGCAAAGAAGTCATTTTTGAGGATATTTCGCTGTCCGTTCCAGAGGGCGGCGTGACCGCCATAACGGGGCAAAACGGCGCGGGGAAAACCACCCTTGCGCAGATCCTCTGCGGGCTGGCAAGGCAGACAAGGGGACATATCCTGATAGACGGGAAAAAAGCAAGAGCGGCAGCTCGGCGCAGGGAGATCTATTACTGCGGCAACGACACGTCAACGCAGTTTTTTACGGCAAGCGTGGCGGAGGAGCTGCTGCTGAATACCAGATTGACAGAAGAAAGCAAAGACCGTGCAAGGAACCTGCTCAAAGAGTTTGGCCTTTACGAGTACAGGGACGCGCACCCGTCTGCCCTGTCCGGCGGGCAGAAGCAGCGCCTTGCCATTGCCTGCGCCATCTTTTCCGGCCGCAGGATACTGATTCTTGATGAGCCCACCAGCGGCCTTGACGGGCAGAATATGCGCCTGATCGCGGAAAGGCTGAGAAGCGAAGCGCGGCGCGGCAGGACCATTCTCGTGATCACCCACGACAGGGAGCTGATCGAGAGCTGCTGCGATAATGTTGTGGAGGTTGAAAAACGATCATCATGAAACCGCCGAGGACTATTATGGGATATCCGCGCCGGGGGAATCGTTTTCTGCCCCTGCCGGCAGCTCTACCGCGATGGTCGTGCCCTTGTCCGAGCTTTCCTCCACCCAAACGGAGCCGCCGTGGAGATTGGCGATCTCCCACACCAGAGAAAGCCCCAGTCCCGCGCCGCCGTACTCCCGGCTGCGGGACTTGTCCACGCGGAAGAATGGCTGGAAGATGCTCTGCTGATACTTCTCCGGGATGCCGCAGCCGGTGTCGGAGACACGGATCCGGAGCTTTTCTGGCTCCTGTGTGACGCAGACCCGCACCGAGCCGCCTGGGCGATTGTATTTGACGGCATTTTCTGTCAGGTTGAAGAGCAGCCGGTAGATCAGCGCGTCGCTGCCGGTCATGACGCCGTCGCCATCCGCCGTCAGCGTGATGCCGCGCTTATCTGTTAGCGGCGCGAGGTCTGCGAAGATCTCCTCGACCATGGGCGCAAGCTGAATCCGTTCGTTCCGCGCCACCTGCTGCAGGTTGCTCATTTCCAGCAGTGTTTTTGTCATCTGAGTCAGCCGCTCCGTCTGCTCGCGCAAAAGCGTGAGGAATTCCGCCGTCTCCGGGCGCACATCTGGATGCTCCGCGGAGAACAGATCCAGCTGCGCCTGCATCAGCGCAAGCGGCGTGCGCAGCTCGTGGGCAGCGTTGCCGGTGAACTGCCGCTGGGCGGCAAAGGCGTTGTTCAGCCGCTCCAGCATCTGGTTGAACGAGCGGCTCAGCTGCCGGAACTCCGAAATGGTGTCTTCATCGATCCTCATATCGGCAAGATTGTTCAGCTGCACCTGCTCCACCTGCGAGGTAAAGCTGCGCAGGGGCTTGAGAGCGCGTCCGCTGACGAAATAGGCGAGGATGCCGCTGAGCAGCGTTACCGCCGCCGTGATGTACCAGTTGGTGGTGCGGAAGCGCCCCTGCACCCCATCGACGACGATGGTCAACTCCTCGTTGGGCGCTATGAGCTGCGGGTCAAAGCTCGCCGCTCCGCCATCATTCAGGATCACCGTGCCGCCGCCTTGTAAACTGTCCGCAATGGTGTCCATATAGTACACACCGGAGGAGCACAGCAGCAAATTCATGGCCACGCAGGTGATGCCGATGAGCAGGACGGACATCAGCGTGATGCGCCACTGCAGGGAAAGACGCTTCATACTTCCTCGCCTCCCATCAGATAGCCCTCGCCGATGCGGTTGCGGATGGGGTCATAGCCCAGCACGGCGCGGAGCTTTTTGCGCAGGGCGGAGATGTGGACGCGAATGGAATTGCTGAAGCTGTCCACGCTGTTGTCCCAGACGTGATCCATCAGTTCCTCCTGACTCACGGGCCGCCCCTGATGCACCATCAGGTATTCCAGAATACCCATCTCCTTGCGGGTCAGTGTCAAGGTCTGCCCGTTGACGGCGGCGGTGCGGGAGCGGGTGTCAAAGGTCAGGGCTCCGCAGCTTAGCAGCACATCCTGCTGGGTGAACTGCCGCAAGGTCAGGCTGCGGATGCGGGCCTCCAGCTCGGCCAAGTGGAAGGGCTTTGCCAGATAGTCGTTTGCCCCGGCGTCCAGCCCCTGCACCTTGTCCTCCACCTCACTGCGGGCGGAGAGGATCAGCACCCGCGTCTCCCGGTCAGTCTGCCGCAGGGTGCGCAGCACCGTCATGCCGTCCTTTTTCGGCAGATTCAGATCAAGAAGCACCAGATCGTAGCGCTCCACGCCCAGCAACTCCAGAGCCTTCTCCCCGTCGTAGCAGTAGTCCACGCTGTAGGCTAGCCGCCGCAGGCTGCGGACGATCGTTTCGCACAGAGCGCGTTCATCTTCAATTACTAAAAGGTGCATGAGAGCCCTCCTTTTTTATTTCTCCGTTTTAGTGTTGTTTTCATTATAGCAAAAAAAGATAAGGTTTGCGTTAAATTTTCGTTCTTAACAGAGACTTTAACTCTCCCGCGCTATGATGGGGGCACAAAATCGGAAAGGGTGATGAAAAATGAGCTGCGGGAAAAAGGCCGCGGCGCAGATCGCGCTGCTGATGGCCGGAGCCGCCATGCTGTGCTTCGGCGTCTGGCGGGGCGAGGCGGCGACGGTGCTGAGCAAAGCAATCAAATTATGTCTGGAGTGTGTGGGCATTGGGTAAAAAGTTTTCAGGCGTTTCACAGACCATGTCCCGCTTCCGGGGCTGGATTCAGGCGGGGGCGACGCTGCTGACCAACCTGCATCTGCCGAACTTCCTCAAGGGAGGACTGTATCAGGGCGCTGGGAAAACCGTCTGCGTGCCGGGGCTGAACTGCTACTCCTGTCCGGCGGCCTCCGGAGCCTGCCCCATCGGGGCGTTTCAGGCAGTGGTGGGCTCGTCCAAGTTCAGCTTCTCCTATTATATCACAGGCTTTCTCATTCTGCTGGGCGTGCTGCTGGGGCGCTTTATCTGCGGCTTCCTCTGTCCCTTCGGCTGGTTTCAGGAGCTGCTGCATAAGATCCCGACAAAGAAGCTCTCCACAAAGAAGCTCAAGCCCCTGACATACCTCAAGTACGCCGTCCTGCTGGTGATGGTTTTCCTCCTGCCGGCGTTCCTTGTGAACGACGTGGGCATGGGAGACCCGTTCTTCTGCAAATACCTCTGCCCCCAAGGCGTGCTGGAGGGAGCCATCCCGCTGTCCCTTGCCAATGCCGGCATCCGGGCGGCGCTGGGCAAGCTGTTTACATGGAAGTTCAGCATCCTGCTGTCGGTGATCGTGCTGAGCGTACTGTTCTACCGGCCGTTTTGCAAGTGGCTCTGCCCGCTGGGCGCGTTCTATGCGCTGTTCAACCGGGTGTCCCTCTTCCAGATGAAGGTGGACAAGAGTAAGTGCGTCTCCTGTGGGAAATGCGCCAGAGCCTGCAAGATGGACGTGGATGTGACGAAAACGCCCAACCATACCGAGTGCATCCGCTGCGGGATGTGTATCCGTGCCTGTCCGACGAACGCCGTGTGCTTCCGCTACGGCTTCGGCGATGGAAAAGAGAAAGAAAACGCAGCAACGCTGCGAGAAAACAACAACAAAGCTTAAGGAGAAACGAATATGAACGCAAAGAAGATACTGGCTCTGCTGCTGGGCGCGATGATGCTGCTCGCCCTTGCAGCCTGCGGCGCAAAGGACAACGACAAGCAGGCGGATATGAGCGGAGACAGCTCCGCCATGACCGGCGAGCCGAAAACCGCCGAGGAGGCGCTCGCCCTGCACAAGGAGCTGCTGGAGCGGGAAAACGCGCTCCTGTCGGAAAATGCCGAACTCTGGGAGAAGGTGTTCATGGCGGCCGATAAGGGCATGACCATGCAGGAGGACGGCAAAAACTACGGCGACTTCCTGCTCAAGACCATCGAGGACGCCAAGGAAGAGTTCAGTGACGAGGAGTATGAGTGGCTGAAGGAGTCGGCCACGGAGATCAGCAATATTGAAAACAAGCTGACCGAGTTGGAAGAGAAGTATCCCGAGATCATGCAGAAATCCATGGACGGCGATATGAGCATGCCTGCGGGCAGCGACACGAGCAACCCTCCCGATGACGGCAGTATGCAGAAATTCCCCGCCTTTGAGGGGAAAGACCTGGACGGCAACGCGGTGAAGAGCGACGAGCTGTTCTCCGGCAACGCCGTCACCGTGGTGAATTTCTGGTTCACCACCTGCAATCCCTGCGTGGGCGAGCTTTCCGAGCTGGACGCACTGAACAAGGAGCTTGCGAAGAAGGGCGGCGCACTCATCGGTGTCAACACCTTCACATTGGATGGCGATGAAGCGGCAATTTCCGAGGCGAAGGATGTGCTTGCCAAGAAGGGCGCCACCTATCAGAATGTGTATTTTGACTCCGACGGTGAGGCGGGAAAGTTTACCACCAACATCTTTGCCTACCCCACCACCTATGTGGTTGACCGCAACGGCAATATCGTGGGCGAGCC
>ENA-UEPV01001207-UEPV01001207.1-human-gut-metagenome-genome-assembly--contig:-NODE-1207-length-16664-cov-35.640863_pt1 | contig 16664 bp, 14 predicted proteins | sample MGYA00242942_ERZ507925 | MGnify/ENA primary metagenome ERZ507925 (study PRJEB26167, sample SAMN06115453) | human gut metagenome | host: Homo sapiens | place: China:Fujian | collected 2015-08-26... | reverse complement strand
ATGACCGGAACAATTGGTATGCGTTTGCCACTTTGTACGGCGGCACTCAGCAGGCAGACATCAAAACCGACGACGGGGTCAAATCCGACACCGACGGGGTTGAGTTCGGCGCAAGTCTGGAGGCCGGGTACGACTACAACCTGACGGATACTGTTTACCTGACGCCGAGCCTGGGCGTATTCTATACGCAGGTCAACTATGACGACGCGACCGACAGCGTGGGCAAGAAGGCGGAATATAACGACCTTAAGCAAATTGAACTGGAAGCGGGCGTTAAGCTGACAAAAGCGTTCCGTCTTGACGAAGGCTATGCCAACGTTTATGTCAAACCGAGTGTCGTGCAGACGCTTGTCGACGGTGACGAAGTCAACATCACCGGTTTGGGCAAAGTAAACACGCTTGACGACGAAACGCTGGGGCGGATTGAGTTTGGCGGGCGCTACGGCTTCACCGATCAGCTTTCGGCTTACGGCTGGGCAAATTATACGTTCGGTTCGGACTACGACGCAACCACCGTCGGTCTGGGGCTGAACTATGCGTTCTGATCGCAAAGGTTCGCCGTCTGCGGCGGCTGAGCCGGCGCTTTCTGGAAAAATGAAAGCGTCATCTCCTAAGAAAAAAACTCCCGGACAACTCCGGGAGTTTTTTTGTTGCATGACTGACGGAAAAAACGCGGGAAAAAACAGAAAAACCCCGCGGGGAAGGATGGAGAAACCCCGAGGAGAAGAGGACGGAACACCAACGCAAAGAAAAGGACGAAAAAACCAGAGGGAAAGGACAAACTCTCACGCAAAGGAAAACGGAAAAAACATAAGGGGGAATTCCGCAAAGGGAAGTCTTGTTGCCGGAAAGTCCCATAGCATTTTGTTGCGGGAAAATTCCGTGAGGCGGCAAGAAAACATTAAAAAAACTCCCCGGAATTTTCCGGGGAGTTTTTTGTTTTGGATATCGGCAAAGTTTTACTCGCAGTCGGCCAGTTCGACTTTGTTAAGCAGAAATTTCGGGGTTTTGCCCTGAAAAGAATTGTATTTTTTACATAAGGCCAGCGCTTCCGGATCCGGCGCGGCGTTTCTGAGCTGTTGTGCCGGCGCTGCCGGTTTGGCCGGACGAGCCTCTGCCGGCGCTGACATTTTGGCTTCCTGCTCTTTGTTTTTGTCGACTTTGATTTCTTCCGGCGCTTTTAAGATTTTGTCGAGAATGCTTTGGGTTTCTTTGGAGCGGCGGTTGGTGTAGACGATGTTTTGTTTGTCCGCCGGCATCATTTCCAACAGCTTTTCCATATTTTTGATTTGTTTGTTTTTTTTGATCAGGTTAATGTCGTCGACCACCAGAATGTTGATTTTGGACAAGTCAATCTGTCCTTCGTTGACCAGATCGACCAAAAGGTCGGGCGAACCGATGATGACGTCTCCCTCTTCTTCGCCGTCCGCGTCTTCTTCGGTTTCTTCATGAAAGCGGTTGAGCATGGCCAGACTGTCGGAAATCGTTACCGATTTTTGCGAATCGGAAGTCATGATCAGAATATTCAGCTTTTCCCTGCGGCTGATGATGTCGATCAGCGGCAGGACATAAGAAACGGTTTTGCCGCAGCCGCCGGGCGCGATGGTAAAAATGTCCTTGCCCTGCAAAATGGCGGGGATAACGTCTACCTGTACGGTAGTCGGCTTTTCAATGCCGCATTCGTTGATCGCCTTTACCGTTTTTTCGCTTAAGCCCAAATCGAGAAAATTCATTTTATTTATCCGTTTTAAAAAAATTAACCTTGTCCGTATTATCTATTTTTTGCTTTAAGAGTCAACCTTATAATGCCGCAAAAAAAACAGGCTGCGGAATGTCCGCGGCCTGTAAAAGCGCGTCGTTTAAATTTAAACGCGGCCGTAAACGTCTTCCAGACGGACGATGTCGTTTTCATCCAGGTTATCGCCGGCCTGAACTTCGATAAATTCGACGTCGCTGTCGGTGGCGTTTTCGATCCGGTGTTTGGTTTCGACCGGAATGAAAACGTGTTCGTCGGTCTTTTTGGTCAAAACTTCGTCGCCCAAGGTAACCAGTGCGGTGCCTTTGACAATGATCCAGTGTTCGGCCCGGTGGTGGTGCAGCTGAAGCGAAAGTTTTGATCCCGGCGTTACTTTGATTCTTTTGACACAGAAAGTTTCACCGCAGTCAATGACTTCCCAGGTGCCCCAGGGGCGGGTGTCTTTTTGTCCGCGTACGTAATTGTTTGCCATTTCGTTTAATCCTTAAATTATACAATAAAAAATTATACCTGCCGGAAGGGTAAGGCAATCGGGCTTAAGAGTCAACCGTTATCTTGCCCGGGCACAAAATGCCCCGGCGCGTGATTTTAGGCTTGATGAAAACGCGGATAAAGCATATAAATAACCATGATATTTTTTTGCTGAATGGAAAGTGTTATGCAGTCACCGGCTATCAAACAGGCTCTCGGCATCCTCAAACAACTGCGGCAGATTATGGAAACGCCGGAAAGCGTTCCCGATAAGCTCTCCCGCATCCTTCAAACCATTGCCGCCAAAATGCAGGCGGACGCGGCCGCCTGTTACGTGGGCGTTGACGACAATTATCTGGAGCTTTTTGCCTCATACGGTTTCAAACAGGCTTCGTCCCACCGTCTGCGCCTGCGCTATAACGAAGGCATGGCCGGCGAGGTGGCGGAAAGCAAAAGGTCGCTTGTAATCAACAACATCTGGATGTATCCGAAGTTCGTTTCCAAGCCGGAACTGCTGGAGGAAAAGGATTTTAACTCGTTTATCGGGGTGCCGGTACTGCAGTGGAACCGCACCGTCGGCGTGCTGGCGCTTTATAACGCGGCGGAAGTGAGCCGTTCGGAAATTGACCTTGAGCTGCTTGAAACGATTGCGATGGTGCTGGCGGAAATCCTTTCTTCCGAGGAAATGACGCGTTACAAAAAGTCGCTGATCAAAGCGCGGGGGCTGTCAACCAAAGAACGCATCAAGGGGCTGAGCTTAAACAAAGGGTATGGCATCGGGACCGCCGTCGTGCACCGACGTCGTCAGTCGGTGACCAACATTTTTGCCGAAGACCGGGAAAAGGAACTGCGGCGGTTGGAAATCGCCCATCATCAGATGAACGAGGATCTGGACGCCAAGTTCAATTCCACCAAGCTCGGGCTCGGAGAACACGTCGATATTCTGGACGCTTACCGGATGTTTGCCAAAGACAAGGGCTGGTACGGCAAAATCGCCGACAACGTCAAGGGCGGCCTGGCCGCGGAGGCGGCGGTCGAACGCGCTTACGAAGACATGTGGAACCGGTTGTCCGCCAGTACCGACAGCTATATGCGCGAGCGTCTGCACGATCTGCGGGACGTGGCCGACCGGCTGCGGTCCTATCTCAGCGGCGATTACAACCGGATGCCGGAAAGCGGGGCAAAGGACATCGTCATCGTGGCGCAGACAATGGGGCCGGCGGAACTGATGGATTATGACTACAGCCGGATCCGCGGGCTGATTCTTGAAGACGGAACGCCGACCATGCATGTGGCGATCGTCGCCAAAGCCTTAAACATTCCGGTGCTGGCGAAGATCAAGGGAATTTTTGCCGAAATTCAGAGCGGGCAGACGGTGGCGCTTGACGGCAACGAAGGTTTTGTTTATGTCAATCCGTCGCCCCAGGTCGAGGCCGACTTCCGCAAGCGAATCGCCGAACGGGAAGAATTGCAGAAAAAACTGGCGGCTCTCCGCAGTCTGCCGGCAAAGACGCTGAACGGGGTCGATGTCGGGCTTTACGTCAATGTCGGGCTGCCGATGGATTTTGACTATATCGAAACCACCAACTGCGACGGGGTGGGCCTTTACCGTACGGAGATTCCCTTTATGACTTCCGACGCCATGCCCGACGTCGAAAAACAGGTGTCTTATTATAAGGACCTGATGGACCGCTGCGGCGACAAAAAAGTGATTTTCCGCAGTCTGGACGTGGGGTCGGACAAGCTTTTGCCCTACTGGGCCTATGCCGGAGAAGCCAACCCGGCGATCGGCTGGCGTTCGATCCGGATCACGCTTGACCGACGGGCGATCCTGCGCAAACAGATCCGCGCCTTTTTGCTTTCGGCGGCGGGCAAGGAACTGAACGTGATGTTTCCGATGATTTCCGATCTGGCGGAATTTGAAGACGCCAAGGAAACGCTGATGATTGAGCTGGAAAAAGACAAAAGCCACGGCTTTCCGGTGCCCAAAAAAGTCAATGTCGGGCTGATGGTTGAGGTGCCGTCGGTGATTTTCCAGCTGGACGACATTTTGCAAAGAGCCGATTTCGTTTCGGTCGGAACCAATGACCTGGCGCAGTTTATATTTGCCTGCGACCGCGGCAATCCGAAGCTGTCCGAACGTTACGACGTGCTTTCGGCGCCGTTTTTGAACGTGATGAAAACGATCGTCGACAAGGCGGACGCAGCCGGTGTTTACTGTTCCGTCTGCGGCGAAATGGCGAGTAATCCGATCGAAGCGCTGGCGCTGATCGGACTCGGTTACCGCAACCTTTCAAGCAACGGCGCCTCTTTCGGCCGGATTAAGAGCATGGTGCGTTCGGTCAATACCGAAGAAATCGCCGACTATATGCGGCTGCTGCTGAAATCGACCAAAAATACCCTGCGTCCGCAATTAATTGCGTATGCTTATGATCACGGTATTGAAATTTATTAAAAAGTGTGGTTGAATGAGGCGAATTTGAAAAAACATGCGCAAAAAACATCATCAGGGGACAAGATCGTGATAAAAGAAGCCGAAGCCGAGAGAAAAAAACAGAATGCCGCCGGGAGCGGAGCCGCAGCCGGAACAATGATGCCAGAACCGGCCGAGGATACGGACAGAATCGGCAACCTGCTGTGTCACGAACGGTTGAAAAAAGGGCTTGAACTGGAAGACATTTCACAGGTGCTTTGCATCCGCCGCGTATATCTGGAGGCGATTGAAAGCGGTAATTATGTCGAACTGCCGCCGCTGCCTTATTCCGCCGGCTTTGTCAATTCCTATGCCAAGTATCTGGGGTTGAACAATACGCGCATTACCCAGCTGTTCCGCGAAGAGTTGAACGACGGCGCCAGGGAAAAGCGGATATTTATGACCGAAGACCTGTCGGCGGAAGCCGGCCTGCCTGACAAACGTTATATTATCGGAGGTATTGCCGCTCTCTTTCTGATCGGCGGATTGTGGTCGTTATGGCATCGTTCCGGTGATGAGAACGCGCCAACGGAGAGAATCGTGAGCGAAACGGCGGCGGATGCCGCGGCGGGAGAAATCGAATATTTTTCTCCGTCGACGGACGAGGCGGAAGCCGTACAGTCGGGCGCGGTGCCGGAAACGATTGCGCAGCCGGCGGAACAGGAAGCCGAGGCGGCCGTTGAAGAACGTCCGGTTGAGCAAGTCGTAATGAAGGAAGAAAGTTTTATCGAACCGCAGGTCAGACATGTTGCGGAAGAAGCGGCCGGTTCGGCGGCCGAGAATGCGGCGGCGGAAATCGTAAAGCCGGCAGCGGCGGAAATGCAGACGGAAAAGGCGGCGGCTTCGGTTGAAATCAAAATCAGCAAGGAAGACACCTGGATTGAAGTTCGGGACAATAAGAAAGTTTATTTCAACAAAGTCATGCGGCCGGGCGAAAGCTACCGGGTGCCGGAAGGCAAAGGGATGATTTTGTCGGCCGGCAAATACAACGGCGTCGAGGTTTACGTCAACGGACGGCTGACGCCGGTCATTCAGCCGAACAAAAAAATGAACATTGCGCTTGATCCGTTTGTGGAAGCGGCGGAACATTAGCCGACAGGTGAAATTTAATCGGAAAATAGCAGGCGGGGTCTTGCTATTTTCTTTGCGTTTAAGGGAGAGAAAATTATGGCGAAATTGCAGTGCGTGCGCGGTACTTACGATTTGTACGGCGCGGCGAAAAGAAAAACCAAGCAGGTAGTGAGAACCGGCGAGGAAGTGGTGGAAAAATACGGGTTTGAAGAAATAGAAACCCCGATTTTCGAGTTTACCGAAGTGTTTGCCCGCAACCTCGGCGATACCAGCGACATCGTTACCAAGGAAATGTACTGTTTTGAAGACCGCGGCGGCGAAAGCCTTACGCTTCGGCCGGAAGGCACCGCCGGAGTGGTTCGCGCGTTTGTTTCCAACGGCATGCAGCAAAACCTGCCGGTCAAGTTTTATTATCACGGCCAGATGTTTCGTTACGAGCGGCCGCAGAAAGGCCGTCAGCGTCAGTTTACCCAGTTCGGGGTGGAACTGCTCGGCGCCGATACGCCGCAAGCGGACATTGAAGTGATTGCCATGGCTTACGAATTTTTGGAAAAACTGGGGCTGTCCGGTCAGGTGACGGTGGAGGTCAATTCGCTGGGCGATGCGGAAAGCCGCAATGCCTACCGGGAAAAGCTGGTGGCTTATCTGAAGGAACATTTCGACGAACTGTCTGCCGACAGCAAGAACCGTCTGGAAAGAAATCCGCTGCGGGTGCTTGATTCCAAGGAGGAATGCGACAAGGCGGTGGTGGAAAAGGCGCCGCTTTATGCCGACAGTCTGAACGAAAAGTCGAAGGCTTTTTTTGCCAAGGTGCTGGACGGGCTGGACCGGCTGGGGATCAAATACCGGGTCAACAACCGGCTGGTGCGCGGGCTGGACTATTATTCGCACACCGTGTTTGAACTGGTGACCGACAAGCTCGGCGCGCAGGGAACGGTTTTGGCCGGCGGCCGTTACGACGGTCTGGTCGAACAGATGGGCGGCGGTGCGGTGGCCGGCATCGGCTGGGCCTGCGGGGTAGAGCGGCTGGCCATGCTGCTTGACGAAGAACCGGCGGTTGAAAGACCGGTAGCGGTGATTCCGGTCGGTGAGGAAGCCGAAGACAAAGCGCTGGAGATTGCCCACCGGCTGCGTCTGGCCGGGTTGAAAACCGAGCAGGGATACGGCGGCAACCTGAAAAAGCGGATGATCAGAGCCGACAAGGCCAATGCCCGCAAAGTCGTGATTATCGGATCCGAGGAACTGGCAAGAAACGAAGTGACGGTCAAGGATCTGGACAGCGGCGAACAGAAAAACGTTGCGTTGGATCAATTAATCGAGGAAGTGAAATAAATGAGTTTTGCCGAAAATTTAGCAAACGTTGTCAACCGTTACGACGAGATTTCGTCGCTTTTGTCGTCGCCGGACGTAACGCCGGAAAACCTGGTGAAGATGAACAAAGAACTGGCCGAACTGGGGCCGGTGGTTGAAGCCGTAAACCATTACCGCAAAGCGGAAAAAGACCTGAACGATGCCAAGGCAATGATGGAAGACCCCGGTATGGACGCAGGCGATGAAGCGGAGAGGATAACATGGTCGCTGTCCATAACAAGAACGGACTTGGTCTTTCTGCCGTAGGTGGCGTCAATGAGCATTCCTCTGTCACGGGCGTCCTGGATTATGCGCTTTATGGGCGCTGATTCGGGACTTACCACTGCCACAAGGCGTGAAGCCGAAACGGCATTTCCGTAGCCGATGGGAATAAGCTGCATATCTGTTCCTCCGTCCGTTATTCTATGTTCTGGATCTGCTCTCTTATCTTTTCGATCTCGGATTTAAGATCGACCACAAGCTTAGTAATGGCGATATCCTGTGCCTTGGAGCCGATAGTGTTTGCCTCACGGTTGAACTCCTGGATAAGGAAATCAAGCTTCCTGCCCACAGGCTCGCTGAGACTGAGCATATCGTTCAGCTGCTTCAGATGGCTCTTCAGGCGGACAGTCTCCTCTGCAACGGCAGTCTTATCTGCAAAAATGGCAGCCTCGGTAACTATCCTCTGCTCATCAATATTCTTGTCGGCAAGCACCTCGCATAAACGTGCGTAGAGCTTGTTTCTGTAGCTTTCTGCGGAAATGGGGGAAAGTCTTTCTATCTCGAACACCATTTCTTCAATAGCGTCCGCTCTTTCAAGGACGTCCTCCTTCATCTTCTCGCCCTCGGTCTCACGCATCTTGATGAAGCAGTCGGAAGCCTTGTCGGCAACGGTCTTTACATCATTCCAGATGACCTCTTCATCCTCGGCAGTTTTTCTGACGGAGAAGATATCGGGCAGGCGGATAAGCTTTGAAAGAGTCAGGTCATCGGTAAGACCAAGCTCTTCGTTGGCGCTTCTGAGAGCATCAACATAGCCCTTGGCAACGCTCTTGTTGACCTCGATAAGCGCATCGCTTGTCTCCACAGCGGTGACAGTAACGCTCACCTCCACCTTTCCACGGGATATCTTTCCGCTTATGTAGCTCTTGAGTTTTTCCTCAAGGTAGCCGTAAGCTCTGGGAACACGGGCGGAAAATTCAAAATAGCGGTGATTTACGGAGCGGATCTCAACAATAATGTCTCTGCCGCTGATAATTTCCTCGGCTCTGCCGAAGCCTGTCATGCTCTTTATCATTGTAAATACTCCCTGAATCATTTATTTTTACGAACAGGTGCGAACCTATAGGCACGCACACGTACATTATGCCATAACTTATTTTATTATAGCACACTTTACGGCGTAAATCAAGCGAATACGAAAAAATATAATGGTTTTCGGTAAGTAAACAAATTGTGAACGCAGAAAATTCATTTCACTCTACATACAAAAACGGCTGCATCAAGTGATACAGCCGTATATATCAGGATATTGTCCTGCCCTTGGATTTTTTCTTTTTGCCCTCGATGGGAGCTTCCTCGCCGCCCTTGTCAAGGAACACAGCGTCCTCGGCATCAAGGGGCTTGAGATAGTCATACTCAGGATTATCCTGACCCTTTTCCGCATAGAACGGATCTATAACGTACTTCTGGATAAGAGGATAGCTGTTGAAGATGACCACAAATCCCATAAAGCTCAGCGCCCACACGGGCACAAGGATAAGCGTCAGAGGACTTACCACCGTTCCGACAACGATTATCGCTGTGATAAGGAACAGGATAAGCAGTGTGATTATATTCTTTTTAAGCCCGAGACAGGTAAGGAAAAAGGAATTTTTGATGATATTCTTGAATGAAAGCTCTGTGGCAACTATCATGGGGAATGCGTAAAAATTCATCATAAGTACCGTCAGCGCAAAGCTTACGGATATCACGCACAGAACATAGTAGATGGTTCCGCTGCCGCCCGACTGCGCCGCTGCCTTAGCCATGGCAGGATACACGTTGAGCGACACTCCGAACGCCACGTCGATAAGTCCAGCAGGGAGAGATTTCTTCCAGTTCTGGGAGAAACCCTTCCAGAACTCGTGCCAGATGAACGTATCCTTATCCAGCTGATAGCACCGCAGCACCTTTGTCATGCCAGCTATGGCAGGACCAATGGTAACAACGGGGATACAGAACACAAAGGTCAGGAGACTCAGCTTGATAAGCTTCCAGAATCTTCCGAAATACATTTCCCAGAACAGGAAAAACGGTTTCTTTTTTGGGGCATTTTTGGATATGCCCGAGCCTGCTTTTTCATAGTCGGCTCCGAAGCCTAAGAATGACAATGACTACACTTCCTTAAATATTTTATTCCCCGTTTGATACTAAGCGCCAATTAAAAGCCGGTTTTGTTGGTGCTTGGTTTAAAGCACTGCTGCCATAAGTCCACGCATCGCAGCTGCGGCGATGCCGGTAAGCAATATCAGCGCAAATTTTGCAAGATAAAGCCGCAGGCTGCCCTCGTCGGAGGCTTCGCCCGAAGCTCCGAATGACCTGCCCGAAATGTAGGAGGACATTCTTATATTTTCCCTTGCCCCAAAAATGACCGTTACCATGCTCACAGCCTCAAAGGGAAGAATATTCAGAGCAGCGCAGACATCTCCGCTTTTCATTGCGCAGGCAGCATATGCAGCCAGATACCCTGTGCCAAGCCCTTTAAAAAAGCACAGTATATATCCCATAGGCTGACCCACAGCGGAAAGTCCGCCGAAAAAGAACAGCAGAACGTATATCCCCACAGAGCAAAGGCTTGTCACAAAGGCGGACACAAAGCCGCTCCCGGCATTTATCTCCCCGCCGCTGTAGGAATATGCTCCAACAAACACCCCTGCCGCCGCAATAACTGTCAGCAGCATATAAAGCCGTCTGCCGGGGGACATCTCCCTTTCGGCAGGCAGTTCACGGGTCATGCGGCGCACTCTGTACCGCCGTCTTTTCTGAACATTTACGGTCATATTATCAATCGTCCTTTGTTTTGTATTTGCAGTATTGCTTATACAAAGCTTATGCGGACGACCGCAATAAAATTACTTTATTTTGAAAGCTCGTATGCTCTCTTTGTGCATCTCTCGCAGCAGTCCTTGACAACATCGGTAAGCTTGCCCTGATACAGTCCGTCAAGACCTGCAAGGGTGGTTCCTCCGGGAGAGGATACCATTTTGATAAGCTCGTCAATGGTCTTGCCCGACTCGGTCATCATCTTTGCGGAGCCGATAAGGGACTTTGCAAACAGCCTGAGAGCAGCGTCGCCGTCAATGCCGTTTTCCTTTGCGTAGTCGATGAAGCCCTTGGCATAAAGATAGATAAACGCAGGTGAGCTGCCGTTTATTGCGATTATCTCCTTCATTCTGTCCATGGGAACTACCTCAGCGATACCGCCTGTGGAGAATATGCTCTTTACCACCTCAAATTCCTCGTCGGTGGTGTAGGTTCCCTTTGCAAGAGCGGTTGCGCCCTCGCCCAGCAGGAAAGGAGTATTGGGCATTACGATAACGGTATGCACCTTGTCCTTTGTGGTCTTCATGATGTACTCTTCCGTGATGCCTGCTGCGATGGATACGATGACTGTATCCTCCTTAACATGGTCGGCAAGCTTGGGGAGAACGGAATCGAACACCTGGGGCTTTATTGCCAGAAATACATATTTGCATTTTTCGCATATCTCGCCCTCGGAGGAAACAGCCTTTACGCCCTGCTTTTCAAGCTCGGCAAGCTTTGCAGCATCGAGGTCGTATGCGTATATTTCCGCTTCGGACTTATATGCTGCGGCAATTCCTCTGATAATGGCGCCGCCCATATTTCCAGTGCCGAGAAAACCAACTTTTATCATAAGTCAAGCTCCTTTTTATTTTGCCTGCCCGTACTGCGACCGCACTCTGCAATACGCTGCCTGAGCCGCAGGCACCGTCATAGACAGAAGCGCCACGTCAATGGGGAACTGTCCCAGATTTTTCACAACTCTCGGGAGTATCCAAACAAAGAATCCGTTCATCATGGTCTCGTTTGCTCCAAGAAGAGTAAAATCGGGATTTACGTAGAGTGTGTATAAAAAGTACGAATTAAGGCATATGTTGCAGATGAGTATTACCGAAAATCTTGCCAGTGCAACTCTGAGAATATCGCTCCACTGGGGCTTAATGGTCTGCTTGTAAAGGAATATGCCGTAGATGATGCCCGAAAGAATGACCACCAGCGCCAGCTCTATGCTGTAGCCTCTTGCCGACTTGTTGTCGATAAGAAAGCCGATAATGTCAAGGGCAAATGTGGACATTCCGCACACCACGGGGCCGTAAAGCAGTCCGATAAGGCTGATAGGGATACAAGTGAAAACTATTCTCAGGTCGGGTGTTACCTGTATTGCCAGCGAGCGGATAGCTATTGCCATTGCAAGCAGCATACCTGTTGTGGCGATAGTCCTCAGATTTTTCAGTGATTTTGCCGACTCGGCAAATAAATTAAAAAAGCTTTTCATTATAGAACCTCCTTAAAATAATGCGCAGCTCTCTTGCCTTGTGCATTATATCTGAGGAGAATGAAAAGCTCCTTTTGTATAATGCATTCAGCGGGATGCGATGACTGTACCGCATTTCCGTATGTCACGGAAAATTTCGTCCCCGACACAACTCCCCGTTGTCGGGACACTGCGGTGCCTGTATTCAGGCTCCAAACGCACAGTCATCTACTCTGTAATGCGTGATTTTTTTAGAATGTGATCTCGTTGCAGACTCTGTAAAGCTCAGTATCAAAGGGCTTCTTCATAGCAAGAGCTTCCTGGATATCAACGTCGATGATCTTGTTATCCTTCATGCCTACGACTCTGTTTGTAGCGCCGCTGTCGATAAGCTCAACAGCACGGTAGCCCATCTGGCTTGCAGCAACTCTGTCTCTCAGGGTAGGCATACCGCCTCTCTGAACGTGACCGAGAACTGTAAGTCTGGTCTCGATGCCTGTAAGCTCCTGAATACCCTTGGTGATGCCCTCGGAGTTATCAACGCCCTCGGCAACAACAACGATGAAGTGCTCCTTCTGAGCTTCATGTGCCTTCTTGATCTTTTCTGCGATAGCATTCATATCATAAGGCATCTCGGGAGTGATGCAGGCAATAGCACCTGAAGCGATGGCAACGTTAAGAGCGATCCAGCCTGCATTTCTGCCCATTACCTCAACAACAGAGCATCTGTCGTGGGACTGGCTGGTGTCTCTCAGCTTGTCGATCATTTCCATAGCGGTGTTCATTGCAGTATCGTAGCCAATAGTGTACTCGGTACACTGGATATCGTTATCAATGGTTCCGGGGAGACCTATGCAACGGATATTGCCCAGACGGGAAAGATCTGCAGCGCCTCTGAATGAACCGTCGCCGCCGATTACAACAAGACCTTCCATATTAAGGCTCTTGCACTTTTCAGCAGCCTTGAGAATATATTCCTCCTGCTTGAATTCGAGACATCTTGCGGTGTAAAGGATAGTGCCGCCTCTCTGAATGATATCTGAAACGTCACGGCAGCTGAGTTCAACGCATTCGCCATGAAGCAGACCGTTGTAACCTCTCTGGATACCGATAACTCTGTATCCCTTGTTGATAGCAGCTCTTGTTACGGCTCTTACAGCCGCATTCATTCCGGGAGCGTCGCCTCCGCTTGTTAATACGCCAATAGCCTTCTGCATAATTCTTTCCTCCGATTTTTTATAATCAGCGGCAATATGCTTTAACAAAGCCCTGCCGCCTTTCAGACAAAAATATAGAAAACGTTTTACGTTCCTCTATTATTTTACACATATCGCCCCTCTTTGTCAAGGGGGGAATGCTTATTTTCTGTAAACTTTCACAACATTAAAGCGCTGACGCACACCCAGATGTGCTAAATCACAACCGAAAGCGCCGTATTTTCCGTTCCCGCAGCCTCAGACAGCTCCTCTATCAGCTCCGCCGATATGCCGCAGGTCTTTATCTCCCTGTGGGCAATGGTTCGGCTGATGTCGGAAAACCTGAACAGCACGGGCGAGCTGCCTTGGTGCTTTCGCAGGATATCGGTGCAGGCGGAGATTATATCCCTGTCGGTGCTTTTGCACCTTATAAACAGCTTGCCGCCGCATACCTTCTTTGTAAACTCCTCCTCCGAAAGTATCCTGTCCGCCAGAATGTTCATTCCGCCGTCCCTTGAGGGCGAAAGCCTGCCCTCGATGTAAACACGCCTGCCGCTTTCAAGCAATGGCTTTGCGGTCACATATACCGACGGGAACACTACGCACTCACATTCGCCGCTCATATCCTCCACGGAAAGGAAAGCCATCTCTCCGCTTTTGGCAGCGTGCTTTTTTACCCCCGTAAGAGTGCATACGAAAGCGGTCTTTGCGCCCTCTTTAAGCTTCATCGCCGATGCGATATCGGGCAGGCGCATTGCCTGAGCCAGTGTGCGCATATTTTTAAGAGGGTGCCCCGAAATGTAAATGCCCAGTATCTCCTTTTCCATTTCCAGCAGCTCGGAGGAGCCGAACTCATCACTTTTGGGGAGGGTGCTTTCGATATCCGCCGCAGAGCTTCCGCTGTCGGACATTCCGAAAAAGTCCAGCTGGCCCTCTATAGTGCCCCTTGAATAATCGGCGCAGGCATTTGCGATAAGGTCATAGTTTTCAAGCATCTGCCGCCTGTTAAGGGCAAAGCCGTCCAGCGCCCCGCATTTTATAAGGCTCTCGGCACATCTGCGGCTGAAATCATGACCGTTCATTCGTTTTACAAGGTCGGTGAGGCTCACGTATCTGCCGTTTTTCTCACGCTCTTCTATTATCTCGCTTATCATTCCCCTGCCGAGATTTTTTGCCGCCAGCAGTGAAAAGCGAATGCCGTCCTCTGCGGCGGTAAAGCCCATATCGCTTTCGTTGATGTCTGGGCGGAGTATCTTCACCCCATGCCTGCCGCACTCGGAGATATATTCCATGAGCTTGCCCGTATATTCCGTAAAGGCGGACATAAGCGCCGCCATATATTCCTTATAGAAGTGGCATTTTAGGTACGCCGTTCGGTATGCCACTACCGAATAAGCCGCCGCATGGGACTTGTTGAAAGCATAGGAAGCAAAGCCCGCCATCTCGCCGAAAACGTCCTGAGCCACCTTTTCGGGCACGTTGTTCTTCACCGCTCCCGCAATGAAGATATCCCGCTCCTTTTCCATAACATCGTGCTTTTTCTTTGCCATGGCACGGCGCACAAGGTCGGCTCTGCCATAGGAATAGCCCGCCATTTTGCGGCAAATCTCCATTACCTGCTCCTGATAAACTATGCAGCCGCAGGTAACGTCCAGAATATCCTTTAAAATGGGGTGAGCATAGTTTATCTTTTCGGGGTGACGGCGGTTTTCAAGGTACTTTGGAATGCTGTCCATAGGTCCGGGACGGTAAAGTGACAATGCCGCAGTCAGATCCTCTATCGAACGGGGTCTGAGCTTCATCAGAAGGCTTGTCATGCCACCGCTTTCAAACTGAAACACCCCCGACGTATCCCCTGCGGAAAGCATCGCAAAGGTCTCGGTATCATCATCGGGGACTTTTCTTATATCAAAGTCGGGGATATGCTTCCTTACCGCCTTTTCGCAGTCATGGATAATGGTAAGGTTGCGAAGCCCCAGAAAGTCCATTTTGAGCAGTCCCACGCTTTCAAGTGCCGTCATGGTGTATTGTGTGGCAACCACGCCGTCACGGCACACCAACGGAACATAATCGCTGACGGGAGCATCGCATATAACAACTCCCGCCGCATGAGTGGAGGTGTTTCGGGGCATTCCCTCAATGGAGCGTGCCGTGTCTATAAGCTCATGCACCTTCATATCGGTCTCGTAAAGACTTTTAAGCTCCGCAGAACCATCAAGCGCCTTGTCAAGAGTCATATGCAGCGACTGTGGGATAAGCTTTGAAACTGTGTCTCCCACGCTGTAAGGCAGGTCGGACACACGGGCAATATCACGTATGGCAGCCTTTGCCGCCATGGTTCCGAAAGTGACTATCTGCGCCACTCTGTCGCTGCCGTACCGCCTGATAACATAGTCAATGACCTCCTGCCGCCTTTCGTAACAGAAGTCGATATCAAAATCGGGCATGGAAACTCTTTCGGGGTTTAGGAAACGCTCAAACAGCAGGTTGTATCTGATAGGGTCAATGTCCGTGATGCCAATGCAGTACGCCGCAAGGGAACCTGCTCCCGAGCCACGTCCGGGGCCTACGGGGATATCCTTGCTTTTGGCGTATGCGATAAAATCCCACACAATAAGATAGTAGTCGGTGTAGCCCATCCTGACCACCACGTCCAGCTCATATTCCAGCCGCTCCCTTATTTCGTGTGAAATGTTGTCGCCATAGCGCTTTTTAAGCCCCATTCGGCACATATTTCTGAAAAAAGTCTCATTATCCGTACCTATCCGCTTCTGTTTTTCGGAAAGGTCAAAGCGTGGGAGCTTCAGCTTGCCGAACTCCATTTCAAAGGAGCACATCTCCGCAATTTTTGCGGTGTTCGCCACAGCATCGGGTCTGCCTCGGAAAAGAGGAAGCATCTCTTCCTCGCTTTTAAGGTAAAATTCATCGTTGGGAAAGGCAATGTTCAGCCTGTCCGCCAGAGTGGTATTGGTCTGGATAGCAAGCAAGACCCTCTGCACCCTTGCATCTTCCCTGCGCACATAATGAGCATCATTTGTGGCAGCAAGCGGGATATTCGTCTGTGCGGAGAGCCTGTAGAGAGCGGGAAGTATCTTTGCGTCCTCGGGAGCGGAGTGGTTCTGCACCTCAATGTAATAATTTCCCGCACCAAAGATATCATTGTATAAAAGAGCTGTCTGCTTTGCCTTTTCAAAGTCGCCCTCGGCAATATGCCTTGGCACTTCTCCTGCAATACAGCCCGAAAGACAGACAAGCCCCTCAGAATGTTCCCTGAGAAGCTCAAGATCAACTCTCGGCTTGCTGTAAAAGCCCTCGGTATAGCTCAGCGACACCATTTTTATAAGATTTTTGTAGCCCTTTTCATTTTTGCACAGCAGTATAAGATGATACGGGTGGGAATCCAGCCCGAAATCCTTGTCAAACCTTGTTCTGCGGGCAACATACACCTCGCAGCCGATTATGGGCTTTATCCCCTGAGCCTTGCACTCATTGAAAAAATCCACAGCCGCAAACATATTTCCGTGGTCTGTTACCGCAAGGGCAGTCTGCCCCATTTCCTTTGCACGGCTCACCATATCCTTTATGCGGCAGGCGCCGTCAAGCAGGCTGTATTCGCTGTGAACATGAAGATTAACAAACATTGCGGCGGCTCCTTTCCCGTAATTATCGCATATAATTGCCGCATAAAATCAGTGTCCCATGATATTATCCCCGAATGGCGCAGGACATATTATTTCCGCAATATAATATCCGTCCTCCGCAGGGATATCCATTTTTTCCGTAATATCAAACATATAAAAGTGCTCCTCC
>ENA-UEPV01001206-UEPV01001206.1-human-gut-metagenome-genome-assembly--contig:-NODE-1206-length-16670-cov-10.843127_pt1 | contig 16670 bp, 15 predicted proteins | sample MGYA00242942_ERZ507925 | MGnify/ENA primary metagenome ERZ507925 (study PRJEB26167, sample SAMN06115453) | human gut metagenome | host: Homo sapiens | place: China:Fujian | collected 2015-08-26... | reverse complement strand
AAAACTTACCGTTTCTCAGAGGGCATTCTCATGTCTCTCTTTATGAATAATCGCCTGATAGTATCAAAGCAGTATCACAGAGCCTTTTGGCTCTCAAAATATTGCATTGCATCAATACTTTTCAGGGTTTGCAGATTACTCGAGCTCGATCGTGGCCGGCGGCTTACCGGTGCAGTCGTAGAACACGCGGTTGACGTGCTTGACCTCATTGACGATGCGGCTGGTGACAGTACCCAGCACGTCCCAGGGCATATTGTAGCTCTCGGCGGTCATGAAGTCAGTGGTGGTGACGGCGCGCAGGGCCACGGCGTAGTCGTAGGTGCGCTCGTCGCCCATAACGCCGACGCTGTGCATATTGGTCAGAGCGGCGTAATACTGGCTGATTTCCTTATCAAGGCCGGCCTTGGCGATCTCCTCACGCCAGATGGCGTCGGCGTCCTGCACGATAGCGACCTTCTCGGGGGTCACTTCGCCGATGATGCGGATGCCCAGACCGGGGCCGGGGAACGGCTGGCGGCTGACCAGATACTCGGGCAGACCCAGCTCACGGCCAGCCTGACGGACTTCGTCCTTGAACAGGTTGCGCAGCGGCTCGACCAGCTCCTTGAAGTCCACGGTGTCAGGCAGGCCGCCGACGTTGTGGTGGCTCTTGATAACGGTGGACTCACCGCCCAGACCGCTCTCGACGACATCGGGGTAAATGGTACCCTGTGCGAGGAAATCGACCTTGCCGATCTGCTTCGCCTGTTCCTCAAAGACGCGGATGAACTCCTCGCCGATGATCTTGCGCTTGCGCTCCGGCTCGGTGACACCGGCCAGCTTTGCAAAGTAGCGGTCACGGGCGTCCACGCAGATGAAGTTGATGTCAAAGCCGTTGGCGTTGCCAGGGCCGAAGACAGTGCAAACCTCTTCCTTCTCGTTCTTGCGCAGCAGGCCGTGGTCAACAAAGACACAGGTCAGCTGCTTGCCGATGGCCTTGGCCAGCATGGCAGCCAGCACGGAGGAATCGACGCCGCCGGACAGGGCGCAGAGCACCTTGCCGCTGCCGATGCGCTTCCGCAGGGCCTCGACGTTGTTCTCCACGAAGGAGTCCATCTTCCAGTCGCCGGTGCAGCCGCAGACGTTGTACACGAAGTTGTGCAGCATCTTCTTGCCCTCAGCGGTGTGGAGCACCTCGGGGTGGAACTGGACGGCGTACAGCCCCTTTTCCTCGTTTTCAGCTGCGGCCACCGGGCAGTTGACGGTGTGGGCAGTGATTTTGAAGCCGGGCGCAGCCTGCTCGATATAGTCGTTGTGGCTCATCCAGCAGACGGTGGAGGGCTGCACATCGGTGAACATCTTGCTGCTGTTGTCCACGAAAACCTCGGTCTTGCCGTACTCGCGCTCGGGGGCGCGGCAGACGTGGCCGCCCAGCAGGTGCATCATGAGCTGGCTGCCGTAGCAGATGCCCAGCACAGGCACGCCCCAGCTGAAGATCTCAGGGTCGATGGTGGGCGAATCCTTCAGATAGACGCTGTTGGGGCCGCCGGTGAAGATGATGCCCTTGGGGTTCTTCTCCTTGATGACGGACAGGTCCGTCTTATAGGAATAGATCTCACAGTAGACATTATTCTCGCGGACGCGGCGCGCGATGAGCTGATTGTACTGGCCGCCAAAGTCCAGCACGATCACGGTTTCATGCTGCATGATGTTCTCCTCTCTATATATCACTGGTGTGCTTCTTATAGCTAAGATTTAGTATAGCACATTTCACAACCAAAAGCGACATCTTTTGTGTATTTTTCTGTTTTGTTTTTCGTTTCGAATTGTAAACCTTTTCGCGAATTCAAAGTTGACGCAGCGTTTGCAGTCTGCCATACTGGAAGCATGGCCGCTTTGGGCCAGAATGTATAGGAGGAACAATTCTTATGAGTCAGAACACCCAGGCCACCGTGGCCACCAAGTCCAAGTTCTCTGTGCGGGACATCTGCTATGCAGGTCTGTTCGCCGCCGTTATCGCTGTCATGGCCCAGATCTCCATTCCGATGCCTCTGGGCGTCCCCATGACCATGCAGACCTTCGCCATCACGCTGGCTGCTGTGGTGCTGGGTTCCAAGCTTTCCGCCATCGCTTCGCTGGTGTACCTGGCACTGGGCGCTGTGGGCGTGCCAGTGCTGGCAAACTTCTCCGGCGGTTTCGATAAGTTCGTCGGCCCCACCGGCGGCTTCCTCATTTCTTTCCCCCTGATGGCCTACATCATCGGCCTCGGCGTGGAGCACCGTAACGCCTTCAAGGGTGCTTTCGTCACCGCTGTCATCGTCGGCACGGTGGTCAACTATGTGGTGGGCGTTGCAATGTTCGTGGTCGTCGCCCACAGCACCATCGCCGTGGGTATCACCGCCTGCGTCCTGCCCTTCATCCCCACTGCCATCATCAAGGCAGTTCTGGCCTGCGCCATCGGCCTGAATCTGCGGAAGCGCATTCCGGGGCTGAAAGCATGAGCATCGTACTTCGTCCCCATCATCTGCTCTGCACGCAGGGCTATTCCGGCAAAGGCTATGACAACGATTTCGTGGCCCACATGACCGACGTGGTGCATCAGCTGCGGGATGTTCCCGGCACCACCATCCACCTCACCTTCTCCACTGACACCCTCTGCTCCTGCTGCCCCAACAAGCTGGGGACTGACCTCTGCGACACGCAGGAAAAGGTCAAGCGCTACGATGCAAAGACGGTGGAATACTTCGGTCTCGAGGAAAAGGATTACGTCTACCAGGACCTCATTCGCGAGATCGACGCCAAGGCCACGCCAGAGATCCTCGCCGACATCTGCCGAGACTGCTGCTGGTTCCCCATCAGCGCCTGCTGCAAGAATATCTGCGAAGGCCGGTATGTGAAATAAAGCGATAAAAAATACGGGATGCTGTAAAATGCAGCATCCCGTATTTTTGTTTTATCAGGCGATGAACTTATCGTACAGGCCGAACACGAAGATGAACAGGACGATGAGGGGCAGACCATAGGTCAGGTAGCCGCGCATCCAGTCGTGCATCTTGAGGCCGTCGCCAGTGTTGACTTCCTTCTTGTAGTTGTCCCAGCCCCAACCGTAGCGGGTGACGCAGAACAGCAGGTAGACGAGGGAGCCCAGCGGCAGGAAGAGGTTGCTGACGAGGAAATCCTCCACATCCAGCACCGCACCGCCGAAGATGGCGAAGCCGTCCCAGGCCCAGACGTTGTAGCCCAGCACACAGGGCAGAGAGAGGGCGATGATGAGGAAGAAGTTGACGAGGCTGGACTTCTGACGGTTCCAGCCGGTCAGCTCCATGCCGCAGCAGATGATGTTCTCGAAGACGGCCAGCACGGTGGAAAGTGCCGCAAAGGCCATGAACAGGAAGAACAGGCTGCCCCACAGACGGCCCATCGCCATATTTGCGAAGATGTTGGGCAGGGTGATGAAGATGAGGCTGGGGCCGCTGGTCTGGTCCACACCGTAAGTGAAGCAGGCCGGGAAAATGATGAGGCCGGCGGTGATGGCGACGAAGGTATCCAGCACCACGACGCGGACGCTCTCGCCCAGCAGGGCGTGCTCTTTGCCGATGTAGCTGCCGAAGATGGCCATTGCACCGATGCCGAGGCTCAGGGTGAAGAACGCCTGATTCATGGCCCCCACCAGGGTATTGACGATGCCCACTTCCTTCATCCGCTCAAAGTCGGGTACGAGGAAGAAGGTCAGGCCCTCCTTTGCGCCGGGCATGAACATGCTGTTGACTGCCAGCACCACCATGATGACCAGCAGGGCGATCATCATGACTTTCGTGACTTTCTCGAGGCCGTTCTGCAGGCCGCGGGCGCAGACGAAGATGCCGATGGCCACAACAACCACCATCCAGAAGCCCATGGTCAGCGGGCTTGCCAGCATCTCGGTGAACTTGCCAGCCACCTGGTCAGCGTCAAGGCCCACCAGCTTACCGGCAGCGGTCATGTAGAAGTAGTGGAGCATCCAGCCGGCCACCGTGGTGTAGAACATCATCAGCAGGTAGCAGCCGATGAGGGTGAAGTAGCCGTGGATGTGCCACTTCTGGCCGGGCTTTTCGAGGGCCTGATAGGCGCGCACCGGGCTCTTGTGGCTGGCACGGCCCACGGCGAACTCCATGGTCATGATGGGCAGACCCAGAATGACGAGGAACAGCAGGTAGAACAGCACGAAAGCGCCGCCGCCGCCCTGACCTGCCATGTAGGGGAACTTCCACACATTTCCGATGCCGATCGCGCAGCCGGCGGAAAGGAGGATGAACCCGAGTCTCGATTTGAGTTTTTCGCGTTCCATTGATTGTCTCCTTTATTGCACCTTGCAAAAATCTGCGCCCGTCGTTTCGTCCACGACGGGCGCACAGTATATTGATTATATCACAGCTTATGGCAAATTTCCCAGAAGCGTTGCTTGAATCTTTTTCATGTTTTCTTCAGGAGAGTTTGCTGCATTTTCATGTTTCGAGCAGTTCCGACTGCATTTCGTCCAGCTGCTCGTAACTGTAAAGGCGGTTGAGGGCTTCCACCAGCTCTTTTTTCGAGAGCCGGGGCGGAAGACCGAGAGCACAGAGCAGCTTTGTTTTCCGCTCAGCCGAGCCCGCCGTACCCGAAAGCCCCCACTCATAGAGGTCGGTATAAGTAATTTGCCGCCCCTCCGGCTTTGCAGGGGAAATGCCAGCTTCTTCGCCCAGAGCGTCCCGGAGCGCCTGCAAAACGAGGGCATCGTCCACGCCCTCGACCCCCAGAAGCCCCTCTTTGCCGGGCTGAGCCTTCCGCTTTTCCTTGCCGTGGATGGCCGGAACGTAGGCTTGCACCACGTTCTTCTCCCCCACCAGATTCGTGATGTAGGTGCGGATGCGGAAGCCCGCCGCGTCGGAGTCCGTCAGGAGGATAAGGCCGTTTTTGTGGGCCAGCTGTTTGAAGAGCTGCTGACGCTTCTTATCCTTATAGATGCCGAAGCCGTCCGTCAGCAGGATCATGGCGTCGGTCAGATGAGAGAGACGGGCCGCATCGTATTTGCCCTCCACGATGAGCACACGGTCGGTGTGCAGCAGTTCCAGTTTCTCACTCATCTTCTTCCTCCCGCCATCGCCAGACGGCAGAGCGCCGTTTCCAGCAGGGTCTGCGCGCTCACGGGCTGGCTTTTCAGACTCTTGTCCAGCTCAAGCAAAATCTGCATACAGGCTTCCAGCTGGGGCAGCGTGTAGTGGCTGGCCGTCTCGGCAGAGCGCTTGAGCCGGTAGTCGCTGCCCTTGTAACCGAAATCCTTGAACACGGTGCTGTAGCTCTTCCGCTTGGCTGCGCCCAGTTTGACCCGATAGAGATCCACATAGCTGCCGATCATGGCCGCCGTGATGGGGATGGGCTCCTGCTGCAGGCGGAGAAGCGTTTGCAGCTTTTTGCAGGCACCGGTGGCGTTTTTCGCCGTTATCATCCGTATCATCTCGAAGACGTCGGCCTCGAGGCTCACAGTCCCCATCTCGGCCACCATGGCCGTGGTCACGGTCTGGTAGCCGGAGAGGGCGCAGAGCTTGTCCACCTCGTTCTCGAGAAGGAACGGGTCTTCGCCGCAGCGTTCCAGCAGGGCCGTCGCCGTACCCTCGGAGAGGGTGGTGTCCTGCGCCCTGGCGCGGTCCATCACCATGACCTTCAGCTCGTAGGGCTTGGGTTTGGCCAGCTCTTCGGCAAAGCCGACCTTAGTACACTGGGCGATGAGCTTCTGCGCCCACTTGTCCAGCTTGAGCTTATTGCGCTCCATCTTGAACACGCTGCCCAGCACCACCACGGCATTCTCGAGGCTGGCCAGCGTGGCGCACAGCTCGTCGAGGTCTTTGTCGCTGTAGGCGGCGGGGTCCACCTCGGGCAGAAGCACCACGCGCCGCGTCCCGAAGAAGGAGATGGTGCCTGCCGCCATGATGAGCTGCTCGATTTCGGGCGCAGCACCGTCCAGAACGGTCGTCTCTTCGTCCTCACCCTCGGCCAGAAGCTTTGCCGCCCGGGCCACAGCCTGCCGGACAAGATAGCGCTCGCTGGAATAAAAATAGTAGACCGGACAGCCTCCCTGGGCCAGCTGCCGGAGTTTCGTTTCCGTTGCCAAATGATCGGCTCCTTTGTATTTGAATTATTTTATTCTATCATACTCTGCCCGCTTTGAAAAGCGCTCACCCCTCGAGACGGAGGCGCAGCCGCGAGACGGGCTCTGCGTCCTCTTCCATCCAGCGGTATTTGCTGTTCAGGGTCAGGCAGTCGGTGTACTGGATATTGTCCGGCTTTGCCATCGAGGCCAGCAGCCACTCGGCCCGGATGGGCTTTGCAGGCCGGACCGTGCCGCTGAGGGTGATGACCCTCTGCCCACCGACACGCATCCGCAGAATGCAACCCTGCTGGGTGCGGAAAAGTTCCAGATCTACTTCGCCGCAGGAAGCACGGCGGGTGGTATTCTCGGCCAGAGCAGCGGCATTGATGCGCTTTTGGGCCTCGATACGGCAGGGTTCTTCCGGCTGCATCCGCAGGTCAACCAGAAGTTCCACCGTCCTCACGCCCCGCTTTTCCAGCTGATTTTCCACCGCCCGCTGGGTGATGCTGCTGCCCCGGAAGAGGACGACTGCCTTCTCCCTCTGGGTGATGACGACGGCAGACGCAGCCCGGGTCCCCACGAGTTCGATGTTCACCACGTTCCAGCTCAGAGCCGTTTCCAGCCCGATAGCCAGCGCCGCCAGCAGAATGACCGTCGGCAGAGCTACCCGGAGTCGGATGTGCCGCCGCATTGCCATTACGCAGAGCAGGATCAGCGCAAGACACACCAGTGCGGCATAGGTCCCATCAAACCAGAGGGACGCTCCCGGCAGAACGGACACCCGGAAAGCCCACTCGTTCATCAGCCATGCCAGCCCTTCGGCACAGAAAGCCACCGGGCGGCGGATGATCTCAAACAAAGGCAAGCCCTCCGCGGCCAGACCCAGCAGAGCTGCACCGAGGCCGAAGCTCAGCATCGGCCCCACCAGCCAGAGGACGGCCACGCCCGACGCCACAGCCCAGACCGTCGTGCTCATCCCCCGCAGCACCAGCACCGGGAAGGTCGCCGCCGAGGCACAGAGGGAGACGCAGAGCGAGTCCCACACGCCGCCCGCAAAGTGCCGGAAAAGGAGCACCGCGCGGGATGGTTTCTCCCGGCGGCTTTTCCGTTTCTTCTTTCTGTCGTAATAGCGTTCCCGCCCACGCCCTGCGCACTCAGCACCGGCCAGTGTTCCCATCACTGCCGCAAACGACAGCTCGAAGCCCACGTCATAGACCGCATACCCGTTGCCCAGACACATAAGGACGCCTGCCGCGCCCAGCGAGGTGAGCGTATCCGCCGGGCCTCCCACCCAGACGCCGAGGGAGCTGACCCAGACCGCCACCGCCGCCCGGAGGACAGAGGGCGTCGCGCCGGTGATGCCCACCAGCAGAAGGGCCGTTCCGGCCCGGAGCACCGACCGCATCCGCCGGTAAGCCCGGCTCCGCTCCCGCTCCTTGTGGGGCAGAGCATCCAGCAGGCCGCAGATGATGGTGACGTGGAGGCCGCTCACCACCAGCACATGGGAAAGCCCCGCGCCCCGGTAGGCACTGCGGAGAGTCGAAGTCAGATGGCTCCGGTCGCCCACCACCATCGCGGCCAGAACGCCGCCGGTGTTTTCGGCCATACCTTTTCGCAGGGCGCGGCTCAGCGCCGCCTGGAGCCGAGCCGTCCGGGCGCGGAAGCTCTCGCTGGGCCCAAGACGAAGCATCCCGGACAGATATTCCGCGCTGAGAGCGATACCGTCGGCGTAGTCGTCCAGACGCTGGGTGGCATCCGGCACATCCAGCGAAAAGCGGCCCCGGATGCGGCCTCCGGCCTCACATTTGGGCAGACTGGCGCACTCCACCCGGAAGTGGACAGCTTCCCCGTCCACTTTTTCCACCATCAGCACGGCGCTCACCCGGCCCGCCGTGTAAGCGCGGCCTGTGCTCTCCACTTCGGCGGTGAGGGTCACGTCTCTCCCGGCGTAAGCGTCCTGTATCTTTGCCAGCCGTGTGCCGGTCATCTCCATGATGCCGACGCCCAGCACTACGCCCAACAACAGACAGACCGCATACCCTCTCGCGGCTCCGCCTTTCCACCAGACCAGCAGACAGAAGACAACAAAAATTGCCGCAGACGGCAGCAAAAGCCCCATCTGCGGCAAAAATGAGCATAACGCTAACACACCCAGCGCACTCAGGCAGAACGCGCAGAGCGGGCGTCGCATATCGGTTTAGTGGAGGAACAGAGGCAGCGGCTCGAGGAAGATGATGTCCTTGCGCTGGGCAGCATCACCCTCGGCCAGAACGGCGGCCTGACCCACGATGGTACACTGGGTCTGCTCGGCCAGCTCGTCCAGAGCCTTGAGAGAGCCGCCGGTGGAAATGACATCATCCACGACCAGCACCCGCTTGCCGCTCATCTTGTCCAGCTCCTTGCGGTCGATGACCAGCTTCTGCTTGCCAGCAGTAGTGATGGACTGGTCCTCGACGACAACAGGGTCGGGCATATACAGCTTGACGCCCTTGCGTGCGCAGACGTAGGGCTTGCCGCTCTGGCGGCTCATCTCGTGAGCCAGCGGGATGCCCTTGGCCTCAGCGGTCAGCAGGATGTCAAAATCCGGGCATTTCTTGAGCAGCTCAGCGGCAGCAGCCACCGTCAGCTCGGCGTCGCCCAGCATGATGAAGGCCGCAATGTCCATGTGGTCGTTCACCTTGCAGATGGTCAGCTCACGGGTCAGGCCCGCGACATTCAGCGTATAAGTCTTAGCCATATTCAACGATCTCCCTTACTTTTTCGGAATCAGACAGGCAGCTTCTCGCCGCCCAGAACATGGAAGTGCAGATGCTTGACGGTCTGGCCGGCGTCCTCGCCCACATTGGAGATGACGCGGTAGCCGTTGTCGAGGCCCTGCTCCTTGGCGAGCTTTGCGATGACCGCAAACACATGGCCCAGCAGAGCGCCGTCTTCCTCGGTCAGCGCAGCGGCCGAGGGGATGTGCTTTTTGGGGATGACCAGGAAATGCACCTTGGCCTGCGGGGCGATGTCGTAGAATGCCACCACCTGCTCGTCCTCATAGAGCTTCTTCGAGGGGATGTCCCCCGCTGCAATTTTGCAAAACAGACAATCTTCCATGGGAATCGCTCCTTCCAGATTTTCTATCATTCTGCCTGTCCGTCAGGCGTGACGGAGAGGTTTATTCCAGAATCAGCCCAGCTGCTTCTCCACGATGCTCTTGACAGCGGCCAGAGCCTCGTCGATCTTGGTCTCATCCTTCAGACCAGCCATAGCGAAGTCGGGCTTGCCGCCGCCCTTGCCGCCTGCGATGGCAGAGATCTCCTTGACGAGATTGCCGGCCTTGAGACCCTTTGCCTGAGCGTCCTTGGTCACGGTAACGGCCATGGTGATCTTGTCGTCAGACTTGCCCACCAGAACAGCCACAGCAGCAGCCTTGGCATTGTCACGGATGGTGTCGCACATGCCGCGCAGGGTGTCGCCGGAGGTACCGGTGAAGTAAGCGGAAGCGATCTTGACGTCGCCGACGGTCTCAGCGTTGTCGAACAGGCTGGTGACCTTGGAGGCGGCGACCTTTGCCTTGATGTCCTCCAGCTCCTTGCTCATGGCCTTGTTCTCAGCCATGACAGCCTCCGCACGAGCGGGCAGAGCGGCGACGTTGTTTGCCTTCAGGGTGTTAGCCACAGTGTGCAGCATCGCTTCCTGCATATTGGCACGAATCAGCAGATTGCGGCCGGTGACAGCCTCGATACGGCGGATACCAGCAGCAACAGAGGACTCGCTGACGATCTTGAAGCCGCCGATCTGAGCGGTGTTCTTGACGTGGGTGCCGCCGCAGAACTCGGTGGACCAGCCCTCAATATCAACAACACGGACGACCTTGCCGTACTTCTCGCCGAACAGAGCCATAGCGCCCAGCTTCTTGGCCTCTTCGATGGGCATCTCCTTGACAGTGACGTTCATCGACTCGAAGATCTTGTCGTTGACGATCTTCTGCACACGGATCAGCTCCTCGGGAGTGACAGCGCTGAAGTGGGTGAAGTCGAAGTGGGTGATGGAAGCGTCCTGATAGGAGCCTGCCTGATGGACGTGGTCGCCCAGGACCTCGCGCAGAGCTGCCTGCAGCAGGTGGGTAGCGGTGTGGTTGCGGGCGATGGCCATGCGGTATTCCTTATCCACGCGGGCGGTCAGATGGTCGCCGACATGGACGATGCCGCTCTCGAGGGTGCAGGTGTGGACATAGTAGCCCTTGGGGGTCTTCTTGACGTCCTGCACACGCAGCACACACTCAGCGCCGGTGATGACGCCGTGGTCTGCGGCCTGACCGCCCATCTCAGCGTAGAACGGGGTCTTATCGAGAACGACCAGCACGCCTTCCTTGGCCTGCTCGTCGGTGGCGATGGCGTCGGTCAGAGCCTCCTCGTCGCTCAGCGCCACAACGACGCTGTCGCTCTTGAGGGTGTCGTAGCCCACGAACTCGGTGGGCTCAGCGGTCAGAGTGCCGAACAGGTCTTCGCTCCAACCGGAGATGTTCTTCTTCAGGCGCTCAGCACGGGCGCGCTCCTTCTGCTTGGTCATCTCGGCGTGGAAGCCTTCCTCGTCGATCTCGATGCCCTGCTCCGCAGCGATCTCCTTGGTCAGGTCGAGGGGGAAGCCGAAGGTATCGTTCAGCTTGAAGACGTCCAGACCCTTCAGCAGGTGCTCGTGAGCCTTTTCCAGACCGTCGATCATGTTGTTCAGGATGTTCATGCCGGCGTCGATGGTGCGGGCAAAGTTTGCCTCCTCGGTGCCGATGACTTTCTTGATATAGGCGTCGTGCTCACGCAGCTCGGGGTAAGCGGACTCGCTGGACTGGATGACCGTCTCCACCAGCTCCACGAGGAAGGGGCGGCTGATGCCCAGCATACGGCCATGGCGGGCAGCGCGGCGGAGCAGACGGCGCAGCACGTAGCCGCGGCCTTCGTTGGAGGGCAGGATGCCGTCAGACACCATGAAGGTGCAGCTGCGGATGTGGTCGGTGATGACGCGGATGGAGATGTCCTCCTTGGGGTTGGCACCGTAGGTCTTGCCGGCGATGTGCTCCACATGGTGCAGCACGCTCTGGACGGTATCGACCTCGAACAGGTTGCCCACGCCCTGCATCACGCAGGCCAGACGCTCCAGACCCATGCCGGTATCAATGTTGGGGCGTGCCAGACGTTCGTAATGGCCCTTGCCGTCGGCGTCGAACTGGCTGAACACCAGATTCCAGATCTCCATATAGCGGTCGCAGTCACAGCCCACGCCGCAGGTCGGCTTGCCGCAGCCATACTCAGGGCCGCGGTCGAAGTAGATCTCAGAGCAGGGGCCGCACGGACCGGAGCCGTGCTCCCAGAAGTTGTCTTCCTTGCCCAGACGGACCATGTGGTCGGGGGCAACGCCCACCTTCTTGGTCCAGATGTCGTAAGCCTCATCGTCCTCTTCGTAGACGGAGATGTGCAGCTTATCCTTCGGGATAGCCATCCACTCGTCGGAAGTCAGGAACTCCCATGCCCAGGGAATGACCTCTTCCTTGAAGTAATCCTGGAAGGAGAAGTTGCCCAGCATCTCGAAGAAGGTGCCGTGGCGGGCGGTGATGCCCACGCGCTCGATGTCAGGGGTGCGGATGCACTTCTGGCAGGTGGTCACGCGATGACGGGGCGGCTCCTCCTGAGCGAGGAACCACTTCTTCATAGGTGCCATGCCGCTGTTGATGAGCAGCAGGCTGGGGTCGTTCTTCGGGACGAGCGGGAAGCTGTCCAGACGCAGGTGGCCCTTGCCCTCAAAGAAGGTAAGGTACTTGTCACGCAGTTCATTCAAACCGGTCCATTGCATAGTTTTAATCTCTCCTCGTGTATCGGCGTCCTCCTCCGGACGCAGTTTTTATGGCAGTCGGGCAAAAAACAAAAAACAGCCCTCATCCCGAAAAGGGACGAAGGCTGTCTGAAAAGCTCCGTGGTACCACCCAAATTGCAGAAATGCCGCCGGGGCGCTCCTGCCGCTTTGTGCGCTGTAACGCTGCGCAGCGTCCGGTTTGTTTCGCCGGAAGCTCCGGGGTGGCGTAAAAAATGCTCTGCCGGAACGCCTTTCAGCCAAGGGCGTTCTCTCTGGGCGGCGGCACACATCCTTCTGGCCCCATCCTTGCCATTTGCCATAATTACCATTCACGCGCAAAGGGCATACTGCTCCTTTGCGTTCATTTCAGATTATAGCATAGTCAGGCCATTTGTCAACGGGTTTTCCCAAAAATCGCGCGTCACGGCACCCAGATGCGGAGGATATTGCTGACGACGCCGTCCTTCGTGAAGACAGTGGTGTTGTAAGGCGTCCAGTTGTCCTTATCCTCCGAGACGGCCTTGCCCACCTCGATGGTGCCGCTTGTCTCCACCGGCACAGCGTCCACGCTGGCGGAGCTGTCGCTGAGGGTCACACTGTCGTCCACGGGCAGCACGAGTTCTCCCATCATGTAGTAGACCGGGTAGTCGTCGTAGGTGACGGTGCGGTAGATGTCGCCGCTGCGCCAGAGGTCTACGCCGCCCTCTTCGATGCCGCCGTTGATGGAGACGGTGCCGTTCTCTTCATTCTTTTCGATTTTTTCCACAGTCACGTTCTGTGCTTCCACAGCGCCGTCCAGATGGGTGCTGAAAACGCTGCCCACATCCAGCGCGTCCACGTCCTCGGCGCGGTAAGCGTCGTAGCCGTAGACCGTCAGGGTCATCTGGCGCTTCTTGGTGTCCACGCTCGAGATGTTCGCGGCGAACTTGTAGGAACCAGTCTTCATCTCTTCAAGACTGCCCTGGTCGATGGGCATTATGACGCCCTCTTCGCCGGGCAGGACGCGCACTTCGCTGCTCACCTCTTCCACTTCACTGGCGGCGGGCATCGAACCGGCCATGCCGCTGGCGGCACTGGCAGCGCTGGCAGAGCTGCATCCGGCCAGCATACCCAGAGCCAGAACGCCTGCAAGGAGCATCAGTTTCTTGTCGTTCGTCATATCAATACCTTCTTCCCTCTTCAATCATGTAAGGCTCTCATTATACCATAAATGGAGATTTGATGATGAAACCATCGTTAAATTCCGATGAATTCTTTTTGCACCGGCACAGTATACTCTTGTTTTTTGAAAAAGTAAACAACCAACTTGACGTAAGAAGGCGGATTCGCTACAATAAAAGCAAATCTTAACCTATTCTTAATTTAGAGAGGAACCTTCCGTGAAAATATTGAAAGTCAAATGTCTCGCCCCCACCCGGCTGGACAACTATCTGATGCAGCAATTCCCCGCGCTGAACCCGGGCCGTCTGAACAAGGCCCTGCGCGAAAATAAAATCAAACTGAACGGCAAAAAGCAGCCGCTCTCCACCCGCGTGATGGCAGGCGATGAAATCAAGCTGTTCATCCTTGACGATGTTCTGGACGCTGACAAGCGTGTGGACGGCCCGGCGTGGAAAAACGCCCGCGGCCCGGCGCAGGTGGTGTACGACTGCCCGCAGATCCTCATCGTCAACAAGCCCGCCGGCCTCGCCGTGGACGGTCCCGACGACGACACCCTGCTGAACCGTGCTCTGCTCTACCTCAACCAGCAGGGCGAGTACAAGGAGAATGACGTCTACACCCCCGCCCTCTGCCACCGCCTCGACACCGGCACCAGCGGCCTTGTCATCATCGCAAAGACGCCGGAGGCCGAGGAGCTGTTCCTCGCCGCCATCAAGAGCCGTGAGGTGAAAAAGACCTACCTCTGCGTCACCTTCGGCCGTCCCACGCCCCCGGACGCCACACTCGGCGGCTACTTGCTCAAGGACGCCGACCGCGGCATCGTGAAGATCGTGGAGGACAAGCAGCCGGGTGCCAAGGACGTGGAGACCCGCTACGAGACCATCGCCGTCTCCGGCCGTCTGGCTCTGCTCAAGGTGCAGCTCATCACCGGCCGCACCCACCAGATCCGCGCCCACATGGCAAGCATCGGATGCCCCATCCTCGGCGACAGCAAGTACGGCAACAATACCGCCAACCGCGAACTGAAGCTCAAATATCAGGCCCTCTGTGCGTGGGAGCTGACCATGCCCCACTTCAACCAGCCCGATTTCGAGTTCCTCAGCGGCAAGACCTTCCACGCCCCGAAACCGTGGTACTATCAGCAGGTGCTGGATGGGACGCTGAAATAAAACGATACAAAAAAGGGAGCTGTCCGCATGGGCAGCTCCCTTTCGTATTTATAAGGTATCAGACCCGCACCATATCCGGCGTGATCTCCTCGATGGAGTGTGCGCCGCACATCTGCATGGTGTCGGCCAGCTCACCGGCCAGCTTGTCGATGTAGCACTTGACGCCTTCCTCACCGCCGCCGTAGACAGCCGTGACGAAGGGGCGGCAGATGAGGACGCCGTCCGCGCCCAGTGCCAGTGCCTTGAAAACGTCCACACCGGTGCGGATGCCGCCGTCCACCAGGACCTTGACGCCGGTACCCTTGAGGGCTGCGGCGATCTCAGGCAGGACTTCGGCAGTGGCGGGACACTGGTCGAGGACGCGGCCGCCGTGGTTGGATACCACGATGGCGGCGGCACCGGCCTCCTTGGCCTTGAGAGCACCCTTGACGGTCATGACGCCCTTGACGATGAAGGGACGCTCGGCCAGCTTGACGATCTCAGCCAGCTCGGCCACGCTCTTGCTGCCGGCCGGAGGCGTCATATTCTTGAGGAAAGGCAGGCCGGCGGCATCCACGTCCATTGCCACGGCGAAGCAGCCGCTGGCCTTGGCCTGTGCCATCTTCTCCTTGATGGTGTCGATGTTCCAGGGCTTGATGGTCGGCACGCCGCAGCCATCGGCATTGCCGATGGCCTTGGTGGCCATGGTCATAACGTCAGGATTGGTGCCGTCGCCGGTAAAGGCAGCAATACCGCTCTCGGCGCAGGCCCGCACCAGCACGTCGTTGTAGGTCATGTCGGTGTAGACGTCGGAGTAGTGGAGGTTCACCGCGCCCACAGGACCAGCAAAGAAGGGGTACTTGAAGCTGCGACCGAACAGCTCCACGTGGGTGTCGGGAGTGCCGTTCTCGCAGAGGGTATCCATGTTCACACGGATGTCGGCCCACTTATTATAATTGCGGATGGCCGTATCGCCCACGCCCTTTGCGCCGGGGCCGGGGATCTGATTCTTGCAGGCCACGCCGTTGCACACCGGGCAGGCCTTGCAGTATTTGCCGATGCACTCGCGGGCATTGGCCAAAACATCTGAATAATTCATCTGTTTTTCCTCCTGAATTCCTTTTGTTTTCCGCAGAGTTTCCCGCTCTGCATGCTCTCTGCCCTCATCATAGCCCCGTTTGCCGCCTGCGTCAAGGGGGTCTTCGTCTCCTTTTCATTTTTAGCCATCGAAGCTGCGTCATTTTTGAAAAAATGCAAACTTTTTTGAAAAAATGCTTGACAAAAGACCTTCTTTCAGGTATTATAGTGGAGCGCTGAGGGCCGCGGCCCGAAGCACTGAGAACTGAAGATGTGGAAAGATGGCTGAGTTGGTCTAAGGCGCACGACTGGAAATCGTGTAACGTGTCAAAAGCGTTCTGGGGTTCGAATCCCCATCTTTCCGCCACAAAACCCAGAACCGATGGTTCTGGGTTTTTGTTATATCCAGAAGTTGAAAGGATGCTTGCTATGTCTGTCACCATCGCCATGCCCCGGATGAGCACTGACCCGGAGCTTACCACCGCACAGTCAAAATATGTGGAAAGTCTGGCCCGGGCCGGTGCCGAGGTACACTGGGTAGCGCTTTCCGACCCGGACGCCGCAGCAGCCGAGGCGCTGATCTGCGACGGCCTCTTGCTGCCGGGCGGCGGCGACATGGACCCGGCCTTCTACGGGCAGGAGCGCATCCCCGCCTGCGGCGAGCCGAACCTTCTGCGGGACGCCGCCGAGCCGAAGCTGCTGCGGGCGTTCCTCGCGGCAGACAAGCCGGTGCTGGGCATCTGCCGGGGCATTCAGGTGATGAACGTCGTGCTGGGCGGCACGCTGTATCAGGACATCAAGCCTTTCGAGCATGTTCCCCACAATGACCACTGGGCGAAAGTCCATACCGTCACGGTGCGGCGGGGGACCCTGCTGTCCCGCCTGCTGGGGCAGGACACCGTGCTCGTCAACAGCCAGCACCATCAGGCGGCAGACCGCATTGCCCCCGAATTAGAAATAGCCGCCCTCAGCGAGGACGGCATTGTGGAAGCACTGGAAAAGCCGGACGCGCACTTCTGCCTCGGCGTCCAGTGGCACCCGGAGTGGCTCAGCGACGCAGACCCGGCACAGCAGGGGCTGTTTGGGGCGTTTGTTGAAGCCTGTAAAGGTTAAGTGTATCGCGCGCCGGTGGCGCGAGGTTAGAGCGTTTTTTCATTAAGGCTAAGTTCTCTTTTGCGTGCCAAAAGAGAACCAGAAAAGCACCCGCTACTTTCGAGGCGCGGGAGGCACGAGAAAGGGGCTGCTCGCCCCTTTCAGACCCCGAAGGGGAAGTCGAAGTGGAAAAATGCTAGCCGCTTCGCTAAACGCATTTTTCTCACTTCTCCGATTTGCTGCTCCGCAGCTGGTGTTACCTCTCTGCTGGCGGT
>ENA-UEPV01001204-UEPV01001204.1-human-gut-metagenome-genome-assembly--contig:-NODE-1204-length-16672-cov-3.222838_pt1 | contig 16672 bp, 14 predicted proteins | sample MGYA00242942_ERZ507925 | MGnify/ENA primary metagenome ERZ507925 (study PRJEB26167, sample SAMN06115453) | human gut metagenome | host: Homo sapiens | place: China:Fujian | collected 2015-08-26... | reverse complement strand
ATTTAAAAATAGATAGAAATCCCGATAAAGCCAGACAGCCATATCGGGATTTTTTATTTCAGTTTCCTTCTACATCGGCATACCACGAATAGAATAATACAACACAAAAAGAAACAAATGGTATAATGAATGATAAGGACATATTACTATTGTCTGCCACATATCCCATCAACACAGGGCCAATAGCTCCTCCTACAGGAGACATCATTAAAAAAGAAGAGGCTCGTTTGGTTTTATTTCCCAACCCTTTCAAAGATATGGCAAAAATAGTGGGAAACATGATGGCTTCGAACACATATACCAAAAACAAAGCAACTAATGAAATTTTTCCTAAATTGCAAACGATAAGAAAAGTAGCCGCTACCGTTCCCAAAGCACAGTATAGCAAAACTCTTTCTGCACGAATTCGCTGCATAATCCAACTACCGGCAAAACGTCCGCACATAAATAGCCCGAGCCCACCGAATGAAAGCACTACTGCCGCATCACGGGCATTCATCCATCCATCGTCCACCATCTGTTCCAAACATTCTAGCCATGATAAAAAACCTCTCATTCTATCTTTTAATTATTTGTATCCTGATTCTTCAGTCGGATGTGGATATTGACATCATTTTCTACCATGATATCCTCCGACAGGTTAAACGTCACAGGGATCGTGTAATTTCCCGGTGTCAGTTCTTCTACATTGTTGTCATCCATCCATTTCTCCAGATCCAGTACTCCCGTCACCGTATCATCCCGCAGAATACTGATATCTCTGTCCAGGCCGGATACCGTGATATCATAAGTCTCCGCCTCTGTAGTGATCTCTGCCTCCATTCCCTCCGGCACACCGCTGATCGTAATGTTCTCTGCCGGTACGGACAGGTCCTTGGTTGCGATCGGTTCAATGTATACCGTTGCAGTGATCTTGCCGTCAAAGCTCTTATCCGCCAGTCTGACGTTAGCGGGCAGGTACTCCTTCAGATTAATGATATCCACCAGATCGCTGGACTGTCCGGTAATATTCATACGATCCTCCGGTACGGTAATGGCAGATACTCCCAACAGTGCTGATGCCGTTCCGGCGATCTTCACTGTAGACCTGCTACTCTCTACTTCACCGGTAGCCATATAACCGTCCTCAGGTACACCCATATATTCAATCTCTACCGGTACTTCCTTCGTTGCCAGCACTTCTACTGTCATATGCGCAGAATCCACGTTTTTCTTGACAGTTTCCAGAGATAGTTCATTGTCGTCCGCATCATACAGCTTAATGTCCACATTAGCCGACAGACTGCTGGTGGAATCTGCTACATTGATGTCCACTCCGGCATGATCGATCTGTGAGATCGCTGATTTAGGTCCGGTTACTTCGATGTTGGTCTGATCCAACGTTACATTGCCGATCATATAACCGGATGCCACCTCTCCCAGCGTGGTGCTCTCCAGTTTGATCCATTTGCTGGTCTTGTCTTCCACATTCAGGCGCACGGAATCGTGATTACCCCTGATCTCCACGGAATCGTTGCTGATATTCTCACAATAATAAGTGATGGCGATCGTATTGATATCTGTCAGTTTGCTCATATCCGCTTCCGCTACAATATCGTTTCTGCGCAATTCGGATTTTACAATACTCTGGGGGCCTGTTACCGTTACTCTTACCAAATTACTGTTGTCCAGCACCTCATATACTTTTCCTTCTTGCTCCAGCAGATCTGTGTTAATCAGTCTGACCTGGATATTATTGAAGGTTACCGTGTCCTTCGGATCATAGATCTGTGCCACCAGAAACCACAATACAAAGGCCAGCACCAGAGAAGCAAGCTTCAGTCCCAGATTACGTGTTAATGATTTTTTCATTTTTTGTCTCGGCTCCTTCCCTTCCAGATTCGCAGATTCTTGTGTTCCTCTACGGGGTTGTTCAGGATCTTATGCATTCTGTCGCGAAGAGTCTCCGCATCCAGATTCCGCTCCAGCTTTCCTTCGTATGCAACGCTGATCTTACCCGTCTCTTCGGATACGATCACCGTCAGGGAATCTGTCACCTCCGAGATACCCACACCGGCACGATGTCTGGTACCCAGTTCCTTGCTCAGTCCCAGGTTATCCGACAGCGGCAGATAACAGGTGGCAGAGGCTACCCGGTTCCCCCGTACGATCACAGCACCGTCATGCAGCGGGGTGTTGTGCTCGAAAATATTGATCAGCAGCTGGCTGGTCACGATACCATCCACATCGATTCCCGTTCTCTCATAATCCCGCAGGGAAACCTTCTGTTCGATAACGATCAGGGCACCGGTCTTGACCTTGCCCATCTCCACACAGGCTTTGGTGATCTCATTAATGGTCTTCTCGGAAAATCCCTCGTCCACACGATGATTGTTGTCAAAAGGTAATACAGAACTGATAATATTCTTCTTGCCCAGTTCCTCCAATGCCTTTCTCAATTCCGGCTGTAGCACCACTATGAGGGCTGTCACCGCAAATCCCAGGACATTCTGGGCCATCCACAGGATGGTAGTCATACGGAAAAAATAAGCCAACAGCAAAAAAATGAGGATGACAACCAGACCCTTGAGCAATACCCATGCCCGGGTCGTCTTCATCCACACTAACGCATAATACAGTAGTACCGCAATGATCAGGATCTCGGCCACATCGCCGAAATCCATGGTTGTGCGGTAACTGCTGAAATTTTTAATATATTCTGCCAGCTTATCCCCTAATTGCATTTTCCATTAATCCCTTCAGAACAATTCTTCATAATCATCGGAGTCCTCCTGAGGATTCGTGTGATTGCCGCCTATGGTGACACTTCTGCCACCGGACATCTCGTGTCCGCGGTAACCGCCCTGCTGTCCGTAAGGAACTCCGTTTCTGGCGGGGGTACGTTCTGTCACAACACTTCGGCCTGTTCCTTCTGAGGGCCTGCCGGTATGTGCCGTACTTCTGTAGGTCTGGCCTGCAGATCTCGTACCCTGTCCGGAGGTTCTGGTCTGCTGACCTGCCGGACGTCGCTGTGTATTGATTTTCTTCACTGTATTGGTGGGCGCCGCAACTGTCATTTTGGGCACTGCCTTTACATAGTAATAATACTCGTCATCTTCAAACTGTACTTTCTCCGTTCTGCTATAGTCCAGACAGAATCGGAAAAATTCTATGATCTTGCAGGCGATCAGCGTAACAACGGCGCCTAACAGTGCGCTGACGATGGAGAGATTGGTATCGTACATCAGATCTCCCACCAGCAGGATCATCACTTCGATCATAACGCCGGCAACCATGGCAATGGTCCAGGAGTGATCCACACTCATTCTCCGGATCAGATACACCACGATCACGGTAATGGCAAATGCTGCGATCATCACCAGCATTGCCTTGTTCCCCAGCATTCCGTCAATCAGCAGGCGCAGTTTGGCAGTGGCTTCCTCTGCTCCCATGGAGTTGATGGTCGGAGCATTGGTGATCACCGTCTGGAGCAGATAATACACCACAACACCGCAGCCTACAGATACGCAGGACGCCGGGGTTCCGATCAGTCCCATTGCCACAGGCATCACATAGGGCAGCTTCAGCATACAAAGCACCGGGGTCAGTACCACTACCAGTGCTTCCTTCGCGGTAAATCTGAGAAACAGCAGATACAGCAACAGGAAAACAACCAGCCCAACCGCCGCGGTTTCAATAGAGAGTGCATACATATGAAGCACTGCAAACATCATTGCAAAAAAAGCCATAAATCCGGTGGGCAGGAAAGAACACAGCAGCGATACGATCAGCACGATGGCCATGTTATCCAGCTTTGTCATATATCCCATTTTGCCGTTTATGATGCTCAGCACGATAACGCCGAGTAAAAACTTGATCACCGGCAGAATAAAAGCTTCATTTCTGCTGTAGATCTTCTTGAGATTCTCTCTTAATTCCAGTAAAGCAGTCATATTTCCTCCAGGTCAATCTGTGTAGGCCGTTTACTCATTGTAAATGGAATTCAACTTCTTCAGATTGTTATAATAGCATTTCAGGCTCTTTTTCGCCCGTGCATAGCGCAGAGAGCAGATCAGATAAGATGCCACTCCATACACTACAACCGTTATTCCATAGTACAGCAGAACATTTTTTCCAAAACCGATCAGGTCCATCTTGTAAATATCCTGCATGAAATTCTCAAAATCATAGAACACAAACAACGCAAAGCAGACTCCATACGCGATCGTCGCACACAGAATGGACTTCAACACCTGTATGGCGATGTAGTCACTGCGGAAATAACGGCCGATGGCCATATTCTTTTTGCCTTCATTCTCTTCATAAGATGCCATTTGCGTCATCAGTATGACTTTTTCTTCGTTCAGCATAATTCCTCCGCTTACAAATGCTTACAGAAAACGCATTCTTTCTCCGTCTCTGGATGTTCTGGGGCTCTGCTGGGGCGCAGTCGGCTTCTTCGGCAGTACACTCTGCAGATCCATGGCCATATCATATTTGCACTTTTCGCAAAATCTTCCGCTGCGGATCGGTGCTCCGCATTTCTCACAGTTCAGCAGAATACTGGATCCTTCTGTCAGTTCCAGTCTCTCTTCTCTCAGCCACTGCTGGATCTGGGACGGCTCCACGTCACAGTTCTCCGATACATCCTGAATACTTACACCGGGGTTATTACGGATGTATTCCTTTACCTCCTGGAACTTGGCTTCCATCTTCTCACGGCAATGCGGGCACAGAAACGGTCCTGCCACATAGTTAAAAATATGTCCGCACATTCTGCAATTTCTTATATTCATAGTATCTCACACCTTCCTGATCATACACCAGACCCACAGGCCAATGTCACGCAATACACTTTTGACACTCCGTGCTCTTTTAACAGTGCTGCGATCTCATCCAGGGTCGTACCTGTTGTATAAATATCATCCACCAGAATAATCCGGTCATATAATTTTACATCATTTCTGCCTATAATAAAAGCCTTTTTCAAATTATTTTGCCGTTCTGTGGGATTTAAATGCTTCATCGGTGCTGTATTTCTCACCCGTTTTACCAGTTTCTCATCTACCGGCAGTTCCAGGCTTCTGCCCAAAGCCCTTGCCAGACATGCTGCCTGGTTATATCCTCTTTTCCGCAGTTTCCCACGGTACAGCGGCACCGGAACTATAACGTCCGGACGCACCCGGCCGATAAAATCTCCCAACAGACGCGCCATTTCTTCTCCGAAAAAATCGCCGTATTCCTGCCGTCCACTATACTTAAAACGATAGATTGACGGAGCCACATCCCTGTATTCGTATAAAGTTCTGGCTCTGTCGTATTTATGTTCCCGGTGCATACAATCACCGCAATACTCCCGTTCCTCCGCCAGTTTCTTTCCGCAACGCATACACCACGGAGCCGTCACCGGCTTTAATTTAGGCAGACATTCCGGGCAGATTTTTCTGCCAAAAGGACGGACGATCCCGTCACAGACCGGGCATCTTCCGGGAAACAGCAGCTGTAATCCCGTTTCCTTTATTTTGCTTATGGTTTTTCTGATCTCTTTCTGCAATCTCAGGCTCCCGTTTTGTTTTCCGTCTACGGTGTATCATTTTCCGGCAGACAGCAGATCTCCCGGATCCGCTGCTCCAATCCCGTATATCTGCGATTCTCGCTGACATTCTCGATCATGTTCCGCACGGTCTCACTGCTTCCCAGAATGGTGACACAGTTCCTGGCACGGGTAATTCCGGTGTACAGAAGGTTGCGGTTGAACAGCATTCTGGGGCCGCCCAACAGTGGCAGGATCACCGCAGGATATTCGCTTCCCTGGGACTTATGGATCGTAATGGCATAAGAGAGTTCCAGTTCCTCCAATGCCGAGAAAGGATAGTTGACCCGTCTTCCGTCATCGAATTCCACCAGCAGTGTGGACATGGTATCATTGATTTCCTTAACCCTTCCCATATCTCCGTTGAATACGCCCATTCCCTTGTCGATGGGAATATTGTATCTCCCGACGATCTCCCATTCGATCTGGTAATTGTTTTTGATCTGCATGACCTTATCGCCTTCCCGGAAAACGGTATTGCCATAGGCATGCTCCTTTTTATGAGGATCCGCTGGATTCAGATAACGCTGTAAGATCTCATTCAACGTCTCACAGCCCAGGCTTCCCTTCCTCATAGGGGTCAGTACCTGAATATCAAAGGAGGTGGCTCCCACATATCTGGGCAGCATATCCTGAATCAGCTGGATCATGTGCTTATATATGACATTTACGTCATTTCTTTCCAGTAAAAAGAAATCCTTTGACTTATTGTCCAGAGTGATCTGCTCTCCTCTGTTAATCCGATGGGCATTGACGACAATGTCACTTTGTCCGGCCTGCCGGAAGATCTTCTCCAGAGTTACCATGGGGAACGCCCGGCTGTTCATGAGGTCCCGCAATACCTGTCCGGGTCCCACACTGGGCAGCTGGTCCACATCTCCCACCAGGATCAGTCGTGTTCCCGGAAGAATTGCTTTCAGAAGCGCCTGAAACAGTTGAATATCCACCATGGACATTTCATCAATGATCACTACATCCGCCTCTAAGGGGTTCTCCTGGTTCCGCTCGAAATTTGCCTTTCTGGTGTCGTCTTCCGACAGGGCACTGTTCAGTTCCAACAGACGATGAATGGTCTTCGCCTCAAATCCGGTGGCTTCCGTCATTCTCTTGGCTGCTCTGCCCGTAGGTGCTGCCAGAAAAATGTCCATGCCTTCCGATTCAAAGAATCGGATGATCATATTAATGGTGGTGGTTTTTCCGGTGCCGGGACCTCCTGACCGGATAAACCGGCCATTTTTGATACTTTCTTCCACTGCTTTCAACTGCAGTTCATCCAGTTCCATGGACAGATTTTCCGCCATGCGTTCCAGACGTTTGCGGATCGCTGCATCCTGGGAGGGAAGATTTTCTGCCTCCACCATAGGGATATTCAGATTCCTGAGCATATTGGCACAATTCAACTCCGCATAGTAATAAGAGGAAGCAAATACTGCTTCTCCCTTTGCCACAAGCTTTCGGTCCATGATAAGGTTATCCACCTGAGGACGGATATTTTCCTCTGATACCCCCAATAGTTCGGAAGCTCTGCGCAGCAGAAGATCCAACGGCAGATAACAATGACCTTCTCCCACCGCCTGCAGCAGGGTATACAGAATGCCACTGCGGATGCGGTAATCCGAGTCGGTATGAATGCCGATCTTCCCCGCGATCTCGTCCGCGATACGGAATCCCACACCACTGACATCCTCTGCCAGGCGATAGGGATTCTCCCGCATAACGCTGTACATTTCCATACCATAGGTATTATATATTTTTACGGCAAGAGTATTACTGATTCCGTATTGCTGTAAATAGACCAGTGCTTCCCGGAGATCCTTTTTTTCTTCCATCTGGATAGCGATCTCCTGTGCCTTACGTTCGCTGATCCCCTTTACCTCAGCCAGACGCTCCGGCTCCTCCTCGATGATGCGGAAAGTATCGTCTCCGAATTTTTTTACGATTCTGGCTGCCAGTGCCTCACCGACTCCCCGGATTGCTCCGGAACCCAGATACCGTTCCATTCCCACACGGTCGGTCGGTGTTACGGTCTCGTAGCTCTGGATCTTGAACTGTCGGCCGTATACGGGATGTTCTATGTATTCTCCCTCTGCGGAAATATTTTCTCCCTGGGTCAGTCCTTTGCACATACCGACACAGGTCATCTCTTCCCCTTCTGTCGACAGGATCATTACCGTATATCCGTTTTCACTGTTTTGAAACACAATATGGTCTACAAAACCTGTAATCGTCTCCATTTTTAGTCCTCATACTATCTGTCTGTTGATTTGTGGGTTTCAAGGCTGTTCTCTCCGAATTGGGAAGAGGTCACCGCGGTGGCGGCGTAAGATAAAAAAGATCAGGGCTGCCGGAAATGGCAGCCCGAAGTCGCTACTCAAGATTGTAATTACGCTTCATCTGCTCATATAGCATCTGTGCCAATCCCAGACTGTTCTGCTCCGTAGAGTCGGATGCGATCTGCTGTACCATCTCATCCTTATAGTAATCCATAAGCTGGGAGTTGGAAGAAGTCTCATCGCTCTCAGGGATGGTCTTCATCATTTCCTTGAACATCTGCTCCAGGAAATAAGCCTCGAACTGCTTGCAGGCATCCATCAGTTCATCGTCTGTTGCTTTGGTGTAATCCGAACCGTTTAACTGGTTCTGCAATTTGGAAGCCGTCTGGTTCGCCGCATTGGTGTATGCGGTGCTGTCCAGAGCGGAACTGCCGTATATAGAAGAGATATCCATAATTTATCCTTTCTAAATTCCACGGTAATGCGACGGGCATTCGCCCTATCAAACCGCAATCTGACGTTTCCGCCTGCAAGCAGGCGAATCGTCTCTACGGTAATGAGCAATGCATCTCGTAAACGCTTCGCGTTTCCTTCGATGTCGGGCATTCGCCCTATCAAACCGCAATCTGACGTTTCCGCCTGCAAGCAGGCGAATCGTCATCTTACGGTTTGACATTTCTCATTACCTACGCAGGTTGTTGGCCTGCTGTAGCATCTCATCGGATGCTGTGATGGCTTTGGAGTTGAGTTCGTAGGCACGCTGTGCAACGATCATGTTGACCATCTCGTCTACGACCTGTACATTGGAGCTTTCCAGATATCCCTGGATAATACTGCTCTTTTCTACATTATTATTTCTTGCTTCGTTGATAGCCTGTCCGCTGGCTGCGGTCTGCTGATACAGGCTGTCTGCCAGTCTTTCCAGTCCGTTCGGATTATTGAACTGGAAAACACCTATTGTGATGCCGATAGGCTGAGGTTTGTTCTTTGCATCGGGATAACACAGACTTCCGTCCTTGCTGACTGTAATATTGCTCATCACATAATTGCTGCCCAGAACAATTGCTTTACCCTGTGTATCCAGTACCGGAAGTCCATCAGAAGTAGCCAGCATATTGCCGCCGTTGGCTGCAAGAGTAAACTTCAGATTACCGTTTCTGGTGTAGTAGGTATTGCCGTCCGCTCCTCTTACTGCAAAGAAACCCTTGCCATCAATTGCAAATGCGGTGTCGCTGTCGGATGCTGTCAGACTTCCTTCCTTAAATACGGAACTGATGGAAGCATTTCTTACACCGAGACCTACCTGCGCACTGCCGGGCTTGGTATCTCCGTTTGCGGAAGTTGTCTTCGTCTGGATGTTCTGGTATAACAGGCTCTTGAATTCATTCACCTGTGTTTTGTAACCTGTGGTGTTTACATTTGCCAGGTTGTTGGCAATCGTATCCACATTTGTCTGCTGTGCGATCATGCCGGTCGCTGCTGTCCATAAGCTTCTGACCATATGTAGTCTCCTCTCACAATGTCCCTTATGTCATCCATGACCTGATTTTTATCCTGAAAATATTCTATAATCAGTTATCGGCTGTCCCAGCCGAATTCATTACTACAGTTTACCAATCTGGTTCGCTGCTACATCCAGAGTGCCATCAATGGTCTGGACCACCTTCTGGTTGGATTCATATGCTCTGGTAATGGAGATCAGATTTACCATCTCGGATACAATCTGTACATTTGCCATCTCCAGATAGCCTGACTTCACCTGTGCATCTGCCGTAGTCGTTTTGGCCCCTTCAATGGGCTGATAATAGGTCTCTCCATATTTTTCCAGGTAATCATAATCTTCAAAGTCCGTCACCTGAATTCTGGCAACTGCCTGATCGTTCTGATAAATCGTACCGTCATCGGTGATCTTGGAATCCAGCAGTGTGTTCAGGCGGATCCTCCTGTTCTGGGTATCCAGAACATAGTCACCCTCTTCCGTTACCAGATATCCATCCTTATTCAGTGTAAACTGTCCTGCACGGGTGTATTTGGTGTCGGTCTCTCCTGCCTTATTGGTAAATTCAATGGCAAAAAAGCCATCTCCGGCTAATGCCAGATCATAGGTATTATCCGTAATGCGGAAAGATCCCTGAGTATAATCGGTATAATTCTCTCCGATCTTCACTCCGGGATTTTTGATACCGATCCTCTGGACATTTCTCATGCCTACCGACTGGTCCTTGATCTTGACCGTCAGCACATCATTAAAGGACTGGCTGGTGGATCCTTCCTTTTTATATCCGACGGTAGATGCATTGGCCAGATTGTTGGTCATGATATCCATTCTGTTCTGTTCGTTTACCATACCGGTGTAAGCGGTATACAAGCCTTTAACCATTCATATCCTCCATTTGCGGCTGCGATCCTTCGACAAATGTACGGCATCCTGCCTTAGTCTATCTTTTCCGGTTCCCCGGAGCTGTCTGTGTTACTCTCTGTAGCCTGCCAGGAACTCTACGTATTTACCGGTTCCAATGGCCACTGCTGTCATGGGATCCTCTGCTGTCATGGTGTTGATACCTGTCTTGGCAGAGATCAGATCTTCCAGACCGCGCAGCAGGCTTCCACCTCCGGTCAGTACGATTCCTCTGTCTGCAATATCGGCTGCCAGCTCAGGGGGAGTCTTCTCCAGTACGCTGTGAATGGTCTCCACGATCTGTGCGGTAGTCTCGCGCAATGCCTCCTCGGTCTCCTCGGAAGACACCTTAACAGTCTTGGGCAGACCGGTCACGAGGTTACGTCCTCTGACATCCATATAATCCACTTCCGCTCTCTTGTAGCAGGAACCGATCTTGATCTTCAGATCCTCTGCGGTTCTCTCACCGATGAGCAGATTATGTTTTTTACGCATATAACGCACAATGGCTTCATCAAAATCATCGCCTGCGATCTTGATGGAAGCACTGACTACAGTACCTCCCAGAGATATGACTGCGATATCGGAAGTACCGCCGCCGATATCTACGATCATATTACCGCAAGGCTTGGAAATATCAATACCCGCACCGATAGCAGCTGCGATGGGTTCCTCAATAATGGAAACCTCTCTGGCACCTGCCTGGTAGGTAGCATCTTCGCCCTGCATCTTTTCTTCCGGCTCGTACTTCTCTACCTCTGTAACGCCGCTGGGAACACATACAGCTATACGGGGCTTACGGAAAGTTCTCTTCCCCAGCGCTTTCTGGATAAAGTATTTCATCATTTTCTCGGTTACGGTATAATCAGAGATAACACCCTGACGTAACGGTCTTACGGCTACGATGTTGCCGGGAGTTCTTCCCAGCATCAGTCTTGCATCCTCACCGATGGCTTTAATCTTATTTGTATCTCTATCAAAAGCTACAACAGAGGGCTCCTTTAATACAACGCCCTTTCCTCTGATGTATACCAGAATGCTGGCGGTACCTAAATCAATTCCGATATCTGTGCACTGCATCTTTTTTATTACCCCTTTCCGATGGTATCTATCTATAAGTCTTGACTCTACACGCTATTTTAGTCATATACATCATATTATAACTGAATTTTTTCCATTTTCATAGAGGGTAATTCTTAAAATTTGATAACTATTCAGAATCAGGGAGCCATGAAAGAGCGTTTTGCGAATGGGGGGCTGAATAGTTATCGTAGTTTCTTGTCCTTCTCCAGCATCTTTTTCACATAGTAACCGGTGTAGGATTTTTTCACCTTGACGATCTCTTCCGGGGTTCCCTTGGCGATCACTGTACCACCGCGGTCTCCGCCTTCCGGTCCCATATCGATGATATAATCCGCGGTCTTGATCACATCCAGATTATGCTCGATGACAACCACCGTGTTGCCGCCGTCCGCCAGTCTGTGCAGGATCTCCACCAGCTTATGGACATCCTCAAAATGCAGTCCTGTGGTAGGCTCATCCAGGATATAGATGGTCCTGCCGGTACTTCTTCTGGAAAGCTCCGTGGCCAGCTTGATACGCTGTGCCTCACCACCGGACAGGGTAGTGGAAGGCTGTCCCAGCTTTACATAGGAAAGTCCCACATCATACAGGGTCTCGATCTTTCTGCGGATAAACGGTACATTTTCGAAGAAAGGCAATGCTTCTTCCACCGTCATATCCAACACATCAAAAATACTCTTGCCTTTGTATTTTACATCCAGTGTCTCACGGTTGTATCTCTTACCGCCGCAGACCTCACAGGGCACATAGACATCCGGCAGGAAATGCATCTCGATCTTGATGATACCATTGCCACCGCAGGCTTCACATCTTCCGCCCTTGACATTGAAGCTGAATCGTCCCTTGCTGTAACCCTTGGCCTTTGCGTCCGCCGTAGAAGCAAACAGATCGCGGATCAGATCAAATACTCCGGTATAAGTAGCGGGGTTGGATCTGGGAGTCCGTCCGATGGGAGACTGGTCAATGTTGATGACTTTGTCCAGCTGTTCCACACCTTCGATACCCTTGTGTCTGCCGGGAATGCAGCGGGCACGGTTCAATTCTCTCGCCAGATGCTTGTAGAGGATCTCATTCACCAGTGAACTTTTTCCGGAACCGGAGACACCGGTGACACAGGTCATCACACCCAGAGGAATTTCTACATCTACGTTTTTCAGGTTGTTTTCCTGAGCTCCCAGTACTTTGATCCAGCCGGTGGGAGTCCTTCTGGTCTCCGGTACGGGAATCCGCTTTTTGCCGCTGAGGTACTGTCCCGTAATGGATTCCGGAATCTGCATGATCTCTTCCGCTGTGCCGCAGGCAATGACCTCTCCGCCGTGGGAACCGGCTCCCGGACCAATGTCCACGATATAATCCGCTGCCAGCATGGTGTCTTCATCATGCTCTACCACTACCAGAGTGTTCCCCAGATCCCGCAGGTTCTTCAGAGTATTCAGCAGTTTGTCATTGTCTCTCTGGTGCAGGCCGATGCTGGGCTCGTCCAGAATATAGCATACACCCACCAGTCCGGAACCGATCTGCGTAGCCAGACGGATACGCTGTGCTTCACCGCCGGACAGGGTAGCCGTAGCTCTGGCCAGGGACAGATATTCCAGTCCTACATCCACCAGGAATCCCACTCTGGCGCGGATCTCCTTCAGGACTCTCTCTCCGATGAACTGCTGCTGTTTCGTCAGTGTCATGGTATCTAAAAACTTCTGCAGGTCGCGGATAGACATGGAAGTGATCTCGTAAATATTTTTATCGCATACCGTAACTGCCAGGGATTCCTTCTTCAGACGCATTCCCTTACACTCTTTACAGGGAGTGATGCGCATGAAGGTCTCATATTCCTGTTTGCTGCTCTCGGAAGCGGTCTCACGATAGCGGCGCTCCACATTTTTGATCAGGCCTTCAAAGGCTACTGGATACACACCACTGCCGCGCTGGCCGGTATAATGCACCAGGACCTCTTTACCGTTGGTGCCGTGGAGCAGAATGTCATGAATCTTCTGGGGATAATCCTGGAAGGGAGTATCCAGATCAAAATTATATTCCTTCGCCAGTGCCCGCAGAATAGCATTGGTAAAGCTGGACTTGTCCGCACAGGACTGCCAGCCCATGACCGTGATGGCTCCCTCATTGATGCTGAGTCTCTTGTCCGGGATCATCAGATCCTCGTCAAATTCCATCTTATATCCCAGGCCGAAGCATACCGGGCAGGCACCGAAAGGATTGTTGAAGGAAAAGCTTCTGGGTTCCACTTCGCTGACACTGATACCACAGTCCGGACAGGAAAAGCTCTGGCTGAAAGTCACCGGTTCGCCGCCGATCACATCCACCACCAGCAGCCCCTCTGCCAGTTCCAGTACATTTTCAATAGAGTCTGTCAGACGGCGCTGAATACCATCCTTTACCACCAGACGATCTACCACGATGTCGATATTGTGCTTGATATTTTTATCCAGTTTGATCTCTTCCGTCAGTTCATACATGCTGCCGTCGATCCGTACCCGGACATAACCGCTTCTCTTGGCGCGCTCCAACACCTTGGCATGCTCGCCCTTGCGGCCTCTGACCACGGGGGCCAGCAACTGGATCTTCGTGCCTTCTCCCATGTTCATGATCTGATCCACCATCTGATCTACAGTCTGCTTGGCAATCTCTCTGCCACACTTCGGGCAGTGGGGAATACCGATTCTCGCATACAGCAGACGGAAATAGTCATAAATCTCTGTTACCGTACCTACGGTAGAACGAGGGTTACGGTTGGTGGATTTCTGGTCAATGGAGATAGCGGGGGACAGTCCTTCGATGCTTTCCACATTGGGCTTCTCCATCTGGCCCAGGAACTGTCTCGCATAGGAGGACAGGGATTCCATGTAGCGTCTCTGTCCCTCTGCATAGATCGTGTCGAATGCCAGAGAGGACTTACCGGAACCGGACATACCGGTCAATACCACCAGCTCGTTTCTGGGAATGTCCACATTAATGTTTTTCAGGTTATGTTCATTGGCACCCCGGATCTTAATGTACTCCCGGGGACGCATCTTCTTTGCTTCTTCCATTGTCTTGCCTTTCTTAAATAAAATATCGTTCTCCAATTATTCAGAGCCCCATTCGCAAAATCGCATCTTTGATGCTTTACTTTTATTCCATATCATTTAATTGTTTCTTTAATTCAAGCATTTTATCTCTAAGTTCTGCTGCCGCTTCGAAATTCAGGTCTGCCGCTGCTTTCTGCATCTTCTTCTGGATCTCGCCGATCAGCTTCTCCAGTTCCTTCTTCGTCATGGATTCGGGATCCTTCTCAAAGCGTACCTCTTCCTTGGCGATTACCTTGGAGATGCTGATAAGATCACGCACCGCCTTTTTGATCGTCTGGGGGGTGATACCATGTTCTTCATTATATTTCATCTGGATCTCACGACGTCTGTTGGTCTCATCCAGTGCTTCCCGCATGGAGTCCGTGATGGTGTCCGCATACATGATGACATGGCCTTCCGCATTACGGGCCGCACGGCCGATGGTCTGGATCAGGGAAGTCGCACTTCTAAGGAATCCTTCCTTATCCGCATCCAGAATGGCCACCAGAGTGATCTCCGGAATATCCAGACCCTCTCGCAACAGGTTGATACCTACCAGTACATCGAACACATCCAGACGCATATCCCGGATGATCTGGGCACGCTCCAGCGTATCAATGTCAGAATGCAGATATTTCACCCGAATACCGACTTCCTTCATATAATCCGTAAGATCCTCTGCCATCCGCTTGGTCAGTGTGGTGATCAGTACCTTATGATGCTGTGCGATCTCCTTGTTGACCTCTCCGATCAGGTCATCGATCTGTCCCTCTACCGGGCGCACCTGTACTTCCGGATCCAGCAGACCTGTGGGACGAATGATCTGCTCTGTCCGCAGCAGTTCATGATCCTTCTCATAATCGGAAGGAGTGGCGGATACGAACATCATCTGGTCGATATGCGCCTCGAATTCCTCAAAGTTCAACGGTCTATTATCCAGTGCCGAGGGCAGACGGAAACCATAGTCCACCAGTGTCTGCTTTCGCGAGCGGTCCCCGGCATACATACCGCGGATCTGTGGGATCGTCATATGGGACTCGTCCACGATAATCAGGAAATCATCCGGGAAAAAGTCCAACAGCGTCATGGGCGGTGCTCCCGCAGGAAGTCCGTTCAGATGTCTGGAATAGTTCTCGATACCGGAACAGAAACCGGTCTCCCGGAGCATCTCAATATCGAAATTCGTCCGTTCCGCAATCCGCTGGGCCTCGATCAGCTTGTCTTCGCCCTTGAAAAACTGTACCCGTTCCTTCATCTCTTCTTCGATATTGCCACAGGCAGCCTTGATTTTCTCCTGCGACACTACATAGTGGGATGCCGGAAAAATTGCCACATGGTTCAGTTCTGCATGAATTTTCCCCGTAAGCGGCTCCACCTCCGCGATCCGGTCGATCTCATCGCCGAAGAATTCTATCCGGATCAGATAATCGCCGCCCTGCGCCGGATATACTTCCACCACATCTCCGCGGACACGGAAGGTCGCACGCTGGATATCCATATCGTTACGGTTATACTGAATATCAATCAGTTCCCGCAGCACCTCATCCCGGTCCTTCACCATACCGGGGCGCAGGGATACGATCAAGTCCTGATATTCGTCAGGGCTTCCCAAGCCGTAGATACATGACACGCTGGCCACCACTACCACATCTCTGCGCTCCGCCAGGGATGCCGTAGCGGACAGGCGCAGTTTATCAATTTCATCATTGATGGAAGAATCTTTTGCAATATAGGTATCCGAAGAAGGCACATACGCCTCCGGCTGATAATAATCGTAATAGGAGACAAAATACTCCACCGCATTTTCCGGGAAAAATTCCTTCATTTCCCCGTAGAGCTGACCTGCCAGCGTCTTGTTATGTGCGATGATCAGCGTCGGTTTGTTCAATGCCTGGATGACATTCGCCATTGTAAAAGTCTTACCCGAACCGGTGACACCGAGCAATGTCTCGAACTGATTGCCCTGCCGGAAACCTTCCACCAGCTCCGCAATGGCCTGCGGCTGGTCTCCGGTAGGCTGATATTCGGAATGTAATTTGAATTGTGAGGGTTCGTTAGAATGATTCATGATGCCTCTCCGTGCAAATCTATCGTTGGAATAATGATCCATAACTATCCGGCAGCGTTACATCGCACCAGATAGTTATGGATAGTATTTTCACGTTACGCACAGATTATAGCAGATTTTTTTTGAAAAGTACAGATGGTTTCGAAAATACGTTCGAATGGTTTGTTCTTTTGTATCTCGCTTTGCCTGTAGAAATCTCTATACAATAAAGTG
>ENA-UEPV01001195-UEPV01001195.1-human-gut-metagenome-genome-assembly--contig:-NODE-1195-length-16769-cov-5.514079_pt1 | contig 16769 bp, 14 predicted proteins | sample MGYA00242942_ERZ507925 | MGnify/ENA primary metagenome ERZ507925 (study PRJEB26167, sample SAMN06115453) | human gut metagenome | host: Homo sapiens | place: China:Fujian | collected 2015-08-26... | reverse complement strand
CGGTTCGTTGGTCAAGCGGTTAAGACGCCGCCCTCTCACGGCGGAAACACGGGTTCGATTCCCGTACGGACTGCTAAAACAAAAAGCTCTCAGTACACAGTGCTGAGGGCTTTTTATTTTTGCAAGCAATTAATAACTATAAAACCACTTAGAACAAAAAGCTGATGCCTGCATGTAAGCATGACGCATCAGCTTTTTTATTCTTAAGGTGGCTCAAATCATTATGTCTAAAGTATAATAATACTTGCGCACTTCAAATCATTGCCCAGATTGTATACTCTGCCGGAATCGACACCGACAACAGTTGGTCGAAGAATGTAGTACTCGCTGTTTTTTACAACTCTTGCCTTTTCACCATTGCTAAGCTGTACAATTGAATCAACAGGATATAGAATCATACTGCTCATGAAAGCACGCATGACACCTATATCAAGCTGGTTTGTCATGGACATAAGCATCTCAACTGCATCACGCTGTGATAAGGCATCCTTGTACGGACGCTTTGTGACAAGCGCATCATAGACATCTGCGACAGACAAAATCTTTGCAAACTGACAGATTTTTGGTGCATCAAAGCCGAGTGGATATCCGGTTCCGTCAATGCGTTCGTGGTGCTGCAGCACTCCCATCAGTATAGAGTTGTTTAAATCCTTTCGGTCTTTTAGCATATTGTAGCCGTACACGGAATGTTTTTTCATGATATTAAACTCATCATCCGTGAGCCTGCCCGGCTTGTTTAGAATCTCATTGGGGATCATTGTCTTACCTATATCGTGCAGCAGGCCGGATACACCTATGTCGTGGATTTCGTTGTCAGGCAGCTTCATCTGCTTGGCAAGAATCATTGAAATAGTAGCCACATCCACACTGTGCTTGAAGGTGTACTCATCGCTTGTTTTGAGGGAACTGATATCGACAGCTATGGCATCGTTTTCATTGATGGCCTCCATGAGCGAGTCTGCAATCATGTTTGTTGCCTGTGTTAGCTCCTCGGAGTTAGTGTTGTTGAAGATGTACTGGACACCGGTTGATACACGCTGCCTGACACTGTCGCTTAAGGTGACCTTGGAACGGTCGTCCGTACGCAGCTGTTTGACCATGGCGGCAGCCTTTGGAGACAGTATGGCATCCGGATCGTCAGGATCAGCACTTCCCTCGCGGATGTATACTGACATTATACCGAGCTTAAGCAGCGAAGAGATGATATAATCATCGATAGCTGAGCCCTGTACCACCAGGTTACGGCCGGTAGGATCCTTGATGACCTGATCAATAATCATGCCGGGTTTCAATTGTCGTGTTCTCATATATCTGCGTTTAATCATTTTTGCCCCAAAACTAAATAAGTCTACTCTAAAAACAATTCAAAATACTACGAATATTATATAGTGTATTTGTACTAAAAACAATCATAAATTGAGATTTTTTAGTGTTTTTTTGTAATAAAACAACCCCGGCATTTGCCGGGGCTGATGATGGTATTGTATTTATCAAAATCAGAGGTTAGATGTGGTGACCGCCGCCGCTGTGACTGCCGCCACTATGACCGCCACCACCGCTGTGACCGCCACTTGAGCCTGAGCTTTGTGGACTGTAGTGTCTTGTCTGGCTCATAAAGCGTGCGCGTGCATTTTGAATCTCTACCTTTGTAAATGCTGCACCCATGAGCTCGTTGCTCTTAGCCTTGCGGCCCTTTGACAGGGATAATGCATATACAAAGCAAAAAATCATGCCGGCAGCGAGAGCGATAAAGATACTGGAAATGTATCTGAGAGGCTGTGATATATGTCCGCCTGCGAGGACTGTGTTGACCTGGTCTATTGTTTCCATGCAGCAGGTGAAATAGTCGTAATCATGACTTGAGGTGGCATATATATAAGTGTTGTCACAGATGGAGTTACATTTTGAGTTCGGGATGGTTCTCTGCGTGCTTCCCTCACAAGCCAGATAAATCTCGTCTAAATCTCTGTCTATCACGAAAATGACACCGTTTGCGCCATTTCCGAAATAGCCTTCAAAGGTATTGACTGCATAGCTTTCGGTGCTTCCGTAAGGATGTGAGGTAGTGGTGACAACGGCTATATTGCAGTAGTCGGTTGTCTTTTTCATCTGTGAGATGAGCTTGCTCTTTGCGGCATCGTCAATGAAATTGGCAGAGTCCTCAAGGATGTACTCATAGCCGGTAGACTTGTTTGTACCGCTTAGATTGGAAGCTGCGGCTGTCTCGGTGGCATATACATTTGATGAGCTGCTCAAAACAAGGACTGTAACAAGCAAAAATAATGTAAATAAAGCTGAGCACATGCATTTTATACAATGCAAAAAAGGACTTTTAAAATTATTTCTATGCACGGTCGTCACCTCCCTTATGTGTGGCAAACTGAGGCAGCTTGCGAGTTGTGAGCACATTGAATGCGCGGATGACATTGATTAGTGTGATAAGCACTGAGGCAATGATGATAAAAGCAGCACCATAGTACCATGCATCTAGCACCGGCTGGAAAAGTAGCACTGCATCGCCAATAAGCATGGATACCATGCCAAAGATGAGTCCGGCAACTCCATTGTGTCCGGGCATCCGGTCAAAGCTTGAGAAGGCTCTGATTGAAAAAATAAATGATATGATGGTCAAAATAACAAATAAAATCAGGCTGCCGTCTGCATTGCCAAAGCTGCCTCCGATACCTGCAATGATTGCAAACAGAGCAGGAACAAATTGAATGACAAATATAAAAAGTATAAAGTAAGCTATAAACGATGTGTTTGTCTTTTTCTTTATGGTTTTCGTGGCCTTTTTTGCAGCCTTAAGGCGTCTGCGGTTGTTGATTGCACCAAGTGCCTCTGGCTGTTCCTTTGCGATACGGCCCTTATCCTCGGTACCGGCTTCCTTTACAGCAATCATGGTCAGCTCCTGTGAGTAACAGATATTTGCGATAATCGCAAGCACACCGACTATGGTGAGAGTCATTCCGGGAGTGAGAACCGTCAGCAGACATAATAAAATGTATACCGGAATTGCCGCAATCAGCGAGCCTAGCAGGAATTTACCGACAGATATAGGCAGATCTGCAACAACCTTACCTGTCTGGCCGTTTACCGTGGCATATGCCACACGATCCTTGTTGCGGTATGACAAAAACCATACCGGAAACATTGAGTAGTCGGTCTCTTTTACAGTAGTGCCAAGACTTAAAGGCGAAAGGGCAGCAGAGTCACTGTCGATTGACAAGCCGGTAAAGGCTGGCTCCTTGCTTATTTCGCTTACTGTGTTTGTGCAGGTTGCATCCATTGCGTCACTTGCGTAAATCGTTGATGGTAAATCAGCTGTATCAGCGTAAAAACCACTTAAGAATGCCGGCGTAAAGCGCTTCATATTTTTCACATCATATGGTGCAAGCTTCTCGCTGATGCTGTCATCAAAGGATGAAGATGCATCGTAGGACAGTCCTTTGTAGTAGGCATCGAGATCTCCCTCGAGCCTGTAATGGTCTGTGATGATGTAATCTCCTGAACGGTGGGATCTTTTCGCCGGAAGTGAAATAGGAGCCTTCTGGGTGACATAATATGTCCAGTAAGGCATGTAGATACCCCTGAATCCATCGATAAACTTAGGATCCTTAAGCTCCTTTGGCGCAAAAATTGCCTTTTTCATGAGGCTCATGTAGGCCTGCTTACAGTCATCCTTGGTCTTTGCAAATGGTATGATATAAGCCGGCTTGTGCTCCTTTTGCATGCGGCTGTAGAGCACAGTTGATGCACCGCAGAAGCTGCAGAAGCCAGCTGCGGTATCGTCTGTGCTCAGGATTTCTCCTCCGCACTGAGGGCATGTGAAAATGGTTGCGTCGAAGTCCTTCTGGACCTCGGCGTCAGAGGTTTTGTCCTCGTACGCGTAAGGGTCGAAAAGTGAATGACAGTATTCACAGGCTAACTGGCCTGATTTGATGTCAAACTTCACATTTCCACCGCAATTTTTACATGCGAACATTTTGTTTCTCCTTTCTATTCCCTTTTACTTTTTTATCTGCTTGAATAAATAATTCCTTCCAGATTGACGGATGGAAGAGGATGAGCAGTGGAAACAGCTCGAGTCTTCCGGCAAGCATGTCAAACATCAGTATATATTTGGAGAAATTATTAAAAAAGCCGAAATTGCATGTTGGACCGACCAGAGAAAGACCCGGTCCGATATTGTTAAATGTAGCTGCGACAGCCGTGAAATTGGTAGTGAAATCATAGTTTTCAACGGAAACAAGCAGCATTGAAACAACAAAAATGACGGCGTACGTCATGAAATAAACATTTATTGACCTGATAACATCATGGTCTACAGGCTTGTGCTCAAAGGTGAGCTTTTTCACACTCTTTGGGTGAATGTAGCCATTTAATTCCTTGCCTATTGTCTTTACAGCGATAACAATACGCGATACCTTGATACCTCCGCCTGTGCTTCCGGCACATGCGCCAATGAACATCAAAAGCACAAGCAGTGTCTTTGAAAGCTCAGGCCATCTGTCGAAATCGGTGCTCGAAAATCCGGTTGTCGTGATGATTGAGCCAACCTGAAACGCAGCCTTTGTAACTGCATCGAACACGCCGGTGCACATATGAGCGATATTCACGCTTATGACTACAACGGATGCTATTATGATACCGAAATAGTATCTGACCTCCTCAACCTTAAGTGCGTCACGGATGTGACCGAAGAAAAGCAGGTAGTAAGCGTTGAAATTGACACCGAAAAGTATCATAAATATGGTAACAACCCACTGCAGATAAACATTGTAGCTGCAAAAGCTGTCGTTTTTGATACCGAAGCCTCCTGTTCCGGCTGTGCCGAGAGAGGTACAGATGGCATCGTAAAGAGGCATTTTCCCGAAAAGCAGGAAAATAATCTCCATAGTCGTAAGACCAAAGTATATTATGTATAAAAGCCTGGCAGTGTGCCGCATCTTTGGAACGAGCTTTCCAACCGAAGGCCCGGGGCTTTCTGCGCGCATCAGGTTTATATTGCTGCCGCCTGAAAGCGGGATGATTGCCAGAAGAAAAACAAGCACACCCATACCGCCAATCCAGTGCGTAAAGCAGCGCCAGAAATTCATGCAATAGGAGAGTGATTCTACCTCAGGCAGGATGCTCGCTCCTGTCGTGGTGAAGCCGGAGATGGTCTCAAAAAGAGCATCTGTGAAGCTTGGAATCTCTCCTGATATGTAAAACGGCAGACAGCCGAATATACTCAGTACAATCCAGCCCAGTGCGGTTGTAGCACAGCCCTCCTTCAGGTAAAAGGTAAAATCCCTCGGTTTTTTAGCCGAAAAAATAAAACCGATAGCTATGCTTATGAGTGCAACAATCAAAAAGTAGATGCCGCTTTTTTCATAATAAATACCGGCAACAATACATGGCAGAAGCAGCAAAAAGCCTTCAAGCTTTAAAATATATCCCAAAAGATATCGAATTACTGAAGTGTTCATATCATTCCCCCACTATTCCATAATATCCTGAAGATTCGTAAAGCCGGTATGGGTTGTTATAATCATGACAGTGTCATTTTTTTGTATGCAGTCATTACCTGTAGGAATGATAATTTTGCCGTTTCGGTTGATGAAGCAGATGAGCAGATGCTTTTTGAGCTTTAGGTCTCGAAGCGGTATGTCTGTCACATTTGAGTTTTCTGATACAAAGAACTCAATTGCTTCAACTCTTGAGTCGTACATGTGGTAGAGAGTCTCTATATTGCAGTTCATAGAGTTTTTCTTTGCACGGACATAGGCAATTATGGCTTCTGATGTGATGTATTTTGGCGAGATTACACTGCCAAGGTCCAGGCTGTTTATGACATTGGTAAAAGTTATACGATTAAGCTTTGTTATGACCTTTGCATTGGAAACCTGCTTCGCATAGAGCGTAAGCATGATGTTTTCCTCGTCTATACCGGTAAGAGGTACAAATGACTGGCAGGTCTCTATGCCCTCTTCCTTTAAGAGTGCCTGTTCTGTTCCGTCACCGTTTATGATGACAGCATCCGGAAGCAGTATGGAAAGTTCTTCACAGCGCTCGAAGCTATTTTCGATTATTTTGACCTTTATGCCACGTGATATGAGCTGCTTTGCCAGGTAATATGCGGCTTTGCCGCCTCCGATAATCAGTGTATTTTTTACGCTGTGTGTATTGACTCCGATGTGGCTGAAAAACTCCTTTGTATGTCTGCGTTCGCCGACAAATGACAGCTTATCGCCCTTGCGGAGCACAAAATCACCTGATGGGATAGTGACCTCATCATCTCTCTCGACTGCACCGATAAGTATGTTGGCATGGTGCCTGGTGCCCAGATCCATGAGCTTTGTTCCGTCGAGGATGCTGCCCTCGGGAATCTCATATTTGATGAGCTGTGCCTGACCGTGAGCAAAGTTTGTCACCTCAAGGCTGGACGGCAGATGAAGAATATGAGCCATCTCAATAGCTGCCTCAAGCTCAGGGTTGATAATGAGTGCAAGACCAAGCTTGTCGCGCAGATATTTGGCCTCCTGGCTGTATTCAGGCGTTCTGACTCTGGCTATAGCAGCACAGTTGCCGACCTGTGTGGCAATGGTACAGCATAGCAGATTCAGCTCATCAGAGCCTGTGACTGCGATGATTAAGTCGGCATCATCAATACCCGCTTCCTGCAGTATCTTGTAGCTGGCACCATTTCCTGCAATACCCATTACATCATAGATATTGGATACCTGGGAAATCCTCTCCCTGTTTTTGTCGACAATTGTTATGTCGTGCCCCTCCTTGCCAAGCTGCTCAACGAGAGTACGGCCTACCTTGCCGCATCCGACGATGATAATTCTCAGTCCCTGGGAGGGAACCACTCCTTTTTTGAACATTATTTCCTCCGTATATAAAAATATAATGATATGAGGGTCAAAAGGTATTTTGCCCCTCATTTATGATTGTGTGGTGGATAGAATTATTATGACTATCATATATCAATGGATTATAACATAACGCATATATATTTCATAGAGAAAAAAGTCCCAAAAATATGAGATTGTAATAAAGTACAAAAAGTGATAAAATTAATTTTAATTGTAGTATTTGAATAGCTGTTTGAACAGCAATAAGAGATAGATTTTTGGAGCTTTAAGTAATGACGGGATTTTTAAAGGCAAACTACCATACGCACACCTATAGGTGCCAGCATGCATATGGCAGCGAGCGAGAATATATAGAGGCGGCTATCAGAATGGGTATCGCAGAGCTTGGCTTTTCAGACCATGTGCCGTGCCCCTTTAAGGATGGCTATGTGTCGGGCATCCGGATGACGATGGAGCAGGCACCGGAGTATGTGTATGCCATCAGGGAGCTTGGGAAGGAGTATGCATCCGACATAAAGCTTTACGTTGGCTTTGAGGCGGAGTACATACCGGAGTTTTTCAAGGAGCAGAAGGCTATGTTTGACAGGCTTGGCTGTGATTACATGATAATGGGCCAGCATTTTATGAAATCAGAGCAGACAGGCCCGTATACAGGTACACCGACAGATGACGAGAGCCGCATACGCGAGTATGTGGATACGGTTATAGAGGGCATGAAAACAGGCATGTACAGCTATTTAGCACATCCTGATTTAATAAATTATCAGGGCCTTGATTCCGTCTATGAATGGGAGATGACGAGGATGTGCAAGGCACTTAAGGAGCTTGACATACCGCTTGAGATAAACATGCTTGGTATCAGTGCAGGAAAGCACTATCCGACAGAGCGCTTCTGGTGTATACCGCATGACATCGGCAACAAAGTGATACTTGGGCTTGATGCACATACAGTGGACAATATATGTGATGTGGAAAGCTATGAAAAGGCACTTGATATAGTCAGAAAATATGACCTGAATCTTATTGACCGGATTGAGATATAGTTACTTACAAAATATCAAATACCAAAAGTGGGGAATGCTATGATTATTACAGAAGAAAAATATAATGAGGAATTAACAAGATATGTTTTGCCTTTTATCAGGCTTAATTTTGAAGATGGCTATATGAAGAGTGCAGATGGCACACGCATACATTACGGCTATGTGACGACACCTGTAGCAAAGGCTGCCATAGTCATATCACATGGATTTACAGAGTGTATGCCTAAATATTATGAGATGATTTACTATTTCGCAAAGGCCGGATACTCAGTATATATGGTGGAGCATCGAGGACACGGCTTTTCGGAAAGAAGTGTATCAGATATGAGCATGGTCACTGTAAACAGCTTTGACGATTATGTGAGTGACCTTGATATGTTTATCCGCGAGATTGTGATGAAGCGTGAGGGGCGCAGACCGCTTTACCTGTACGGTCACTCCATGGGAGGCGCGATAGCTGCTCTGTATCTTGAGAAGCATCCTGAGGTATTTACAAAGGCAGTACTTTCAAGCCCTATGATAGAGATGCTTTATGGCAATTTTTCACATTTTGCCGTGGAGGCGATACTGTTTGTCGCAAGTGTGCTTAACTGGAACGATAAATATCTGCCGAGCCAGACACAGTATACGGATGAGTATGATTTTGAATCGAGCTGTTGTCTGTCAAAGGCGCGCTATGACTACATATACAAGTGCAAGGTGGAGGAGGAACGCTATCGTACAAATGGCGCCACCTACAGATGGTGCAGAGCCGGGCGCAAGGCATCCAAATATATAAAGAAGCATGCACAGGAAATTAAAATACCGGTGCTGTTATGTCAGGCGGGAAAGGATTATCTGGTTTCAAATACCGCTGAGGATGAATTTATTGCGAAGCTGCCTCAGGGCATTAAGAAGGTCTATCCTGATTCAAAGCACGAGATATTTAATGCGGATGATGATACCTTGGAAAAGTTTTACTCAGATATCCTTGATTTTTGGGCTTGAACATGAAAATGAAATTCGTCAAGTGAAAAATGTGACATAAAAAATCATTTGTTTTGTTAGAAATGACATATGGATTTAAAATACAATATATAGTATAATCACAACTGTTGCGGACAAGATGTTAGTATTTAAGCCGATGGTAAGAGTACGTAAAGCATAGCCCGTACAGAGAAAAATAATAAAATATATCAATATTGTAACAGGTAAATATACTATCAAACAAATGTGAGGAGAAAGAGAATGTCAGACGAAGTTTTAGACGATGTAATGATTAAGGGTTCATGTAAGGGAAAAGCAGATGCTATTGTAAATTGCCAGTGCAATATCGAGAGTGCACCGGTCAGATGCGATTGCAGTCATAGGGAGGTCGAAATCTGAATGAGCAATTTTCTCAAGCGAGCCGCACACGGTGCGGCGGTCCCACATGAGAAGCGGACTTCCAATCTGGAGACAGTAGTGATGCCTCTGCCCTCCAAGATTGTCCTGTCCATGTCCCAGCACATCGGAGCGCCCGCCGCGCCCACGGTGAAAAAGGGAGATCAGGTCTATGTGGGCACAGTGGTGGGCAAGGCCGGCGGCTTTGTCTCCTCTGACATCCACTCCGGCGTGTCCGGCAAGGTGGATGGCATCACTACCATCATCGGGTCCAATGGGTCCAAGCAGACCGCGGTGGTCATCATCCCCGACGGGGAGCAGACCCCCGACCCCGCCGTGGCCCCACCCGAGGTCACGGACCTGAAGTCCTTCCAGGACGCGGTGCGTGCCAGCGGTCTGGTGGGTCTGGGCGGCGCAGGCTTCCCCACGGCGGTGAAGCTGGCCCCCAAGAACCTGGACGAGATCGACACGCTGGTCATCAACGGCGCAGAGTGCGAGCCCTATATCACCTCTGACAACCGCTGCATGATCGAGGACACCCACTTCATCTTCAGCGGCATCAAGGCCGTGATGAAGTATCTGAACATCCCCAAGTGCGTCATCGGCATCGAGGGCAACAAGCCCGAGGCCATCGCCAAGATGAAGGACGCCATCGACGCCCCGGGCATCGAGGTCAAGACCCTGGCCTGCCGTTACCCCCAGGGTGCTGAGAAGGTGCTCATCGAGAACTGCACCGGGCGGGAAGTTCCCTTCCCCGGTCTGCCCTCTGACGTGGGGGTCATCGTGATGAACATCACCTCCGTGGCCTTTGTGGGCAAGTACCTGGAGACCGGTATGCCCCTGACCACCAAGCGCCTGACTGTGGAGGGCGACATTATTAAGGAGGCCAAGAACGTAGAGGTCATTATCGGCACCCCTGTTCAGGAGCTGCTGGACTTCTGCGGCGGCCTCACCGACGAGCCGGGCAAGGTGCTCTACGGCGGCCCCATGATGGGCGCCTGTATCGCCGACCTGTCCCAGCCCGTGCTGAAGAACACCAACGCGGTGATGGCCTTCTCCAAGAAGTGGGCCCATCTGCCCAAGCAGACCAACTGTATCCACTGCGGCCGGTGCACCAACGCCTGCCCCCTGGGCCTGTCCGCCAAGGAGATCGTCCAGGCCTATCAGGACGGGAACGTGGACCTGCTGAAGGAGCTCAACGCCGACCTGTGTATGAGTTGCGGCACCTGCTCCTTCGTCTGCCCGGCCAAGCGGCCTCTGGCCCCCTCCATCGCCCTGGCTAAGATCATGATGAAGAACGGAGGGAAAAAGTAATGGGCAACAAACTCATCGTTACCGCCGCGCCCCACATCACCGGGCCGGACACCACGCAGAAGATCATGCAGCGGGTGTGTATCGCCCTGCTGCCCACGCTGATCGCATCTATCCTGATTTTTGGCATCAACTCCCTGATCCTCACGGTCATTACGGTGGCCGCCTGTGTGTTCTTCGAGTGGGGCTATTGCAAGCTGACAGGCCGTGAGGTCCCCGTGGGCGACTTCTCCGCCGCCGTCACCGGCGTGCTGCTGGCCTTTAACCTGCCCGCCACCCTGCCCTGGTGGATGGCCATCGTGGGCGCGTTCATCGCCATCGTCATCGTCAAGCAGCTGTTCGGCGGCCTGGGCTATAACGTGGCCAACCCCGCCATCGTGGCCCGCATCGCCCTGGCTATGGGCTTTGCCAGCCGCATGACCAACTATCCCCACCCCGCCAACGGCATCGACGCCCTGGCTTCCGCCACTCCTCTGGCCGTCAGCGGACAGATGGGCGCTGCCGACTATGTGACCCTGCTGCTGGGCAACCACGGCGGCGTGCTGGGCGAGACCTGCGCCATCACCCTGCTGCTGGGCGGCATCTATCTGATCGCCACCAAGGTCATCAGCCCCGTCATCCCCGTGACCTATCTGGCCACCGTGGCGGTGCTCAGCGCCGTCTCCGGCCATGACCCCATCGTACAGCTGCTCTCCGGCGGCCTGATGCTGGGTGCCTTCTTCATGGCCACCGACTATGTCACCTCGCCTACCACCAACAAGGGCAAGCTGGTGTTCGGCATCGGCCTGGGCATCATCACCTGCGCCATCCGGTTCCTGGGCACCATGAACGAGGGCGTGTCCTTTGCCATCCTGCTGATGAATCTGCTGGTGCCTTACATCGAGATCCTCACCCGTCAGGACCGGCTGGGCATTGCCAAGGCCAAGGCCAAGAAGGAGGGTGCAGCGAAATGAGCAACTGGAACAAGATCTTTAAGCCCATCGTGGTTTTGTGCGTCATCTGCATCGTGGTCACCGGCGCGCTGGCGGCCACCAACGGCATGACCGCCCCCATCATCGAGGCGGCCACCCTGGCGGCCCAGGAGGCGGCCCGTACCGAGCTGCTGCCTGACGCCCAGGGCTTTGAAAAGGTAGAGGGCGTCGACGTGGCCAACGTCAGCGACGTGTACCGCACCACCAACGACGTGGGCGTGGTCATCACCAGCAGCGCCAAGGGCTACGGCGGCGACGTGGTGGTCATGACCGCCATCACCCCCGACGGAAACATCAAGCAGATCAAGGTCACCGAGCAGTCCGAGACCAAGGGTATCGGCAGCAACGTGGTGGCCACCCCCTCCTATTGGGAGCGGTATGAGGGCGTGTCCGCCGCCCAGGCGCTGGTCCTGAACCAGGACATCGACGCCTACTCCGGGGCCACCATCTCCAGCCGCGCTGTGCTGACTGCCGTGAACTCCGCCATCGAAGCCTACAACCAGATTCCTTAAAGGCAGGTGAGTCAAGATGAGTAATAATAGCAAACTGAGCATTCTTACCAACGGTATTCTGAATGAGAACCCGGTGCTCCGCCTGGTGCTGGGCACCTGTCCCACCTTGGCCGTGACGACCATGGCGTCCAACGGCATCGGCATGGGCCTGGCAGCCACCTTCGTGCTGCTGTGCTCCAACGTGGCCATCTCCGCCCTGCGGAAGATCATCCCCGACCAGGTGCGTATTCCCTGCTTCATCACCGTCATCGCCGGCTTCGTCAGCCTGGTGCAGATGCTGGTGAAGGCCTATGTGCCCGATCTGGACACCGCCCTGGGCGTGTACCTGCCCCTGATCGTGGTGAACTGCATCATCCTGGGCCGCGCCGAGAGGTTCGCCTCGAAGCACGGCATCGTGGACTCCGCCCTGGACGGCATCGGCATGGGCATCGGATTTACCATCACCCTGACCATCATGGGCAGCATCCGCGAGATCCTGGGCTCCGGCACCTGGATGTCCGGCCTGGGCAGCCTGATCCCCGCTCTGGGCTCTGACTTCGCCATCCGCGTCATCCCCGAGTCCATCGACTCCTTCTCTCTGATGACCAGCGCCCCCGGCGGCTTCTTCGTGTTCGGCGTGATGATGGCCGGCGCCACCTGGCTGACCACCCGCCCCAAGAAGAGCGCCCCCGCTGCGGAAGGAGGTAATGCGTAATGGCCATTAAGCTCGCCAGCATTTTCTTCACCATGATCTTGGTGGACAACTACGTCCTTGCCAAGTTCCTGGGTATCTGTCCTTTCCTGGGCGTGTCCAAGAAGTTGGACAGCGCCGTGGGCATGTCCCTGGCCGTCACCTTCGTCATGGTCATGGCCACCGCCGCCACCTGGCCCCTGTACATGGGCATCCTGGCTCCCAACGGCTTGGAGTATTTACAGACCATCGTCTTCATCCTGGTCATCGCCATCCTGGTCCAGCTGCTGGAGAACTTCCTGAAGAAGTTCATCCCCGCCCTGTATCAGTCCCTGGGTGTGTATCTGCCCCTGATCACCACCAACTGCACCATCCTGGGCGTGACCATCCTGAACCTGGACAACGGCTATTCCTTCCCCGAGAGCATCGTCTGCGCCGCCGGCGCCGGTATCGGCTTCCTGGTGGCCATGGTCCTGTTCTCCGGCGTGCGCCGCAAGGTGGAGCAGGCCATCGTGCCCGAGTGCTTCAAGGGCCTGCCCATTACCCTGGTGGCCGCCGCTATGACGTCTCTGTCCTTCATGGGCTTCGGCGGCATTGTGGAAGCCATCTTCGGTGTGTGATAGGGAGGGGGAGTTAGTAGTATGAGTCCTATTTTAATGGCAATTATCGTTGTCACCGTCATCGGCCTGGTAGGCGCGGTGATCCTGGTGGCCGCCTCTATCTTCATGTATGTGCCCGTGGACGAGCGGGTGGAGAAGATCACCGCCGCTCTGCCCGGCGCCAACTGCGGCGCCTGCGGCTGCGCCGGCTGCGCCGACTACGCCAAGTGCGTGGTGGAAGAGGGCGCGCCCGTAAATAAGTGCGTCCCCGGCGGGGCCAAGGCCGCCGCCGCCATCGCCGAGATCATGGGTGTGGAGGCCGGCGCCTCCGTGGCCATGAAGGCCGTGGTGGGCTGCTCCGGCACCTGTGAGAAGACCGGCAAGCAGTTCGAGTTTGAGGGCATCCACAGCTGCCAGGCCGTGAAGGGCCTGTACAGCGGCGACGGCATGTGCAAGTACGGATGCCTGGGCTATGGCGACTGCGTGAAGGCCTGCCCCTTCGACGCCATCCACATCGTGGACGGCATCGCCAAGGTGGACCGGGCCAAGTGCGTGGGCTGCGGCGCGTGCGCTGCGGTGTGCCCCAACTCCGTCATCTCCGTCATTCCCGAGCACAAGCGCAAGCCCGTGGTCCTGTGCCAGAACAAGGACAAGGGCGGCGACACCCGCAAGGCCTGCACCGCGGGCTGCATCGGCTGCATGAAGTGCGCCAAGGCCTGCCCCAAGGAGGCCATCACCGTGGAGAACAACCTGGCCCACATCGACCAGGACAAGTGCGTGGGCTGCCAGCTGTGCGTGAAGGAGTGCCCCGTGGGCGTCATCCACGTGCCCGCCAACGAGTAAAAAATCAATCCTCCATAAGAAAAGATCCCGCCTGCCGAACGTCTCGGCAGGCGGGATTTTTTGCGGCGAGGGAGACCCTCTCCGACCAGTGTGCGCACTGGCCACCTCCCCCAGGGGGGGAGGCAAGAGGAGACAGGTGCGTACTTGGCTCGCCCTGTGGGAGAGGGCTGTCAGCCGGCGGCAAGATCAGGAGCAACCGTCTGACTGCTTCCCCGCCCGTCGATGGTCAAAGCGTAGGCGTCCAGAATGTCGGTCTCCTCCTCGCCGGGCAGGGCGTGGTCCAGGGTGATCCGGTCCCCGATATTCAGGGTGACGGCCTGGCGGTCCTGGGCGGCGGAGAGGGCGTAGAACACGGTCTCGCCCTCCAGACGGAGGAAGTAATAGGTGCTGCCGTTCAAAACGGCGGAGCGGATCTCGGCGATGGTGCCGCTGGCCTGGGTCTTGGGCAGCTCCTCGGGAGTGGTGACGCCCTTGTCAGAGAGCATCTGGATATAGGTCTGTTCGCAGGCGGAGACGGTGGCCCCGGTGGCCACCAGCTGATACTGGGCCACGTTGACCATGGCGTAGCTCTTCACCAGATTGGTGTTGTCCAGCAGGGGGATGAAATAGGTGGGCTCCCCGGCGATGTTCAGCAGCAGGGGGAAGGTGGACACATAGCCCAGGTCCTGGACCACGCCCTCGGCAGAGGCCCGGGCCGCCGCTTCTGTGGCACCGGGGGCCTCGTAGAAGTGAGTCTCTTTCGTGCGCATGTTGCACAGCAAAAAGCCCAGGTTGGACTGGTCGGCGTTGGCGGAGGTCACACCGGTGTAGGCGTATACATCGTCGTTCATGGCGATGTAGTTATAGCCGTCGGTGGTGATGGTCACGTCCCGCTGGCCCAGCAGGGAGTTGATAAAGCCGTGGACCAGAGTGCCGTGGTAGTCATACTGCTGCATGATGAGCTCGGGCACATACAGGGTGTCCACCCAGGTGGGGACCTCCTTGTAATACTGGTACTGGCCGGTGATGGCGTCCACCAGCACCGCGCCCTGGATGTCCGTGCCCCCGAACAGGCCGATGGTCTTTACCACCCGGGGGGCGATCCACCAGGGGTGGCCGCTCTCGTCGATCTCGAACTCCGGGGTAGAGAACATCATGGTGGGGTAGTGGAAGCGCAGGTGCCGGACGATGTTCCGGTTCAGCGGCTCGGAGAAGGAGTATTTCATCCCCTCTGGCAGGCGGGTGACGGTGGCCTCCTGGGTGACCATGTCCACCACCACATAGGCGGGCAGGCCCTGGCTGCGGTTGGTCAGCCACTTGAACAGGTCGGCATAGGCGATGGGAGCCACCCGCACCGGGCGGCCCTGATAGTTGATCTGGGTGGAGTCTCCGGAATACTCGAACTGGCTGACCATGTCGCTGAGGGTGCCCATCTGCCGGTCCCCCAGATACTCGGCGGAGGTGCGGTCCAGGGTGGGGATCTCGTTGAAGGAGATCTGGGCCACGTCAGAGGCAAAGTCCCCGGTCTGCACCGTCAGCAGGTCCCGATAGGCCGCCGCCCGGAGCAGGGGCATGGAGACGACGTTGCCCACAGCGGCCACGATGACCACCGCCACAAACAGCAGTCCCACCGGCAGACAGCGGCTCTTGATGAATTTCAGCCACTCGCGGAGCTTCTCCTTGGGGGTGCGGATCACGTTGTCGTGGGGTGCGCCGGACAGGAGAAAGACGCAGACGACGTATACGGCGCACAGCAGGCCGAGAAAGCTGTAGAACTCCCCGGCGTGGGGGTTCAGGGCGGGCAGGGTGACATAGAAGTACCCAAAGCCCACCGCCGCCGTCACCGCCAGGCTGAGCAGGGTGCGCCCAAACCGGCTTTTGGGCAGGCGTATTCGATTGTGTGACAAAATAGACCTCCTTTAACGTGGGTGGATAGATGCTATATTAGGATACACGATTTTTCCGAAAAAAGCAAACCGGGCGGGCCATACAGGACCCGCCCGGAAATCTTGTCAGTTGTCTTGAGGGATGGCCCAGCTTTGCAGCAGGGCGGTGAGCTGGGGGGTGTAGTCCAGCGCGGCGATATAGTCATACTCCTGGCTGGGCAGGGTCCCCCTGGGGAAGTTCAGTTCCAGATGCTCCGGGAAGAAGACCAGATATTCCGACCGGAACGCCGCAAGCATCTCCGTGTGCAGGGTGTCGTTCTCCGGCTTGGACAGGGAGACAAGGGCCTCCGGCACCTGCTCCGGCGGGAGAGAGAACAGCGTGAGGGGGGGCAGCCGTGCCCCGGTCCCCCGGTCAAAGGCATCCCCCAGGCGAAGCTCTTTGCCGGAGCCGTCATTGCTCAACAGGGTCACGGTGGTGAGGAAATATATGACCCGGCTGCTGGCGGCGCTGGGGGAGACAGTCCGCTCCACATAGAAGGGACGGAAGTCCGGGTTCGTCCGGTACTCCTGATAGGCCGTCTCCACCTGCTGCTTTATGTCGTACAGCAGACCCTGCCGGTCATAGTAGGCGGAGACCGCCTCCTGGGCCGCCGGGCTGAGATCATCGAAGCTGGCCACCCCGCCAACGGACACGTTTTCCGGGCCGGAGGGCGGGAGCTCCCGCAGCAGC
>ENA-UEPV01001192-UEPV01001192.1-human-gut-metagenome-genome-assembly--contig:-NODE-1192-length-16806-cov-7.491841_pt1 | contig 16806 bp, 9 predicted proteins | sample MGYA00242942_ERZ507925 | MGnify/ENA primary metagenome ERZ507925 (study PRJEB26167, sample SAMN06115453) | human gut metagenome | host: Homo sapiens | place: China:Fujian | collected 2015-08-26... | reverse complement strand
GGCATGCGTGCCGGCGGCCCTTACAAAGTAGAAGTTTCTTATGTAGGTTATCAATCAGTGGTTTACAAGAGCATCAATCTCCAGTTGGGAGAGAATTACGTATTGGATGCGAACTTGAAGGAGTCTACCGAACTGCTGGATGAAGTAGTGATAACCGCTTCCAAGAGCAGTAATATGAAGTCTGACCGCGCCGGAGCGGTGACCAATGTCGATGCGGCCAGAATGTCGGAAGTACCTACGGTGAGCCGCAGCATGAATGATATCATGCGTCTGACCCCTCAGGGAGCCAATATCGGTAGCGGTTTCTCAGTGGGTGGAGGTAACTACCGCCAGTCTTATGTCACTGTAGACGGAGCCGCTTTCAATAATGCCTTCGGTATCGGCTCGAACTTGCCGGCAGGCGGTTCGCCTATCTCTCTGGATGCGTTGGAACAGATTTCCGTTTCCACCACTCCCTTTGATGTCCGTCAGAGCGGGTTTACAGGAGGTGCCATCAACGCCGTGACAAAGAGTGGTACGAATGAGTTCAAAGGTACAGCCTATATGTATACTTCCAATACCCACCTTACCGGTAATAAGGTAGAGGACTATGAGCTGACCCGCAACCGTGACCACAGTACCACCTACGGAGCTTCTTTGGGAGGTGCGATCATTAAAAACAAGTTATTCTTCTTCGTGAACGGCGAATATCAGGATAATGTGCAGGCAGGTCCGTCGGGCATAGCGCGTAGCGGCGCCAATGACGAATGGAGCACCAACGGCATCGTGCACCGTCCGTTCGAGAACACCACAACGGTAGGCGGCCGTACCTTTGTGGGGATGAACAACATCAGCCAATACCTGTCGGAAAAATACAACTATAATCCGGGACGTTATCAAGGATACTCTTTGGAAACTCCTTCTTATAAGATCATGGGGCGTCTGGACTGGAACATCAACAACAACAACAAGATTAATTTCCGTTTCACCCATACCCATTCCAAGTATTCCTCCAACCCTTCCTCTTCCACCACTCCGTTTAAGGATTCAATCATTTATCCGGGCGGAGTAGACGGCAGTGCGGGCAAGAGCAGTTCGGGACGTACAGCGAATGCCGGTATGTATTTTGAAAGCTCACGCTACATGCAAGAGCAGAACTTCACTTCCATAGCTTCCGAATGGAATTCAAAGTGGGGCGCAATCAATAACGCCTTGCGTTTTACTTATTCTTATCAGAACGAACCTCGTACTTACGAAGGTGGAACATTCCCTACGGTGGATATTCTTGACCAAGGCTCCCTGTATGCCTCATTCGGCCCGGACCCCTTTACAGAAGGGAACTTGCGCCAGGTGAAGACCTTTGTCATTACCGATGAATTCAATTTCTCCAGCGGTATCCATAACTTTATGGGCGGTATCCAGTTTGAGTCCAATAAGGCAGTGAACGGATTCATGCAGGCGGGTAGCGGTTATTATGTCTATTCCTCTTGGGATGATTTTGTGAACAACAGAGCTCCGGCTGCTTTCGGTGTCACTTATTCCAACACCGGGGACGGTTCCCAGTTCCTGGCGAATATGAAGTACCAGCAGCTTTCTTTCTATCTGCAGGACCAGATGAATATCACAGACAACTTCAGACTGACTGCCGGGGTGCGTTTCGAACTGCCCATTTATCCGGAGCTGAAGAACAACTATAACAAGAATTTCGCACAGATTGACTTTGACGGATATCATTACGCCACAGACCAGTTGCCTTCATCCTACCAGCTGACCGCCTCCCCCCGTATCGGTTTCAACTGGGACCTTACAGGCGAGCGTAAGTATGTATTGCGCGGCGGTAGCGGTTACTTCATCGGCCGTCTGCCGTTCGTATGGCTGGTTTCGGCAGTAGGTAATGCCAATTGCGGACAAAGCACCTATTATTATAACGAGCAGAAGGACGCTAAGTACGGACAACCGAGTTTCCACACCAGCGTGGCTGATATGTTGAAAGATCCTAACTTGAACCTTCCGGCGGCTACCGATCCTGCCGCACCTTCCGGAGCCACCATCATTGACCGCGACTTGAAGATGAATGCCACCTGGAAGTCATCATTGGCTTTTGATGCAAAACTTCCCGGAGACATTGACTTTACGTTGGAAGGTATTTTCAGCAAAGAGTTCAATCCGGCTACAGTGACCAATTTGGGACGTAAGTTTAAAGGAGAGCAGGAGATAGCTCCGGGTGATGTCCGCAGAATGTTTGAGTACTCCAATGCGAACAAGACGGATGCTTATTATATCACCAATGCGGGAAACAGCGCTTATTATTACTCACTCACCGCCTCACTGGCCAAGACATTTGATTTCGGCCTGCATCTTTCCGCTTCCTACACCCGTTCTTATGCCAAGTCGTATGGCGACGGCATCGGCGACCAGGTGAACTCGGCTTATTACAACAACCGTTACTCTGTCAACGGAAACAATGACACGGAGACCGGCTATGGTACGTATGTATCGCCCAACCGTGTGCTGGCTTCCGCCGCTTACCGTATTAAATACGCCAAGAATTTCGCTTCCTCCTTGTCTTTGATTTATGAGGGTATGAACATGGGCTATGCCGGAGGATATTCCGCCGCCCGTTATTCCTATACATTCACCGGAAATATTGTAGGCGATTACGGCTCAAACAACTTGCTGTACATTCCGGCATCCCGCGAGGCGCTGGATAAGTGGAACTTTGCCGATTATACTGACAGCAAGACGGGTGAGGTGACTTATTCTGCCAAGGAGCAGCGCGATGATTTCTGGGCTTACATTAATGAGGACAGTTATCTGAAAGGCCGTAAAGGCAAGTATGCCGAACGCGGAGGAGCCATCATGCCCTGGCATCATCAGCTGGATTTGAAGTTCAATCAGGATTTCTTCCTCAATGTAGGGGGCAAGCGCAATACCTTGCAGTTCGGAGTGGATATCAAGAACTTCCTGAACTTGCTGAACAGCGACTGGGGAATTTATAAGACGGTGAACAATACTTCCTTGTTGAGCTATAAGGGCGGCGCTTACCAGTTCCAGAAGAACGGAGGAAAGAAACTGACTGATACGTATTCCAATCTGAACAGTTTCAATTCTACGTATTCCATACAGTTCAGTGTCCGTTATATCTTTAACTAAGTGAAATAGCCTGTATCAGACAATACAGGAGCAGGATAGAGAGGCGTACCCATGAAGGTGCGCCTCTTTTTGTATGCACATTCTTTCGTTTTCTTTTTGCTCTGTCATTTTGAAAGTGAGAGAGCCTGAATGAAAGTGACCTGTCGTTTTGTCGTAGGGGCGGGCCGGATTTGTCCGGATCAGTGGATACGGCTTTGGGAATAAGGTATGCTGAAAATAGTTCCGGCGGTTTCCATTTGCCCTTCTTTCTACAGTAATATGTGGCAGTTGCTCTGGAATTTCCGGACAGTTTTCCCCTCTTTTGAGGCGGCTTTTTGTTCTTTTCTTAACATAATTGTCATATTCCGCCTAAAAAGTACCCTTTTCGTTTAAATAGTCTAATATAAATGCAATTTATATGAATTAAAGTTTTATCTTTGTCTTTCCTATTGGGAATGAAATACTAACTAATTAATTTAAATCAAAGACAAAATTATGAGAAATCATCTAAAGCATTTCCTCCTGTTGGCAGTTCTGACAATCTGTTTCACTGCTACGGCTGTTGCGCAAGGAACAGTAAAAGGTAAAGTAGTAGATGCCGAGAACAATGAGCCATTGATTGGTGCCACTGTATCGGTCAGCGGTACGACACTGGGTACTGTAACGGATATTGACGGTAACTTTGTGTTGAAACTTACCTCTTCCAAGGCTACTCTTATATTCAAGTACTTGGGGTACAACGAAATTACGCATCAAGTAAAAGGAAGCAATACGATAGACTTGGGTGAGGTCAAGATGTCTCCTGATGCTATTGGTTTGGGTGAGGTCAGTGTTATTGCCTCTATTATAAAGAGTGACCGTCAGACCCCTATTCCTATTTCTAACGTGAAACTGGCCAAGATAGAGGAGAAAATAGGTAATCTGGAATTCCCCGAATTGCTGAAATCAGTTCCTTCGGTGTATGTAACCCGTGAAAGCGGTGGTTATGGTGATTCCCGTATCAATATGCGTGGTTTTGATTCGTCCAACCTGGGCGTGCTGATCAATGGTGTGCCCATCAACGGCATGGAAAACGGTAAGGTTTATTGGTCTAACTGGTCCGGTTTGTCTGATGTGAGCCAGTTTATCCAGGTACAGCGTGGTTTGGGTGCGTCAGCTTTAGGTATTTCTTCTGTGGGAGGAACCATGAATATGGTTACTAAAAGTACCGAAGCCCAGAAAGGCGGATCAGCTTATTTCGGTATCGGTAACGACGGTTTCCGCAAGTATTCGGTTTCTTTCTCTACCGGATTGATGGACAACGGATGGGCTATTACATTCATGGGGTCGCTGAATACGGGAGATGGTTACGTGAAAGGTACCAATTATGAAGGATGGACTTATTTTGGAAATATCTCGAAGGTAATCAACGATCATCATAAATTGTCATTGACAGCTTTCGGAGCTCCCCAGTGGCACAACCAGCGCTCTACCATGCACTATATCGAGGATTACAAGAACAGCCCCGACGGCGGACGTTTCAATAACGGATACGGTTATATCAACGGTGAAGCGGTAGGTAGCGGTTACGGCTATAATTATTATCATAAGCCCCAGGTTTCTTTGAATCATTACTGGACTATCGACGAGAAATCGACACTGACCACTTCTCTATACGGCTCAATGGCTACAGGCGGCGGACGCCGTGCCCGTGGCGCGATGAGCAATTGGCTGACTATTGATAACAACACCGGCCGCCCTAAAGACGGTGCGATGATGACTCCGGACGGTTTGTTCGACTACGAGCGTGCTATGGCTGCCAATGCGGCTTCTCAGAACGGGTCGCAGGTGATCTTTACCAATGCTGTCAATGACCATGACTGGTATGGCATGCTGAGTTCCTATAAGAATCATCTGACTGAGAACCTGACTCTTACGGGAGGTATTGACTTACGTTACTATAAAGGGTATCATACAGAGGAAATTGATGATTTGCTGGGTGGTGAGTTCTATCTGCAGACCTCGCCGCTGGCATTCCAAACCAAGAACCAGCTGCTGAAAGTGGGTGACAAGTTCAATTACTATAGCATTGGAGAGATATTCTGGGGCGGTGTTTTTGCACAGGCTGAATATAATACCGATAAGTGGTCGGGATTCCTGTCGGCATCATTGACCGAAGAGGCTTATAGATACGATGACCGTGGTGGTACGGATTCAAGATACTCTGCCACGGGTGCGGATAAACTGGACAGAGTGTCCAGCCTTCAGAATTTTCTGCCTTGGAGCGTGAAGGGTGGTTTTAACTATAAGTTCAATGACAACCACAATGTATTTGTCAATGCAGGATATTTTACCCGCGCGCCTTTCTTCAACTCTGTCTTTGCAAGCAATACGGCAGCTCCCGAAAAGGATGTACCCTACGAAAAGATTACTACGTTCGAATTGGGTTATGGATTTAGCACGGAACAGGTCAATATTGCATTGAATGGTTATTACACTCAATGGATGGATAAGTCCTTGCGCCGTAAGATCGGTCAGGAATATGCCAACCTTACAGGATTGGACGCAGTCCACATGGGTGTGGAACTGGAAGCGACTTACCGTCCTGTCAAGTCCTTTGAATTGAAAGGTATGTTCTCTTTAGGCGATTGGAAATGGAAAGATGATATTCATTTCACTATGTATGATGAAGCGAATAATCCTATCGGAACATACGACGCTTATCTGAAAGATGTCCATGTGGGTAACTCCGCACAGCTCACTTCCGCATTGAGCGCTTCTTGGGAACCGTTCAAAGGATTTAAAATCTCGGCCGACTACAACTTCTTCGGCAAGAACTATGCAGACTTCGATCCTCAGAACCGGGTGAATGAAGCGGATGCCGGTATTGACTCCTGGAAGTTGCCAGATTATGGTACGATTGATTTGGGCATGAACTATCGTTTCAATATTACCAAAGATATCCGTGCCATCGTATACAGTAATGTATATAATTTGACTAATACGGAATATATAGCCGATGCCAAGGACGGTACGAACCATGACTGGAAAACTGCATTGGTATATTATGGCTTCGGTACTACATGGTCTGCCGGTTTTAAAGTAATCTTTTAATCTCTAAAATAGTCAATAAATATGAAGTTAAAATATAATTTAATTGCATGGTCTCTGTTGGGATTCTTTGCTGCGGCATGTGATCCCATGGACGATATTTATAATGAAATCGATGCGGAAGGTACAACGAACACCCAGACGATGGCGGAATATGTACTGACTGATGCCGATTACGAAACGATCAGCTCTGCGGCGGCGAAGGCTGCCACTTCGGATGCTGAAAAAGCATTGGCGAATGCCGTCAAGACGGATAAGGCTTTGAACGAGTTTGCATCGGCCGAGAAGTATGTTCCTTCCATCATCGCGAAGATGTTGCCTTCATGGGGGAAAGGCTCTTCGGTAGGAGTGACCTATAACTATCAGAATACTCCTTCCGATTACGTACTGGAGTATAGGACAGTAACTAATACTTCTTTGGGTGATAAGGATTATGAGGCCCTGTGGGGCGAAGGCTCTCCCGTGAAGTTCCTGGCTCCGGCACATGCTCCGGCTACCGTATTGCCCGAGTGGCTGGCCGGTCAGTATAAGGATGCGGCAAAAGGTGATCTTGTGCTGGTAGATTACAAATATGACGATGTTGATCCTGAATTTACAGGGGAGGACTTGTACTCTCAGGACTTTGAGTCGGTTACGGCCAATGAGGATATCGTGTTGGAAGGCTGGGAGCAGGTGACTCTGAAAGGCGATAGAAAATGGCAGGGAAAAAACTATAGTAGTAATGGTTATGCACAATTCTCGGCCAATGGCTTTGAGGGTGAGGTGGATACTTGGCTTGTTTCTCCGGCAGTAGCAGTGACGAGCAAAGATGCCGGACTGTCTTTCGACATAAAGTTCGGATACTATAATGCGGATTGTCTGGATGTATTGGTTTCCGATACATATGCGGGAAATGGTTCGATTGATATGGCACAGTGGACTAGCGTGAAAGACCAGTTCACTTTCCCTGAAGGGCCTGCCAACGGCTACAACGATAATTTTGTGAATGTAGGGAAAGCCGGTCTGGAGGCATACAATGGTAAAAGCGTTTATGTTGCGTTCCGCTATGTAGGCGAGGGGCCCAAGGCGAAAACCACTACTGTTCAGCTCGATAATGTAAGTATTTCATCGGCTGTATTGGCTCCGACGAATGAAAAGCCTTATAATGCATTGTATCAGTTTGACGGAACGGCTTGGAAGGTTAAAGAAGATAGCAGATTGGTTGTAGTGACTCCTGCCGATTATGACGCTATGGGAAGCCCGGGCAGTCATGATAACTTCAGCACTTCGGATGCTCCGGAGAATTATCTGCCCCAGTTCCTGGCTCAGAAATTTCCATATGCCCAGGAAGGGGATTCAAAAGCCGTCATGTACAAATATTATAATAAGGTAACGACGATTGAGGTGGACGAGTATTTGTTCAAGGAGGGTACATGGGTTCTGAATAACAATATTGAACTGAAAGAAAAAGTGAATTTTGTACATAATGGAACCGAGTGGTTGTTTGATCCGACGGTAACGAAATCATTGGCTTCCGAAGATTATTTGATTTTGGAAAATTGGGTGAAAGCGAATAAGGATGCCAGGTATATGGATGCCAAATATGGAAACTCGGAATACTGGTTCGGTGGCAGCTCTTATTATGTAAACTTCAATATCCAGTTGGCTAAACGCCGTTCGAATGACCCCGACGGGGTGGTTCCGGCAGATGATAAAGAGGCTGAGGCTTATTTGTTGTCTATGGTTCAGGAGGGTATTGAATTGATCTTGGCAACAGAGTATCCTACAGCCGGCGCGCAAGTAAGTGGGGTTGATTGTTTCTATGTCATTTCTGCAAAAGTGTATAATGGGCTTGAAACATTTACTTATACTTATACTTTCAAAGGTTTAGGAAATGCTAAATTTGAACTGCAAGGTGAACCTGAAGTAACAAAATAAGGTTTTAAACTTGAAGATAAATAAAGTGGGTGTCAAAAACTCAGTTTTTGAAAATATGAACTTATAATCTGAAATTTGAGCATCCTAAAAGACTAAAGAAAGGGTCGTATCATTACTCCATACAGAGCTTGATACGACCCTTTTAAGTGTTATAATTACTATCTGTAACTTTTCGGGGCTGTCCTTTTTGTTTTGACATCTCCCTTCTCCTATCCCTGAGTTATTCAGGAACAGCAACATTCAACTACTTCATTCCCCCTCATTAAACCCCAGGCCCTGCTGTTCGGGCTTCAGCTTCTCTGTCAGGAAATTGGTATGCTCCCACTTCGGTTCGGGCGGATTATGATCCAAGGTCCTCTCCTCGGTAGGCGTGTAACGTCCGTTGTAAGTGCTGAAGGCGAAAAAAGCATCTCCCGGTCCGCCCAGATGGTCGAAACGTACCTTGGCCACACGCACCAGCACCTGCCCCAGTTCATCGTTACGGTCTACCACCATTCCATAATCCGTCTTGTTGAAAAAGGCCGCCGAGCCGTTGATATCATACAGCGTGGGCACAGGCCAGCGTTTGCTTCCCGGTTCGCGGCGCAACTTGGTGGGGTGCGCCACCAAAATGAGCAACACCTTGTGCTTCACGGCAAAATTGGAGAACTCGTCGAAGATGCGGCTGATGTACTGCGTTTCCGTTTCCCAGTCGGGAATCTGATGCTCGAAGCGGTTGAAGGGGTCCACCACCAGCACCTTCACTCCTTTCCGGCTCACCAGTTGGGCGGCAATGCGAAGCACGCTCTCTACCGAGAAGTCCTCTTTCGGCATAATGGAGAAGACACTCTGTGCCAGGTAACGGATGGCCTGTCCGGCTTCCGGCAACGGCATCCCCTTGTGTTCGAAACGCTTGCCCACCACGCGGCGTATCAGCTTGCGGTAGTGATAGGCCAGCGGGGTATTCTCCGGACTGAAATAGCCCACCTTCCAATCGTGGCGCAGGAGCAGGCGCATGGCAATTTCGTCCACAAACTCGCTTTTTCCGCTGCCGGGAACGCCTGTGACCGTGAGCACAAAACCACGCTCGAACTTGATCAGCCGGTCCAGATTCTCCAGTCCCGTATCGGCTCCCTCCGGCATTCCGTTGTAATAAATATCCATCAGCGTATCCCATTCGTCCATGGGGCAGAAGACTCCTTCCAACGGGATTTCCGCCGCCTGCTCCACCTGCTGGCGGAGCCTCGGAAGATCGTACTTCAACAGATACTCGTTGGCATCCTTGCAGCCTTCTCCCCAGGCCACCACCTTGCAGCGGTCCATGCCCAGGCGGCGCACCAGTTCGTCGCGCAACTCCACTCCGCGCTTGTCGGTATCCATGGCCAGGATGATTTCCGTCTTGTCATCGAAGTGCGACTCCACGAAGCGGTCCAGCCACTGAAGGTTCGCGCCTCCGGCTCCGTTGGGTACGGACACCACCTCTTCCAGTCCTGCGGCTATCAGGCTGAGGGCATCTATCTCGCCTTCGGTGATGTAGCACTTTTCCTTTCCTTTTATGGCGTCTATGTTCCAAGGAATCAGCTCGGCTCCTTTCACCATCTTGAAATGCTTTGCGGCATCCCGGAATTTCATGTTTTTCATTACTCCGTCCTCCAGGTAAGGGAAGCAGATGCAGGCTTCTTCCTTGCCGGTCTGCGGCAGGAATTCCAAGCGTTCCTCTATCTTCATCCTTGTCAGGACGTCCATCGGAATACCTCGTCTGTCGACCATGTATTCCATCATTTCTCCATTCATAATTTGTTTGTTTTTATTAATTACCGGGCATACGTAATGTACAGGCGGTTGCAGGGGGATGTGCGGCTTGCGTTGCGACGTGTTATGGTGCTGCGATGCTGCATCGTGGTGCTGCGACGTGTTGCGGTGCTGCGGTGCTGTATCGTGGTGCTGCGACGTGTTATGGTGCTGCGATGCTGCATCGTGGTGCTGCGACGTGTTACGGTGCTGCGGTGCATCCTTCTGCTGTTTCTGCCGTTCCCGGTCTTGTTGTTTCTGTTCTCTTTTCCACATCTCGTCCTCGTTCCACGCTATGGCGAAATCACAATGAAAGCATTTCGCCCATCCCCCTTCACGGGTGATATGCACACTGAACGAAGGATCTTTGGGATTGCTTCGCGTTGCGGAACATTCGGGACAAGGCATACGGAAATGGTCCTTTCTGCGCGGCAGGCTTTTCAGCCACCGCACATAGTCTGCATGTTCTTCGCGCGTCATATCCAGCTCTGTTTCAGGTTATCCCAGGTGGCACGTCCGTTGGGGCGCGGGGGTGCATCGGCAGGAAGAGGAACTCCGCAATACGAACGTTCGCCGGTCAGCGGATTGTACGTTTCGTAGGGCGAGAGCGAAGTCGATTCATTCTGCATCCGGCTCCTTTCTTTCAGCTTTTCTTCCAGAAAAAGACGGGTGGGCTTTCCCGGACGGATATAATTAGCAAAATAGGCTTGCGCTTCGGATACGGAAGTAATGCGTTCCGTACTTCCTTGAACCACAACATGTTTTTTAAACATGGAACGAATAAAGGGAAGATTGTTCAGAAAGTCTCCTTTCAACCCCGACATCATTCCCACAATTTCCACCCAACTTTGAACTTTGAAAGCTTCATTGATATAACACTCCCATCGCAACATCTCTCCGCTCTTTTTTCCGGAACAAAATTTCATGTCGTCGTCGATGCTGTCGTTTGTTTCTATGATGTCTACATCATCTTTCTTTTTCTTCTCTCCTCTATTCTTTTCTTCTCTTATAAAGCTTTGCTTAAAGCTTGCTTGCAAATTCTTTCCATAGCACTCATTATCAACACTTTGAATCACATTTTTGACTGAATTTTCATTTGTATTTTTTGCAGTCGTATTTTTCATACTTTCCGCACTACTTTTCACGTTGCTTTCCGTGCTGTTTTCCTTGTAGATTTCCTTATTATAATCCGAATGGATTGGCTTGCTGCTCTCCATGCAGACAGTCTTGTTACTATCTACATTCCTGCTTTCCATATAAATTCTCTCCTTGCTATCCATACTGGGTGCACCACTGCTTTTCAGGTAGACTTCCTTGTTATTATCCATGCAAGGTACACCACCACTTTCCATGTAGGCTTCCCCGTTATTATCCACGCAGAACGCATCACCGCTTTTCATGTAGACTTCCCCGTTATTATCCATGCAGGACGTATCACCGTTTTTCATGTAGACTTCCCCGTTACAATCCACGCAAGGTGTATCATCGCTTTTCGTATAGATTTCCTCGTTACGATCCATGCAGGACGTGTCACCGTTTTTCCCTTCGTTGATTCTGCCCCTCCCTATTGCAGACGCTGTAGACGCAGTTGCTTTTGCAGATGCTTTCACCGTACTTTTCTTACTGCTTCTCCCTCCCTTACTGCCGGCAGCGGCACGTTGCTCGGAAAGTTTGCTCTGATATCCCATCACCTCGTCCAGATACAGACATCGGAAATACCCGTCCTCTGTAATGAGAAACAAATCGAAGTCCTTAATAAGATGTTGCAGATTTTCCACGGTAGCTCCCCACTGATCGGCCAGCAAATCCAGTTCGTTAAAATCATGTTTGTATTCCTGCTGTTTTCGCAGAAACAATATCGTTTCAAGATACAACCCCAGCCCCATGCATTTCATATCGGCATTCAGCTTCATCATTTTGTAATCCGACATCAAGCTGCAATTCAGCCGGATAAACTGCTCTGTATAATCCATTTCTTTTGTGTGTTAGTATAAATATAACGCAAAGGAACGCAAAATATAAATAGGGCGTTGCTCACAAAAACAGGCAATTGTTAATAAATATTTTCTATCTTTGCCGAGACATTTTGTAAGTAGCTATGATTATGCTATTTACAAATTATTATTTAATAATTTAATTTTTAGTAACATGAAAAAAATTTGAGATCATCAGCACCTGCATCGGTAATGCCGTGCGAAGAAACGATTTAAACCCCAACAACTTGGGCGACAAAGGTGCGATAGGCCGGTCCACCGCCACCAAAATTCGCGACGGCAAGATTGTGACTCCAAATTCTTACTTCAAACTGATGAAATGGCTGGAAAAGGAGAAACCGGAGGTTTACAAAGAAGCCATGGAGCACATCCTGAAAGAACTGGGCAAGCTCAAAATGGAAGAGTAACCTCCCGGCTTCCCGGAAACGGGAATTTTCCCCGGTAAACGTGGGGAAACGGGAAACCGCCATAGAGCGCCTCTGTATGGAGACTGCCTCTATGGCGGTTTTTTACACCCAGGATGCATGGAGTTATAGTTATTTTATTTCCAACTATAAATCCTCCTTTTTACTCAAAAATTATTTTTCTTGTGACAGATAAATACAGAATTGCTGAATATTTACAACATTCACTTTGGGAAAATCTATATCTTTCAGCACATCATAATGATGGTCATTGGTAACAATGTAGTGCGCATTGGCCGAAATGGCACAATCCACAAACTTATTGTCATCAGGATCGACTGTAATCAGATTAAAGTGATAGAATGGAGTTATCAATTCAACAAACGGACTGTTCAATATGGTTTTCACCACATATTCCGCCGTTTCATTGTCGGTAAGTCTTTGCAGAATTTCTATATATTCCTCCAATATTTCATTGGATACACAGAGCTTGTTCTTTCCGTCCACAAAGGATTGCCACAAGACATGGTAACGACTCCTTTGAGGAATGCTTTGAATAAGACAATTCGTACCAAGAACCAGCTAGCCATTGACGTTATTTTAATGAATGGATATCCATTTCAGCTATTTCATCCAGCTTTTTCTGGTCAAGAATTCCCTTATCCCAAAGTTCATCCAACTTTGTATTCATCCGTTTGGAATAATATTGAAAGAGCACCTCTTTCAATTCTTCCAGACCTTCCTGAGATTTATCGTAAGAAAACATTTCCAACAAATGCCTCTGTATGGGGTTGAATACTGTAGTTTCCATAATTATATCGGTTATAAATTCTATGCGAATATAGAATTTATAATGATAATATCCAAAATGTTTCTCATTAATTAACGCCTATGAAATATGACTCGATAAATCTTGCAACAATATCTCCCTTACATCCGATGTTCAAAATGTTGTAGAGTAAAATCTATTCCGGAGATCCTAATCGGATAATCTTTTTTATCATTTCAGATGGATTTTGAAGTAAATGCCACCGGAGAAGTATTTCCCGTTGTTCAGTTCGGCAATCAGGTTGATGTGGTCTTTCCAAAGCTGGTAGTGCGCCCCGATGTTCACTGTGCGGGCGTCATATTCGGCCATCAGGTTAAGATTATTTACAACTTTAATCAAAGGCTGGTCACCGAGTAACTGAAAACGGAAGTTTGTGCCGAATGAAGGACGTTTATAATGCTCCATACCCTTGGCATTACCATATACAAATGCGGCATGAATACCCCATTCACCTATGTTCTGAAAATCCAGATGTTTAGTTACAGCCAGATAATACCGTGTTGCGTAGTTATTGGAACCGCTTGTATTACCAGACACCAGTCCACCGCCGCCATGATCGGCATGAGAAGTGGGATCATCCAAGCCGAGTACGATTTGCGGTGTCCACTCCTTCCACCACCCTTCTTTCCAAAGACGCAGACGCGCACTGAAAGCCCGGTCCTGATTCGTGAATTTCCCCCAAGACTGTTCCGGGAAATAAGTAGAGCCATGATCCGCATGTACCAATGTACAGATATAGGCCACCTCCAGCCAAGGAAAAATAGTAATATTAATGTAATAATTGAAGGTATACCCCACTTCACTGCTACGAAAATGGGTGGATAACGGATGAGTATTCAAATAGTTTCCACCAAACAGGAACGTTTTATCACGCTGCATATCAGCCGTGGGAGCATGAAGCAGTCCGGTAGTCCCCAGCAATGCCTGGGCATCGGCCCATAAGGAAACACTACACAGAAAAACAAGCAATAAGATTCTTTTCATCAAGCTACTCCTTACATATATTCCACATGAACAACAGATTGCCGATAATGTAACGTTTCCACATCCGGCGAGGTTCTTTCAACAACCGGTAGCACCATTCCAGAGAATGTCTCTGCCACCAGGTGGGAGCACGCTTTACCGTTCCGGCATAGAAATCGAAAACAGCACCTATCGTTCCGCAATGGCAATGGATTTTTAATTCATGCCAATGCGTGTACGCCCATTTCTCCTGCTTGGGGGCAGTCATCCCTATCCAGAGCAAATCAGGATTTGCCTTGTTGATAGCTTCAACTATCGCCCGATTGTCCTCTTCCGAAAACTCCGGCTTATAGGGTGGCGAATAGGTTTCCACTTCGATGTTGGGATAATCCACTTTCACACGCTGTTTTATCAATGCCAATACTTTTTCACTGCTGCCCATGAAAAAACATTTTCCTCCGATAGTATTCAGCTTGTTCATCTCGAACTCGAACAGGTTCCAGCCGGCAATACGCTCTGTAGGTTTGGATCTTGCATTCAGCCAACGACACGCCTTGACAATACTTGCCCCGTCGGGAATTAACACATCTCCCTGCTGCAAAGCTTCGGCAAAGAGCTTGTCTTTTTGGGCGGTATTGTAGGAATGGGCGTTGATGGTGTTGATCAGGAGTTTGCCGGAAGGCAAAGTGGTCAGCCCTCGATGGCTTTCCAACAAGGGTAAGTTTTTTAACTTCAATAACATGAATATTGTAGTTCTACCTTTAAAAATTAGTTTTCTTTTTCCTTTTGAGGAAGATTTTGGGATAATATATCCAGCATTCTGTGCTCAAATTGTTGTAGAGTAAATTCACGACAGAATTTATCATAACCGGCATTTCCCATTTTAACTCTTAATTCCTCATCATCCAACAACTTCGCAATACAATCAGCCAACGAATACGGATTCTGTTTTTCAAAAATCAAGCCATTTTCTCCATCTTTCACCATATCGGGGATGCCGCCTTCATTGGTTGAGATGACCGGCAATTTATATTCCATGGCTTCTAAAATGACCAAAGGGAAACACTCATTCATTGTTGGAAGAATGAATATATCTGCTTGTTGAAAAAAAGTATTTTTTTCTTCTCCTACTTTTCGACCGGCATAAGCAACCCTATCATTTAATTTTCGCCTTTCCACTTCTACAACAAATTGCATGGCATTTATCTCTGCTGTTTCTCCACCTACATACTGACAATTAAAAAGATATCCTTTTTCTTTCAATATTCTCAACGCATCAAGCAATACGATTACTCCCTTACTTATCAATAAATTAGACAAAAAAAGTAAATGAGGGATAACGTTATTGCGTCTTGCTTCCATTTCTTCTTTACATGAGCTTGGTATACCATTCGGACAAATATACACATCTTCTCTTTTTACATACTTGGCCATATCTTTATAAAGATTCTCTGCCAACAGAATTACTTTCAGATTGCTGAAAAAACGTTTATAAAAGAAGTTATAAACCCATTTACTCTGATAAACCGAAACGCCTTTATTGTGATAATGAGCTATGACCTTGCATCCCATACTTTTCAGCATCTGCACTACAATAAAGTCTTTAAAAAAGGCTTTTCTTCCGGCATTCGGAGTAATATAAACCAATTCGGGACGGATTTCTCTTACAACGTTAGAAATATGCTTTAGAAGAAAGAAATACTTCAACAGCTTTTTTAAACTTATATGCCCAATATCAGACAAACTTCCTGCTGTAGCTAAATTTATACAAAAACAATCGAAAGAAGAATTTACCAACTCACTTTCTTGAATGTATTTCCCCATCATGGCTGCGCCATGTATAGGTGGAGGAAGGTGAAGAATAAAAAGGATTTTAGGTTTCATCAACTATCAAAATCTATAAACAAAATATATTATCCGGCTAAAAATTCGCTTTATGATGGAATGATAACCAATAGCAGAACGAAATAAGGATGGATGGATAGACACATTTTCCGGATATGTAAGCTCTTTCTTTGCCGAGTTATCAAATATGCAATGAAAACGACTCCAGCGCTTACAGTTTGTACCATGCCCATCAAAACCATCATTTTGCACTTTGCTTGTAACAGGAAATAAGGAAACTTTTTTTTGTAAGAACTGAGCAAAACAAAAGCGAATAGCCCATGACTTATTCCTTCCACATTTCCAATCGTTCAGCATCTTCCAGCAATCGGAACCTCCCCATCGGTTAAATTCTTTTTTCAGTATGTGGTATTTATCGAAATTCTCCAACTCCCAATCCACACTATTCCAGCGGTCAGCCCAAGTAGCCCATCCCCATGAACTACTACGAGTGCAGAAATAAGTATCATATGAATAATCTTTCGGCACTTTCACTTTATTAGAATATCCACAAATAGAAAACACACTCTTCTCTTCTTTGTACTTATCAAGACCTTGATTCATAAAAAAAAGAAAATTGGGTGCAAGAATAAGATCATCTTCCAAAACTATTGCTTTACCATATCGGTTGATAACTTCTGTAACACCTTTTATAACAGAATTACCAAGTCCTTTATTTGTTTCTGAGAAAGTATAATTCACACTTTTAAAACCGACAATATTCTCAATATACCTACATACAGAACAAACCAATTCTCGTTCTCCAACTTTTCCTTTTGCGCCATAACAATTGCAAAAACAATAACCACACATACCATGGTTATCGCAAGCATTATCCAGACCA
>ENA-UEPV01001191-UEPV01001191.1-human-gut-metagenome-genome-assembly--contig:-NODE-1191-length-16847-cov-8.439952_pt1 | contig 16847 bp, 12 predicted proteins | sample MGYA00242942_ERZ507925 | MGnify/ENA primary metagenome ERZ507925 (study PRJEB26167, sample SAMN06115453) | human gut metagenome | host: Homo sapiens | place: China:Fujian | collected 2015-08-26... | reverse complement strand
TCCAGTTGCAGGTGTCGTAGAACGGCACCAGCCCCGCCACCTGCTGGAAGTTTTGCGGTGCAAAGTCGATTTTCGTCGTTGCTGTAAATGCAAAATGCTGCCAGCGGCGGGCAAACAGCGTCTGCTTGTGGTGGCTGGAAAGCGTCTGCCCGCCGTAGAGGCGCAGCCAGCCGGGGCGGGCGGTCAGGCTGTAATCGCTTTCGGGCGCAAGCGGGGTGCGCAGCGTCTTAAAGGTGTGGGGCAAGGCCTTGTCCGGCGAAAAGGTCACCCGCTCGCTGTGGTCGAGAATTTGTTTAACATCCCCTGCCGCTTTCGGCGCGGGAATGACCAGATCCGGGTGGTGCGTGCCGTTGGCAAGGTGCGGCCAGCCGCCCGCCCATTCGATTTTTTGCAGGGCGGTTTCACGCCCCAGCGTGCAGTTTCCGCGCTCTGTTAAGGGGCGGGCGCAGATGTGGGTGATGTACCACTCGCCGCCGATCTCAACAAAACAGGCGTGGCCGCTTTTTTGCAGCGGGTTGGCGGCATCATCCCGCGCGGTCAGCAGCGGGAAATAGGGCGAATCCTCCCATGGGCCGTCCAGCGTTTTGGCGCACGCGACCGTGGCGGCGTGCAGGTAGCCCGTGCCGCCCGCCGCGCAGAGCAGGTAATACCAGCCGTCTTTTTTGAGGATCTGCGGTCCCTCGCAGACGCCTAACGATGTGCCGCGGTAAAAGTGCCTGCGCGCACCCACCAGCTGCCGTGTGACGGGGTCAAACTCCTGAATGACGGTTCCCGCAAAGCCGGGGTTTTCCAGCCGCCAGTCAAACAGCATATTCAAAAAATAGTGGCGGCCGTCATCATCGTGGAACAGCGCCGGGTCAAAGCCGCTGGCGGTCACCAAAGTCGGCTCGCTCCACGGACCGGTGATTTTGGGCGAAGTAACGACATAGTTCAAGGTATCCTTGAAGGCGGTCGAGCTTTTGACATCGGTATAAACCAGCCAGAACAGCCCGTCCGCGTAGGAGAGATGCGGTGCCCACAGGCTGCCGGAATTGTAGTTGCCCAGCAGCTCACTGGGAACCATATCGCGCCGAGCGATGGGCGCAGCCACCCACTGCCAGTTGACAAGATCCTTTGAGTGGTAAATCTCAATGCCGGGCCACCACTCAAAGGTGGAGGTTGCAATGTAGTAATCCTCGCCCACATGCAGGGCGCTGGCATCGGGCGCAAAGCCGGGAAGGATCGGATTTTGCAGGGTGTTCATGTTACACCTCGTTTTCTAAGATAAAGGCGGCAGCGTCAAAATCGGTAAGCCCGTGTACGGTCAGTTGGCCGTCAAGGTGCGTTGCCGTCAGATCCTCGCGCATAAACTGTGCGGCGATTTTGCCGCCCACCGGCAGGGTGACGGCTTCGGGCGCTGCGCCGAAGGTGTGTACAACGACAAGCGTCTGCGTTTCACCGCGCCGCACGACTGCCTGCCAGCCCCTGGGTGCGCGGTAGCTGACGATGCGGGAACCAAACCGCTGGCTGACGCCGTGGTCTATGATGGAGGCCGCCTTGCCGTAAAATGCCGTGCCTTCGTCCATAACAGTCCACTGCGCTGCCGAGAGGGCGTCCGGCTCGCCGGAAAAGCAGAGCCGCCCCAAAAGCCCGCTGCAGATTTGGTAGTACAGCTTTTGCAGCGGCTGCCCCGCCTTGACCACCGCCCAGATCTGGCTTTGGCGCGGCAGAATCATGCGGTGCATATTGGCGGCGATGATGGGAATTTCGTCACACTCGTGCGCATCGGAAAAGCTCGCCATGCAGCTAAGCTCCAAGAAGCTGTGGCAGAGCCGATGCCCGCCCGATGCACAAAGCTCCAGCACAAGGTTCGGCAGCTCGCGCCGGATGCGGGCAAAGAACACCTGTGTGGCAAGAATCTGCTCATACAGTCCCTCGCCTAGGGATTCCGCGCCGTCACAGCCGAGGCCGATGTCCTCATTATAATCGACCTTCATGTAGTCGAGGTCGTTCTCACGCAGGAAGTCAATGACCTTGTGGGCGAGATATTCCTGCACCTCGGGCTTGCGCATATCCCAAAAGCGGCGGTCGCCTGCCGTGATGGGAATGCCGCCGCGGGTCAGCTGCCATTCCGTCCTGTTAAAGCAGTCCGGCTCATCGCGCCCCGCCATTTCAAACTCAAACCAAATACCGGCTTTCATGCCCGCGTCATGAATCTTTTCAACAACATACCGCATTCCATGGGGAAAATGCTTCTTGCTCAGTTCCCATTTGCCGAGCTTGGACGCAGACTCAAACGATTCGTCATCGTACCAGCCCGCGTCAATGACATAATAGCCGAGGTTGTGCCCCTTGAGGGATTCAAGATGCCTGAGAATCGTTTCCTCAGTCGGGCTGCCCCATGTGGAGCAGAACTCATTGAACAGCACCGGCATAGCTTTTTCAGATTCCGGTAGAATCGGCTCCACGCTGCGGCGGGTGTTTTCTGCCAGCACCTGCGCCGCAGCGTCCACACCGCCGCGGACGGCGGTCAGCACCGCTTTGGGTGCAGTGAAGCACGCGCCGGGGGCAAGGGTCTTGCACCATGCGCCGAACTCCCGGTCGGCCAGCCCGCCGGAGAGGGACAGCCCCATGTCACTGCGGTACAGCTCCATCTGCCAGCTGCTGCCCTGTGTTGTCGCGGCGGCCCAAGTCACACCGTGGACGGTGTCCTCCACCGCGCAGAACGGCGCAAAGCCGTGAACCGGGTAGCCGCCGATCACGCCGAAGCGCAGACAGTTGGCGGAATAGCACTTCCAGCTCGGTTCCAGCTGCAAATCCTCGGCCCGGTCGGTGACAAGGCGGCCCTCGGCGCTCCAAGTGGAACGCAGACGGTGGATTTTCAGGGTTACGGGCGCAAGCCCTGCCGAAAACGGCGACAGACTGCCCAGCGTAAAGCTCGACAACATCTCCAGTGTGTGGGCTTCGCTGCCGGTATTCTCCACACTCGTCACGATCTCCGCAGCAGGGTTGTCTGCGTACAGCGTCAGGGTGTGGGTGTAGGCAAGACCGCGCGGGTCGGTCAGCTTTGTCACAACGACTGTTTTATCGGCAGATTTTTGTGCAGTCTGCCCGGCATACCGCATGGCTTTTACGGTGGGGCTGTTGCGCATTGTGCGCCCGCCGCTGAAAAACGCCGGGGCATCGTCCTCGGTCAGCTTGGCTTGAATGAGTGGCTCGGCGGCGCAGTCGGCACGGGCAATGCTACCCTCGCTGCCCGCCGGCACAAGCAGCAGCTCGACAACATCCCCTTCGCGGCGATAGACAGCGGTCAGCTCGCCCAAGGTGTAACGGTTCAGAATTTCACGCATTGTGTTCTCCCCTTACCACAAAAAAATCTCGTCCCCGGTCAGCTTCAGCAGTGCCTCATAGAAATAGTAATCGCCGTAGGTAAAGTTGACATTGTGCTCCTTGCCGTGGTAGTCGGCGCTGCAATACTGCAGGTAGCCGTCGCGGGCCTCGTCCCAGTCGGCGGTGGCATCCAGCGCGTGCAGCATTTTCAGCGCGGGGGTCAGGTATTCGTCCTTTTTGCCGGGGACAAGGCTTGCCAGCTCAAGCAGGCCGCAGGCGGCCACGGCGGCGGCAATGTCGTCATAATATTTCGGTTCGGCGGGCTGGCAGAAGTCCACCGGGATACGCCCGTCCGCCGGGATATGCGCAATAAAATATTCCGCCACCTTTTGCGCCATGGCGAGATACCGCACCGCACCGGTGTGCTTGTAGCTCATCACAAAGCCGTAGAGCGCCCATGTCTGCCCGCGCGTCCAGCTGGAGCCCTGCGCGTAGCCCTGCCCGCCGTAATCGCGGACAAACGCACCGGTTTCGGGGTCAAACTGCACGATATGGCGCACACTGCCGTCCTCGCGCACAAAGTTGGCGGCCACGGTATCGGCGTGGGTCATGGCGATTTTCTTAAAGCGAGGATCTTTGGTTTCCTCGCTCGCCCAATACAAAAGGGGAATGTTGAACAGGCAGTCGATGATTGCCCAGCCGCGGGTATCGGTGTCCGGGTCGGGGAAATCGTTCCACGCGCGGATATACCCCGCCGGGTTGAACCGCCCGGCCAGCAGCTGGGCGGCGTGCAGGCCGCGGCGGCGGGCGTCGGCATCGCCGGTCAGGCGGTAGTCCGCCACGGCGCTGGGCAGCCACATAAAGCCGACATCATGGTGCAGGCCGTAGTAGCACGAAAAGCACTCGTCGAGCGTGCGCTCCGTAAAGCGGGCAATTTCGGCATAGCGGTCATCATGGGTCGCGTGGTAGGCCTGCCACAGCATCCCTGCCCAGAAGCCGTTGGTCCACCAGCAGATGCCGTCGGCGTCATCGCGGTTCCCCTCAAATATTTTGTTGTTGTGTACACCGTCCACCGCGCGGTTGGGAATTTTCTCGGCGCTGCGCTCCCGCACGGCGCGCAGCTTGTGCTCAAAGCGTGCCGCCGTGGTGCTGGCCCAGTTCTTTTCGGATGTGTTCAGATTCAGCATGGTGATTCTCCTTCTATAATCAGTAATGCGTCCCGATAACAGGGAGCCTGTTCCAAATGTAAGACCCCTGACTTGTACAGGCAGTGTGCCGGCAGTGTTTTTCGGGTTTCCAAATCTATAAAGTATATTTTTTGCACAGAAAGGGTATCTGCCAGTGGTAGCGGTGCTGCTGTGGGCAGATACAGCATGGTGCGCACACCGCTGCGGGCGGCGGGAATCTCCTCTCGGTAGGCAAGCAGCACCTCCGGGCAGGGGGTAAAATCCCATCTGCCCCAATCCTCACATAGTCGTCGGGCAAATGCGAAATCCTCTGCGCCGGGCAGCCCCAAAGCGTCCGTGCAAAGGGGCGCCTGCAAAAATCCCTCGCCGCTGACGGGATTTTCCGGCATATCGGGCTTATACCAGTTCCAGACGCCGTGGGCGCCGTAGGTGATGCCCGCACAAGCACCCGAAAGCAGACTTGTCCAAAGGATACGGCGGCAGTCCTCCCGCTGATGGCGTCCGTAGGCCAGACGGCTGTAGCCCATCTGCTCATAGCATGGCTCGCTGTTCAGTATCGGTTTTTGCGGAATCCGGGCACGGAAGCTTTCTGCTAAAGTCCGCGCCGTGTACTGGTAGGTCGGGTTGTGACCGGACTGATAAAGGTAGAGCGCAGCGTGATCAGCCAGTTCCTGCGGCAGCGCATCACTCCAGCCCTTGAGGTGGTAAGCCAACGGCGCATCCGGTGCAAATTTCTGCACCAGCTGTGTAACCCACAGATACCGCTGCAGCGCCTGTTCGGTTTCAAAATCTGCATCCCCGCTGATCAAAAACACCGGGTCATAGGCAGAAAAGGTCTCGCAGATCTTTTTTACGACCGGTTCAACCATGGCTGCGGGCAGTATATTCTCCGGGTGCTTTGCGGCAGCCCATGTACCGGGAACATAATTGCACCACTGCACCGCAACTGCCAAGGTGATGCCGTAGTGCGCGGCAAGGGCTGCCATACGCCCGGCACGGGCAAAATAGGCTTTGTTCAAGGTGCCGTCATAGTTAAAATACAAGCCGTCCTGTGTGGGAAACGGATACAGTCCCAGTGTGCTGCCGCAGCGGTCCCACTGGGGCAGGGCATTGACCTGCACAACATTGAAGCCCTGTGCCGCGCGCTTTACAATATAATCCTGCCATTCGGCGTCGGTCATGTTGGTAAAGGCACTCCAGCAGGTATCCGCCAGCCAGAAGAAGGGAGCGTTTCTCCGCTTCAGCACGCGGTCATCCGGTGTGATTTTTGCCATACATTGTCTGCCCTCCTTTTCTGATTCTATCTTACAGGTTTACACCTCTATAAATAAGGCGGAAATTTAAGCGGAATGTGGGCAATTTAAAGGTCGTTCGGCTTTATGGTACACAAAAAAGCCCCGCAGACGGCAATGTGCTGCAAACTGGCCTTGCACGATTGTGCAAAATGCACTATACTGGCTTTTGGGGTAAGGAAATTTTAGCAGAACAAGTTAAAAACACCCACTTTGCTCTAAAAAAACCGCCTGTTTTTACCGCTTGCCATCCTGTACAATATAGACAACGAAAGGGGCAATGCCCCGATGGAAAAGACCAAAAGACGAAAAGGAGAAAACACCATGAAAAAAGCATTGTCTGCTGCTATGGCCGCCGGTATGACCGCCGTTATGCTGGCCGGCTGCGGCTCCTCCGCATCCTCTGCCGCGGAGAGCACCGCCCCTGCCGAGAGCACCTCTGCCGCCTCCACCGAGGCTGCCGCGGAAAGCGTCGTTTCCGCCCCCACAGCACTGAGCTTTGTCTTTGCCGACGGTGATGACAACTTCAAGACCGAGATGAACAAGATCGTTGACAACTTTAACGCTGCCAACCCGGATATCACCATCACGATCGAGCCGGGCGACGGCGGCTCCTACAGCGAGTTCCTGAAAACGAAGGACAGCGTCGGCGAGTTCCCCGATATGATGGAGATGCGCGACACCGCCATGTATGTCCGCGCCGGAAAGGTCGCCCCCTTGAGCGATGATATCAAGGCGCTGTTCACCTCCACCGTTGAGTTTGACGGTGTTACTTATACCGCGCCCATGTCCGGTGCCAACACCATGGGCATCATGTATAACAAGAAGTACTTTGCCGACAACGGGCTGGAAATTCCCAAGACATGGGACGAGTTCATTGCCCTCTGCCAGACCATCAAGGATAAGGGCGATATGTCCCCGCTGGTTGTCGGCGGCAGCGATGTCTGGCACATCGGCTTCCTGTATGACCTGTGCTACGCCAACGATGTTCTGGAGAGCGACCCCGACTTTATCGAGGAGTGCTACAAGGGCGAGAAGGACTTCTCTGACGCCAACTACCAGAAGGCCGTCACCGATCTGGCCGAGGTGCTGAACTTCGCACAGGACGGCTGGGCCTCCACCCCCGACGCACAGATCACTACCTTCTTTGTCAACGATATGTCTGCCATGATGTTCTCCGGCACGCATATGTTCGGCCAGATCAACGAGGCTGCCCCCGACTTTGACTACGGCTGGTTTGCCGTGCCCGACCGCGACGGCAAGATCAACCTGCTGGGCGGCGGCACTGCCGGCGGCTGGGCGCTGAGCGCTGAGGCCGCCAAGGACCCCGACAAGCAGGCCGCGTTCGATGCCTTCTGCAAGTATTTCTTCAGCAGCGATGTCTACGGTGAGTACTGCGAGCAGATGGCAGCCATCCCCACCACCGTGGAGACCCCGAAGATGAACAGCAGCGAGCAGTTCCAGGCCGTTCTGGATGCCCTGTCTGCCGCCGATTACACCCACCTGATGTGGAACCAGGAAGTCGGCAACCGTGAGCTGCCCCCGGACTTCCGTAACTTCACCTTCAAGACCTGCATTGAAGTCGCTCAGGGCTCCCGCGATATTGATTCTGCCTCCTCCGAGCTGCAGAAGACCTGGAATGTCGCGCTCCAGAGCTTTAACCCCACCACCGGTCTCGGTGTAGAATAAGGGGCAACAGGCGCAATGATACCGGGGCGCACTTGCCAATGGGCGGTGCGCCCTTTCTGCGCCCAAAATCCGCAACCACCCTTTGAAACGGAGGGACAGCGCCATGCTGCAGAAGAAAAGAAAATTTGATACAACGGCGTTTTTGTTCATTGCGCCTGCGTTCATCCTGTTTACGGTGTTCTTGATCGTGCCTACGGTATCCAGCTTTTATTACAGCTTTACCTCGTGGGACGGCATCAACCCCAACATCAAATTTATCGGCTTTGACAACTACAAAGAGATTTTTACCAACGCCCGCTTCGGCAACGCACTGAAAAACACCGCTCTGCTCACCGTTGTGATCTCGATCTGTGAAAATGCACTGGCTCTCGGTCTGGCGCTGCTGGTCGATAATGTCATCAAGGGCAAAAACCTCTTCCGCGCCATCTTCTACCTGCCGGTCATTCTTTCGGGCATCGTTTCCGGCTTTATCTGGAAGATCATGTACAGCTACAACTTCGGCCCCGTCAACAAGGTGCTGGATATGCTGGGGCTTGCCGCCCTCAAGCAGGATTGGCTGGGCAACGCCGATATCGCCATCTGGGCGGTGGCTGTGGTTATGATCTGGAAGGGTGCCGGCTACTACATGATCATCTATCTGGCAGCCCTGCAGGGCGTGCCGCAGGATGTGCAGGAGGCCGCCACCATCGACGGTGCCAGCGCTTTGCAGCGGTTCCGCTTTATCACGCTGCCGCTGATTTCCGGCTCCTTCACCATCTGCTTTACACTGTCGCTGATCAACGGTCTGAAGGTCTTTGACCAGATCGCCGTTATGACGGACGGCGGCCCAGGCTTTGCGACAGAGACCATCGTCTACCTGCTGTACAAGTCCGGCTTCGGCGAAGGTCGCCAGGGCTACGGCACAGCGGTCGGCGTGGTGCTGCTGTTCATCATTCTGATCCTGAACAACATCCAGTCCGCAATTCTTCGCAAACGGGAGGTGCAGCTGTAATGGCAACGCAAACTGTACAGGCAACAAACACCGCGCCTAAGAAAAAAATCAAAATTGCCCCCATCGTCTGCTTTATCGTCACGGTCATTCTGGCTGTCCTGTTCATCTACCCGGTCTATTTCGCCGTTATCTCCGCCTTTAAGAGCAACGGCGAGATTTTGAAAGCGCCCCTTGCCTTTCCCACCGAGCTGTACCTGCAGAACTTCAAGGACCTGTTTGCCAAGACCGACTTCTTCACCGCCATCTGGCACACGGTATTTTTGACCGTTGTCAGTGAAGTGCTGATCATTCTGGTCGTGCCGCTGTCCGCCTACGCCATTGAGCGCCACAAGAGCAAGACCACCAAGTTTATCTACGCCTACTTTACCGCCGGTATGATGATCCCCTTCCACCTGTATATGTTCCCGCTGTTCAAGGAGATGAAGGTATTCCATATCTACGGCACGCTGTGGGGTCCCGTCATCTGCTACATTGCCGGCTCTGTTGCCTTCGGTACGCTGCTGTACACCAGCTTTTTGAAGGGCGTTCCCATCGACATCGAGGAGGCCGCCAAGATCGACGGCTGCACCGAGTTCAAGGCGTTCTGGCGCGTGGTGTTCCCCCTGCTGGGACCCTGCACCGCCTCGCTGGTCGTGCTGAACGGTCTGAGCATCTGGAACGACTTCCTGATGCCGTATCTGGCGCTTCCCTCCAACCAGGCCAAGACGATTACGGTTGCCGTTTACTCCTTTGTCGGTCAGTATACCGCCCGCTGGGATATTGTTTTTGCCGGCACGCTGATCTCCCTTGTGCCTGCGCTGATCATCTATGTCAGCCTGCAGAAATATTTTGTCAAGGGCATCATGTCCGGCGCCGCGAAGGGCTGATTTTTATCCCGTAATATGCTAAAATTGGGTGTGGGCACTGCGCCCGCACCCAATTTTGCTGCATCGTGAGGTTTTGTTATGGATACGCCGCGCCGTCCGCACCGCGTCAGTTTGTTTGCCAAGTTCACAGCCGTTATCCTGCTGCTGGGCATTGTGCCCATTGTGCTGCTGGTCACCGTGCTGCAAAGCCGTATGCTGACCGAGTACCGCGCCAGTCTGGAGGACGCCTATCAGGATGCGATCGCCTACTCGGCCTATTCCATTCGCGCCCGGCTGGATACCTATACAGACCTGTCGAAATTCTGCTATTACTACAACTATTCCTCTCAGGGGGATTTTTCTTACGACTACGACAATTACGACAACCTGCGCAAAATCCTGTCCGGCGAGGTTTTTGCCGATGCGGACAATGCCGCTGACAGCATTCGCCGCGAAATGGGGCTGTTTTTGCACTATCTGAATATGACGGACGCCGATATTGAGGCCTCCCACTTTATCTATGCCCCGGCGGGCGCAGCCAAGGTGGTCAGCTACCAGCTGGGAAACTACAACAACTCCCTGTTTGACAGCGAGGCCTATCTGCGGGCGGTGGATTTTGAGCATTGGGACACCGAAAGCCGCAAAATGGTGCTTGTGCCCACCCATGCGCTGGATTACATCGGCTTTCGCGGCTCACGCACGCCGTATGTCTTTACAGTTGGGCGCAACTATTACGATATTACCGGTGCAGTTGGACATGAAAAATACCTGGGAACGCTCTTTCTGGACCTGCGCACCGATGTGTTCGATAAGCTGTTTGCCACGCTGAACCTGACCGACGGCGGCACCGTCTATGTCACGGACGAGGCCGGGCACTGCTATTTTTCCTCCGACACGACACTTGTGGGGGAAACGCTGGATGTGACGGCGGCAGCCCCTGCCGGTACGATGCTCTTGTCCGAGCCGATCCCCGAATACGGGCTGACCGTTTGGTGCAGCCAGAGCCGCACCCCCATCGAAACGCAGATCCGCGCCATGCAGCGGGCTGTGTGGCTGGTGGTCGCGCTGGCTGTGGCCGCGCTTGTCATCGGCTCGATGTTCTTCTCCCGCAAGCTGACCCAGCCCATCCGCACCATTATGCAGCACATGGGCGAGGTCGAGTCCGGTGATTTTACCGGGCGCATCCCTGTGACAGGCAACGATGAGCTGAGCGATTTGACCGAGCGCTTCAACCAGATGAGCGCCGAGCTGGACACCTATACAAAACAAGTGTATCTGTCTAAAATTAAGCAGACCGAGGCGGAGTTGAACGCGCTGAAAAGCCAGATCTACCCCCACTTTTTGTACAACACGCTGGAGGTCATCCGCATGACCGCTGTCGGGCGCAACGACCCAATGGTGGCCGATATGATCGAGGCGCTGAGCGACCAGATACGCTATGTCATCGGCACCGTCAACGACCTTGTGCCGCTGGGGCGTGAGGTGGATATTCTGACAAAATACATCTATCTGCTCAACTGCCGGTTCAGCAACAAGATCACCTTCTCCTACGACTGCGCCCATCTGGAAAACCAACTCATTCCCAAATTGATTTTACAGCCTATCGTGGAAAATTCCTTTATCCACGGCATTAAGCCGATGGACGGTCCGGGGCATATCCAATTGACCGCGGAAAAGCAGGAAAACTGCATTATGCTGACGGTCATGGACAACGGCGTTGGCATGGATGAGGACGCGCTGAACAGGCTGTACACCCTGCTGGACAGTGACCAGCCCGGCCATAAAGAAAATTACGAGTGGGCGAGCATCGGACTGAAAAATGTCCATGACCGGCTGCGCTACCTTTACGGCAGTGACTACGGCATTACGCTGTACAGCACACCCGGCGTGGGAACGGTTGTAACGGCCACCATCCCCGCAGACCTGCAAAATCTTGCACAGGAGGAACCGCTATGCTGAAAATGCTCATTGCCGACGATGAGCCGGTCATCATCCGCGGCTTACAGATGCTGATCGACTGGGCGCAGCTTGGCATTGAGATCTGCGCCGCCTGCGAAAACGGCGAGGACGCCCTGCGGGAGATCTTTGCGCAAAGCCCGGATCTGGCGCTGCTGGACATCTCGATGCCCGGCAAGACCGGCATTGAAATTTTAAAGGCGCTGCACACCGCCCAAAGCCGCACCAAGGTCATCTTCATCAGCGGGTTTCAGGATTTTTCCTACGCGCACGATGCCCTCAGCTACGGTGCGGTAGACTATCTGTTGAAGCCGGTCAAAAAGGATGACCTGCTGCGCGCTGTGGAAAAATGCCTGCCGGTGCAGCCGGATCACAGTGCCCCGGCCCCGGCCTCCGACACGGGCAGCTACTCCGATGCGTTCAGTCGCGTGGCCGAGATGGAGCCGACCAGCTATATTTTGACGGCTGTTCAGCCGCTGGAGCTGAACGCCGGAAACACCATGGAACGCCAGCTGATCGAGTTTTCGATCTTCGGCCAGCTGGACACCCTCTGCCGCCAGACCGGGCAGGGGACGGCATTCCAGAAAAAAGGGCAGTGCTACCTGCTGCTGGTCAACATGACGCCGGCACAGGCAACCGGCTGGCTGCACGATGCGCAGGCCCTGCTGGAGCAGCGCACCAGGTGCAAGGTCGGCTTTGTGTGCAGCCCCGCCACTGCAGAGATGAGCGCCGTGCCAACCTTTACCGCCCCCTGCCGCGATGCCTGCCGCTGGTTCTATTTTGCTGACCGCTTACCGGATACCGTGCTTGCGATGGATGCACCGCCGTTTGGCGAGGCCCCTGCCGACACCGCCGCCCTGCATCCGCTGCAGGAGGCCGTGGTTGCCGGCTTTGTCGAGACCGACCGGGAGGTTTTCAACCGTGCGGTGGAAAACCTGCTGGCCGCTGTTCCGCCCATCACCGATGGCCGCGCCGATGCAGCTGTCTACCACCTGCTTGTCTGCCGGCGCATGGTGCAGGCGCGGCTGGAGTACCATCGGCAGGTGCAGCAGGTGCGGTTCACCACGCGCACCTACGATATGCTGACTGGGCAGCGAATCACCCTTGCCGACATTTTCCCGGCGGATTCGCCCGCGTGGACGCTGATTTCGCGGACCGTGCGGGAAACGATAAGCGCCTATTATCCGGACGAAACGCCCGATGCGGCGGCGGTCGAGGCGCTCTGCGAAAATCTCGCTCAGGCGGATTTCATGCTCTATGGCATGTCGCTGGTCATTCCGCTGCCGTCGGTGTACGAAAATCATCCGCAGCTGATGCAGGCGACGCTGTACTACCCGCAGATTCGCGCGTACATGACCGAAGAAGCGCAGCGGCAGACGGATAACGCGAGCCTGTACCGCTTCTGCGCGCTGACGTACGACGACGGCCCGAACCAGTGGATTACGCCGCATGTGCTGGATGCGCTGATGCAAACCGGCGCGCGCGCGACGTTCTTCCTTGTCGGCAGCCGCGTCAGCGACTTCGCCTATCTGGCGCGGCAGGAGCACGACGAGGGGCACGCGATTGGGACGCACTTCTACGAGCACCTGTACGCGAATCAGGAGCAGGGCGGCAAGTTCCGCGCCATGTATGACAAGGTCAACCGCGTGCATATCGCCGCCATCGGCATTGCCCCGGCGTATGCCCGCGCGCCCGGTGGACAGTGGCAGCGCATGGGCAGCTACGGCGTCGGCTGGCCGCTGATTCAGTGGACGGCGGAGGCGCAGGACTGGAGCGGCGGCGATCAGGGCCCCGATGCCTACCGCACCGCCAACACCATAGCCGCCAGCACCAAGGATGGCGGCATCATCCTCATGCACGACATGAAAATCAACTCCGCCGGCATCATTATTAATCATAACAACATCTGTATTGTTGTCTGTGCCACAATCTATTCTATTTGTACCTTTTTCAGGATAAAAATAATCTCGGCCAGTTCCGCCATAAAGTTTGTCATTATCTGCTCCACCATAAAGATAATCATTACCGGCATCACCATAAAGTTTGTTTTCGCCGTCTCCGCCCCAGATATGATCATCATCAGCACCGCCGTGAACAATGTCTTTGCCTTTACCTCCGCGGTACTCATCATCATTTGCCCCTAAATTGATTGTGTTTTCATCAGTTTCGACATCTTCAGAAACACCGCCATTGACAATGTCTATGCCAACACCTCCGGTAAAGATATCTCCGCCAGCTCCCAAGTAAATGTGGTTGATATCAGTTGCATGCGCACCAACAAGAGTATTTACATCGTCATCTCCGGCATAAGTGTAAATTGTGTCATTTCCTTGACCAGAATTGACCATATCGTTCCCGGTACCTCCTTCAAAGTAATCATTTCCATCATCTAAACTAATTTGTCCGCCGCCATCTCCTGCATAAACCTTATCCTCTCCGCCGCCAGCACTAATAATGTCATAATCTTTACCACTATGAATTTCATCATTACCGCTTCCTGTCGTAACATGGTTCTGTCCATCTTCGGCATAAACAAAACTGTTTTGATTGTTTGTCACTTCAATAGTATTACCATTATCTGTATCATAAACATAGGTGTATAGGGTTCCATTAATATTGCAATCACTAATACGACAATACCATCCTCCTGCTACAGTTCCTCCTATGGCAACATTTACATCTCCAATATCTCTTCCTGGCATATCATTGAAGAAACGCTGGCTATATTCTTCTAATAAAGCACAATTTTCTCTATCATTTGCATTACTGCAATCATTAAATGTCTTGTTATTACCAGTATAATCGTAAATAATTCCATCACTCGCAGGTAGACGATTAAACACATTGGTTCCGATAAACTGAGCACCAATATAATTAGTCCAAGTATTACAATTCGGTCCCAAAGCTTGATAATTGATTCCACCTCCAGCTACATTACTGTCAGCCAAAGCATTGCGAAATTTTGCATCAAAGACTATTTTGTCAAACATAGCCTGTGGATCTGCTACCGGAATATCTGCTGTATAAAAGTGGTTATCTTCGGCAAATTCCTGATCAACTGCTTGATTCGGATCATCATCAAAATGAATGTTATTTGGCCATGCTTGCGTCTTTCCATCTATAATATATGTTTTACCTGGACGTTTTTCTCTAACATCAAACCTTATCACACCATTTTCTTCCATTAAATCCACACTAGAAATTGACAGTACATTTCCATTATTATCGTATTCTACCAAATCGTATCCTGTATGTGAGGCCATATTGCCAATAACAGGTATGGCTAAATCACGGCTGTGAACTTGTAATTTGAATGTACTCATGGGAAACTCCTTTGTAAAAAGTGTAAAAACATATTTCAGATTTTGCATATAGCTAAATCCGTGAAATAAATTTTGAAAACGATTAAATTGTTATAATCAATAAGCGTTTGACAGGGAAAATTAAACCAAGACCTTGCAAACTATTAAATTTGGATACATCTCGACGGTTAAATCCTCCCTTAATAAAATGTTAGAATTTTCACGTTAAATTCCCTTTGGAATAGATACTTCATAAACTTTATTTCCTGTATTAATGTAAAGTTTAGAGGGATTTATTCGCTTATCTAAACTAAGGGCAAAACCATCAGATATTGTTTGAATATCCTCATCTCTGATATCCCAAACAGTAAAAGCAGCATATGGTGAGAAACGTTCTGATGCAAAATATTTATGTATGCTTTCAGTTCCTCCACCAGGAGACTCTTTTTCATAAACATTACCATTTAAAACGAATCCATCTTTTGCAGGATTAAATGGATGGAACTCAAAAATCCTTATACCTACTAAGTTTTTTTTGTTGGAAAGACGAACAAATTCCAAGCTTCCCATAAAAATGTTCATTCCGTTATCTTCAAAAAATATGATATCTTTATTGCGATTTCTATAACTGCGAGTGAAATGGCGATAGGTCTTTGTTGCAACGCCGCTTCCGCCTATGATTGCACAATTTTTTAACCGTTTAGTTCCCGTTTTATAGTCACATTTTTTATCCGGTCTTACAACAAAGGTTAGGATAGAATCAGAATGTTCAATGGCTATTCCCCGGCCGTTATAATCATCATAAGAAACATCCTGTATAGAACCTAACGGAAGTCTCATTTGACATTTGTCTTTTTTATAACATTCTTTGATGCTGTTAAACTGCGGAACAGTTGTATATGTAATATCTTTATAAGTATCAGGAAAATAATAACGTTTATTTGTTCTATATTTACCTTCAGCATATTTCTTTGCCCATTTTCTGTCTGCTTTTTGCTTCGGTGTCATATGGATTTTATCCATCATTTCATATTGGTCTTTGACACATTGAATCAACTCATCCATTGGTAATTCCGAATCGCAATCAACAACTGGGCCATAAGGATCATCACTATAGGCACCAACAATAGTACTACAGGCAGCCGAACAAAGCAGACCAAGTATTAAAGTAGTGGCAAGAAAATATTTTTTATTCATAAGCATCTCTAAAGGAAAAATTTAAATCAGCACTTTGGAAAGCGTAACTTAAAAGCAGATAACAAAACGTGAAAATAAGGAAAAAGAATCGAGAGAGAGGAAATTTTAAGCAAAGCGCACTAAAGGGAACATCTAAAAAGCCATAAGATGGAAATGGTAGGTAATTATGTTCAATATTAGAGAGCATCGAACACTGCGTCGGTTAGATTTGCCTTTGACTTTAGCAGTCATTGGAATTTTAATAGTAGGTCTTATTACAATAGCTAGTGCAACTCATGTAAATACACCTAGCGATGATAGATATTGGTATTTACAAAGACAGGGCATGTTTGCAGTTGGTGGATTGATTTGGGCTTTTATGATAACGAATTTTTTCGATTATCGAGCTTTGAAAAACTGGGGTAATAAGATATATATTTTCAATTTAATCATGTTACTTGCTGTTATGTTTTTCGGTCATGCAGCATTAGGGGCACAGCGTTGGATACAGATAGGGCCTATCAGTATACAGCCATCAGAGTTTTCTAAAGTAATTATGATTATCGCTTTGGCGACATTATTAGAAAGTCGAATTGGACATCTAAGCAAATGGAGAGAAGTAATACCAGTTGCTTTATTTGTTTTAGTGCCGTTCTTATTGGTAGCAAAACAGCCGGATTTGGGTACAGGTTTAGTATTTTTAGCTATTTTCTTGGGTATGATTTTCGTCGCAGGTATTAGTTTAAAAATATTAGGAATTGTATTTGGTGCATTTTTGGCGATGTTGCCGATAATATGGCAATTTTTACATGATTATCAAAAAATGCGTATCATGGTATTTATTGACCCAAATGTTGACCCATTAGGCTCAGGATATCATATCATACAATCAAAAATAGCCATTGGTTCAGGAATGCTTTTTGGTAAAGGTCTTTTTGGTGGTACACAAAGTCAATTAAACTTCTTACCAGAAAATCATACGGACTTTATTTTCGCCGTTGTTGGTGAAGACTTTGGTTTTAATGGTGTAGCTTTATTAAATCCTTATTTTTTGCCTTTATCATAGCCAGTGTGTCTGCTTATTTTGGATATACGGTAGA
>ENA-UEPV01001190-UEPV01001190.1-human-gut-metagenome-genome-assembly--contig:-NODE-1190-length-16848-cov-6.172858_pt1 | contig 16848 bp, 9 predicted proteins | sample MGYA00242942_ERZ507925 | MGnify/ENA primary metagenome ERZ507925 (study PRJEB26167, sample SAMN06115453) | human gut metagenome | host: Homo sapiens | place: China:Fujian | collected 2015-08-26... | reverse complement strand
AAAATTAGATTATATTGCTGATGGAGGGATTATAAATATGGTAAATATGGTAAATACCGCTGTAAATAACAATATTTATGCAGGAAGAAAACCTGGTTCAAAATATAACCAGTCACATACTTTTCAACAAAAGGAAGTATTAGAGGTACCGGGTGGTGCAGCAGTTAACAAATATGCAAATGTTCAAGAAATCTATGAGGCATTAAAATATAACGCGTCATATAGAGTAGATAAACAGGAGCAGGATGAAATTGCTGAGAAAGAAATTCAAAATGAAGAACCAGAAATAAGCAATGATTCCAGTGAAAAAATGACAGCATGGTACCAGGGTGTTCCTTTGAAAGAATGGGCATTAACGGATCCTAAATACACGGATTCAGAAACGGGAATTTCATGGTATATTAGAGACGGAAAATATCCGTATATGGTAGGTGAGGATGCAGAAAAGTTCCGAAAACTTTGTGAAGAATCCGGGGAGTTCCCTCTAAAGAAATTTGGGGAAATGACGGGATTAATACAGAAATTAGATGACAATACAGTAGCGTATGTGGGTGATAACGGAATTGCAGTTAAATCTAAAGATGGGAAAGAGATGTTTGTGGACACATCAGGCTTGTCATATGATATTCTTATGGATATGTTCAGAAATTTGCCTAGAAATGGGAATTTTTTCAGCAATAAGTATTGGTCAGATAATATACAGAAAGCACAGGCTCGGAGCTGATGATACGTTATATTGCAAGAGTGTGTATGCTTGGACTCCGATAGGAGAAAGCAGATTGGTTCTGATTGACAGAAGAATCATATGGTTTTAGGATTGATTTTTTCAATCATAGGATTTATGGAGCGTAAGTAAAATGACTTTGGGGTTGTAAACGAGTGTGATGATATGGGGCTGGGAGAACAAGTTATTTTATCCGATAAAAAAAGCAATATAACGATGCAATCAAGGCTTATGAGCATACCGGTAACGGTGTAAGCTGGTCGCAGTTTGAATGGAAAACTTACGATACGCAGATGACCGTTACATTTGAGGATTCGGTGAAAGTTGAAAGCATTTCAAAAGGAATGAATGTGATAAATGGGTAGATGCAATGGTAAATAGGAGGGACATGGTCTGCCGAAAGCATTGGATGACCTATTAAATAATTCGGGAGGGAATCTGACCTATCAGGATTACGCAAGCGATATCCGGGAAATTTTAGCATATAAACAGACGCAGCACAAAGATATTATGTCTGAGTTAAACGTACAGTTTTTCATGGCAGACGGTACAATTCAGATAAAAAAATAAAGCAAAGGTAATGAAATGAATAATCAATTTATACAAGGAGTAACATTCGATTGGGATAGAATTGATAACGATAGTTATTTAAAGAGAATTGAGGCTTTTGGGGGTGTTAAAAAACTTGATTTCAACAAACCGGTTACTTTTTTTGTCGGAGAAAATGGCAGTGGTAAATCCACTTTATTGGAGGCACTTGCCGTAGCACATGGTTTTAATCCTGAGGGTGGAACAAAGAATTATGTTTTTTCTACGCATGATACACATTCAGAATTATGTGATGCGATAAGAATTTCAAAAGGCTATCGGAAGGAAAAATGGGGATATTTTCTTAGAGCCGAAAGTTTTTATAATGTTGCAACGCAGGAAGAAGAATATGCAGATTTTGCGCATCCTTCTGCTAAATATCATGAAAGGTCACATGGAGAGAGTTTTCTCGCGTTAGCGCAGAACAATTTGCAGCCAAATGGTCTGTATCTTTTTGATGAACCGGAAGCTGCATTATCACCTCAGAGACAGCTTACATTGTTAATACAAATATATAGATGTGCAAAAGAGGGAGCACAATTTTTTATAGTTACACATTCGCCTATTCTGTTAGGCATACCAGATGCAGATATCTATTGTTTTGATAATGGACGCATACATCTGTGCGAATATGAGGATACAGAGAGTTACCAGGTAACAGAAATGTTTATAAATAATAGGCAGATGCTGTTGGATAGATTACTAACAGATTAGATAATAAAGAAATTGACAGATTCCAGTTTGTTGAATTAAAAATGAAATAAAGTTCCAGTAATCATAGAGTGTATGGATTCAATTCCATATGCTCTTTTTCTTTACTTAATTTCATGAAAAATGTAAAAATCTAATGTTACGAGTTTCTTACGAGTTGCATTAAAAAAACACGCAAGAAAACACGTAAGAAAAAAAGTAAAAAAATTTGCTTTTGACCACTGTAAAACATGCTCTGAGCGTTTCGTTATATGAAGGGATAATTTTTCTTTCATATTTCAAAGAAAAGAGGATAAAGAAATGTCAGAAAAAAGATGTTATACAGTTCAAGAGTTACAGGAAATCTTAGGAGTCAGCAGACCTACTATTTATAACCTTTTAAAGAAAAAGGAATTCCGGTGGATCCAGTTGGATGGCGGAAAGTATCGCATCTCAAAGAAGAGTTTCGATGACTGGCTCGATAACTTGGAACAGTAAAAAACAGGGTGTTGATCAGACAGATTTTGTCTACATCGACATCCTAAATTTTTATCTGGATTTGAGATATGATATAAGAAAAAACACTAACACTAAAAAAGACAGGAAGTGAAGAATAAATGGCAACAGCAATTATGAAACAAAAAGGAATTCCGGAAATGGACGATGTGGAAGAAATCATTTCGAAGATTTCAGAAGAAAGTCCTTACAAACGGCGTCCAACACAAAAGAGAACCTGGATGACCGTGCCGGAAATGGGAAAGCTGCTGGGATTAAAAAAGACAGATCGATACTGGCTGGTACATAAAAATGTTTTTGAATCTAAAGAGATTGCCGGAAAGATACGAATCAATATTGCCAGCTTTGAAAAATGGTATGCCAATCAGATTAAATACCATAAAGTTACCGGAGAAGAACCGGGGAAAGAATTGAAATCCTGGTCCTATTCTGTTAAGGAAGTCGCGGATCTGTTGGGTGTTGATGAATATCTTGTTTATGATTTACTCAAGAAAAATCAAATGGAAGCTGTTATTGTCGATTACTGGAAACGAATACCAAAAGAATCTTTTCAGAACTGGTATAAAAGCCAGTCCCGGTATCGAACAAAGGAAGACAGAGAAAAAGACGCTCTTCTGGAAGATGCAACAATTACAATGCCTGAGATGGCACAGCTACTTGGAACAACCAGAAGCGCAGTATATACAATTCTTGATAATCCGAAGTATAGTCATTTTTTTGAATTCATTGTGATTGCAGAAAAGAAAAGGATCACAAAAGAGAGTTTTCAAAAATTCCTGGAAGGTCAGGATCGGTATAAGCTGGATCCATCGAATGATTATGAAGAACTTGCACAGGAACAGAATATTGCCCTGGCTAATTTCCGGCGGAAGAAATTATCACAAACCGGAATACGAGGAAGCAATGGAAATATAAAGTATCTTACTTTTGATGAAGCTTCCTATCTGGCAAAGGTCAGCAGAAGCATGATCAACAAGTGGGCGGATAAAGGAAAGTTCACAGTAATAAAAGTTGGCAGTCGAGTTAGGATCCTTCGGGATGAATTTGAGGACTGGATGGAACAAAGAGATTTGGAAAGGAGCATGCAATAATATGGCATCAATAAGAGAACGAAACGGAAAATTTAATGTAATCTATTCTTATACGAATGAAAAAGGTGAGAGGAAACAGAAATGGGAAACCTATGAAACGAAAGCCGAAGCAAAGAGAAGAAAAAAAGAAATTGAATATAAAAAAGAGATGGGATCATTTGTCGTTCGTAAATGCAAAACACTGGATGAGCTTATTACAGAGTATGTTGCACTTTATGGAAAAGAAAACTGGGCGCTTTCTACATATGAAGGAAATGTCTCTCTTATCAATAACTATATTCTTCCAATTATTGGTGATACGAAACTTTCAGAGATCAATACCCGATTCATCGAAAGATATTATCAGAGTCTTTTGAAGAGACGTGCAGTTATCAATCCATTGAATAAAACCAGTCGAAATGAATTTGTATCTTCCAGTACGGTCAGGGATATTAATAAGCTGCTTAGAAACTGTTTTGAACAGGCAGTGAAATGGGAGTTGATGGAGAAGAATCCTTGCACCCATGCGACTGTACCAAAACATAAATCACAAAAAAGAGACATCTGGACAGCCGATACATTAATGTATGCGCTCAGTGTCTGTGAAGATGAGCGATTAAAGCTTGCAATAAATCTATCCTTTTCATGTTCCTTACGACTTGGTGAGCTGCTTGGTCTTACCTGGGATTGTGTAAATATTTCTCCTGAGGCAATTGAAGAAAACCGTGCATATGTCTTCATCAACAAAGAATCACAGCGTATAAGAAAAGAATCGTTGAATGCATTGGATGGAAAAGATGTGTTGTTGGTATTCCCGACAAATCATAAGAAGAATTCTACGGTCCGTATTCTGAAAACACCAAAGACAGAAAGCAGTGTGCGTAAGATATTCTTACCAAAGAGTGTCGCTAATATGCTGGTAGACTGGAAAGCTGAGCAAGATGAAATGAAAGAAATTCTTGGTGATGAATATATGGACTATAACCTGGTTATGGCAAGTACCTTTGGTCTTCCTCTTGGTGATGGAGCAATCCGTGGTCCTTTAAAGAAACTGATCGAGGATTATAATCTTCCACCGGTTGTATTTCACAGTTTCCGTCATAGCAGTGTTACTTATAAGCTGAAATTGAATGGTGGAGACATCAAGGCGGTACAGGGTGATTCCGGCCATGCTCAGGTCAATATGGTTACGGATGTGTACTCTCATATTCTGGATGATGACCGAAGGAAAAATGCAGAGCTTTTTGAAGAAGCATTTTATGAGAAAAAGAATCTGGATCCACAGATGCATGTACAGCAGGAAAATAATAATGCAACTGTTGCCGATGAAGTCGATCCGGAACTTCTGGCAAAGGTATTGGTTAATTCAGAGATGCGAGCATTGCTCAATTCACTGGCGAAGACGATGAAGTAATGAAAAATAGTGAAAAAATAGTGTAATTTTAGTGGAAAAACAATTCATAAAACGATATAATATATGGATGAAATGAGGATATTTATTGTGTATATGAATATTCTATCTCCATCATTTGATGATAGAATGATGGAGATAAATCTGAAATGAAGGAGATTCCTATGAGAGACTTTGATTTTATTGTAAGTCCTGCGAAGTTGTTAACACCTGAAATTGTTCAGATGGTTAGCAGCATCCATGAACATAAAGGCAAACAGGAATTATTTCTCGAAGCCAATGTAGATGAATTGAAAACACTCTTAGAAGTTGCATTGATTCAGAGTACGGGAGCATCCAACCGAATCGAAGGTATATTTACAAGCGATAAGCGTTTGGAAGAATTGGTAAGTCAAAAAGCAGAACCCCGCAACCGATCTGAGCAGGAAATTGCTGGTTATCGTGAAGTACTTTCCACAATTCACGAAGGCTATGAATATATCAATCCAAGACCGAACATTATTTTGCAGTTACATCGAGATCTGTACTCCTATTCACAGGAGACAGCCGGTGGAAGTTATAAGAATTCCGATAATGTAATTGCAGAAATAGATGCCGAGGGTCATCAGAAGGCACGTTTTATTCCAGTTCCCGCATTTCAGACTGCTGAAGCGATGGAAGAACTTTGCGCTCGCTTCCTTGAAGCATGGGAAGCTGACCGCATTGATAAACTGGTTTTGATTCCCATGTTCATTCTGGACTTTCTGTGCATCCATCCTTTCAATGACGGAAATGGTAGGATGAGCCGTTTGCTCACTTTACTGCTTTTTTATAAGGCGGGATACATCGTTGGGAAATATGTCAGTATGGAAATGCTGATTGAAAAGACAAAAGAAACATATTATGAAGCCCTTCAAGCAAGTTCTACTGGCTGGCATGAGGGCGAAAACAGCTATGAGCCTTTTGTTAAGTATTATCTGGGTATCATGTTGAAAGCATATAATGAATTTGAAAGCCGTGTAGAACATTTAAAGAACCGCACTCTTTCTAAGCCCGAAAGAATTAAAGCGATGATTGATCAGAAAGTTGGTAAAATCACAAAGAAAGAAATTATGGATGCTCACCCTGATATAAGCAAAACCACGGTGGAACGCACTCTGGCAGATTTAGTTAAGAGTGAGTACATTGCGAAGGTCGGTTCAGGTCCGGCTACAGGATATGTAAAAATCTAAGTCATAAATTATTTATCTACCTCATTTCATATACAGATGAGGTAGATATTTTTACGATGACGGAGATTATAAAACAGAAAATTGTGTCAGGCTGCAAAAATCCTTTCTGAACTTTTTACATAGCAGTCATGCACTACGGTGTGTGGCTGCTTATTTGCATCTATGCTATCAAAATCAAACAAAAATGATCTGCATAGCAGTTTGCTATGCAGAGTGTCTCATCCTTTGGGATGATTTACATTTCGAAACAGACTCGTATAATATAATTCGAGACAGGTTACGAAAGACTTATGGCAATCTCGCTCTGTATCAAAGGGAGGGAAGAAATGACCAAAAATATTATCATAAAGACCTCCGTTCAGAAACGGTTTGACAGCTTCATGGTGCATGGCAGAGTCCTTTTTTTCAGCGCACCCTGCGGCTTTGGAAAGACAGTACTGGCGGACGCACTGCTGCGCGGTCGGAACGTGCTGCGGCAAAGTGCGGCAGACCCAGACTGCGTGATTCCACCGTCAGCGCAGGATTGGGACATTCTGCTGATTGACGATCTTCAGCTCATGCAGGAGGAAGCCGGGCAGCAGGCTCTTTGCGAACTGATTCGCTCAAGTCCGGAGCGCCGTTTTGTGCTACTCTCGCGCGGTGTGCCGCCCGGCTGCCTGACGGCGTTTCAGTACACGGGGCTGATGACGGTGCTGGAGGCCGACGACCTGCTTTTTGACGCGGACGATGTGCGGCGACTGTTTCAGCTTTCGGGAGCAAACGTAACAGATAGCGAGATCGACGGAATTTTGAAAGAATCCCTGGGCTATCCGCTGGGTGTGGCCGTCACGGCGCGGTGCATGTTCCCGAACAAGCCGTGGACGCCGGAGCTGGTGGCGCGGGTGTTCCACGAGGTGTTCCTCTACTTTGAGACCGCTATCTACCGGCGCTTTGACCTGCCGGTGCGGCGCTTCCTGTTGGAGCTGGCTCCCTTTGAAAGTTTTGACCTGGAAATGGCGCGGATGGTCAGCGGCGATCCCCGTGCCGGCGAACGGCTGGACTGGCTTCTTCGATACACCACTATGCTGCGCTACGACGACTGCCAGCGCTTCCACTTCTGGTCGGGTTTCCGGGCTTTTCTCCTTTGGGAGATGGAACGGGAGTATACCGAGGAAAAGCGCAAAGCGCTCATCAGCCGGGGCGGGCTGTACTATGAGCTGAAGGAGGACTACGCCCACGCCCTGGAATGCTACACCAGCGGCGGTGACCATTCCAAGGTTTCCGAGCTGCTGGTGCGTAATGCAGAACTTCACCCCGGCATGGGGCACTATGCCGAGATGGAAAAATACTACCGCAGCCTGCCGGAGGCGGAAATTCTCGCATCCCCCTCTCTGATGCAGGGCATGAGCATGCTCTGCGCGCTGGTCATGGATTACGAAGGCTCGGAGCGCTGGTATGGCGAACTGCAAAAGTTTGCCGAACACTGCGGCAGGCAGGACGCCGCCGGAAAGCAGGCGCGCGGCCGCCTTGCATGGCTGGACATCTCCCTGCCCCAGCGGGGCGTGAAGGGTCTGACGGAAACCATCCCCGCCGTGTTCCGGCTGCTGACGAACAAAGAGGTGGCGCTGCCGTCCTTCTCCGTCACGAGCGCGCTGCCGAGCATCATGAACGGCGGCAAGGACTTTTCCGAATGGAGCAAAAAGGACGACCTGCTCTACAAAACCCTCCGTCTCCCCGTGGAGGCAGTACTGGGGCGGGACAGTGTGTGTCTTGCCGACTGCGCCATTGCCGAGAGCAAGTTTGAAAAGGGCGAGGACGTCGCCGGCCGGATGCTGTCCCTTCTCCCGCAGATGAACGAGGTCCGCAACCACGGCACGTCGGACATGGAGTTCGCCGTCAGCGGATTGCTGGCCCGCAGCCAGCTGGCAAACGGGCAGCCCACCGATGCGCGGCGCACCATCATGGTACTCCGTGAATGCTTTGCCGAGCGCGGTTTGACACGCTTTCTGCCCAATATGGACGCCATGCTCTGCCGTATTGACATGCACACCGGCGACCTTGACGCGGCGGACGCGTGGTATCGGGAAAAAGCCCCGTGCGAACCCACGCACCTGAACGTCATGCGGCGCTACCGGTATCTCACGCAGGCAATGGTGGAAATTATGCAGAACCGTCCGGACGCCGCTTTGCTGACGCTCTCACCCATGGAGCCGTACATTCAAAACTGCGCCCGCATCATCGACGGCATTCACCTGAATGTCCTGACTGCCATCGCCCTGTACCGCAAGAAGGACGAGCAGTGGCGCGGGCGATTGACGGCGGCGCTGGATGCGGCGGCGGAGTACCGCTTCATCCGCACCGTCAGCGTATACGGCACGGCGGTGCTGCCGCTGTTGGAAGCACTGGACTGGGACGGCGACAAAGCATGGCGCAAGCGGCTGATGGCGGCGGTGCGGACGCAGGCGGCGTTCTACACGCATTTCCTCGAACCCAGCCTTGCTCCCGGCGAGGAGCTGACGCCCACGGAACTGCAAATTCTCCATCTGCTCTGTGCGGACAAGTCCAACGCCGAGATTGCACAGATCATGGACGTGAAGCTGCCCACGGTGAAGACCCACGTCAGCCACATTCTCGACAAGCTGGACGTGAAGCGCCGGGCGGAAGCCAAGACCGCCGCAAAAAAGCTGCGGCTCATTCCGGATGATCTATAAAAGCTGTGCCTGTGCTTGAACGGGCTGAATATAAACCTTATACATATATCCTAAAGGAGAATCTTATGAAAAAACGAGTATTGAGTATGTTCATGGCGCTGGCGCTGTGTCTGACGCTCCTGCCCGCACCCGTGCGAGCGGCGGAGGATACGCCGGAGAGCGGCGCCATCGTGCAGCAGGAGCGGCAGGAGGAAATTTCGCCCGCCGTATCCGAACAGGCTGGAACGAATGAGGAAGAGAACGGTTCAGAGGGTGACCCGCAAAATACCGGTACCCCTGACGCCGGTGGCGCTGAGGACAGTAAAGCAGATGCGCCGGAGAGCGGCGAGGATGAAAACGCCGGGAACAATGCGGACGCGGCGGTATCCGCTGTGCAGACGATGATCGATGCGCTGCCCATCGTGAGTGAGTTGGACGGCATGACCGCCGACGAGCTGGACGCAGCTTATGACGACATTCAGGCGGCGTATGATGCTTATGAAGCACTGAACGCAGAGCAGCAGGCGCAGATCACCGGCGCAGACTTCGAGGCGCTGCTCGGCTGGTTCAACAGCCAGACCGCGCTGTTGGCGGACGCACAGTCCGGCGAGCATACCCACTGTGTCTGCGGCAAGGACAGCGGTACAACGGTCATACCCATAACAACAGCACAGCATGGACGGCAGCCGATTCCCTGCCTAATTCTGCGGGCAGCTATTATCTGACGCGGTCTGTGTCGGGGAGCTGGGCTGTGCCAGAAGGCGAGGTCAACCTCTGCCTGAACGGGCAGACGATCAACGGCAAAATCACCATCGGCAGCGGCGCGACGCTGACGCTGACCGACTGCATCGGCAGCGGCAGGGTTCAAGGCGAAGTGACCGTCAACGGCGGCAAATTTGAACTGTACAGCGGCACGATCACCGGCGGCGTGCAGGTCGGTATAAAGGGCAGCGCCTATCAGACCGGCTCGTCCTTTACCATGTATGGTGGAGAGATTACCGGTAATAAAGCAGGCAGCGGCGGCGGTGTGTTCCTTGTCGGCACGACGAATCAGACCGACCCGCCAAGATTCACCATGCATGGCGGAACCATTTCCGATAACACTGCGGGTGCGTCTGACGGCGGTGGCGGCGGCGTATATGTGGGTGAGAAGTGCAGCTTCACCATGGACGGCGGCACCATCACCGGCAACACAGCCACCAACGGCAACGGCGGCGGGATCTATATCCACTTTAACGCCGGCACAGTTTCGATCTCCAACGCCACGATCACCGGCAACAAGGCGTCCGCCACGGGGAATACAAGTTATGGCCACGGGGGCGGCATTTATTCGGAGAGAGGGGTAACCGTCGAGAATGTGACGATCACCGGAAACAACAGTACCTTTGAGGGCGGCGGCATCTATGGAAAGGGCGCTATTACCCTCACCGATGCTACCGTTACCGACAACTCTCAATATGACGTTTACTACGACGGAAGGGAAAGCAACACTCCTGAGCTCACTATTTCCGGCTCGGTGAAGGCCGGTTATTACGCCAATGAAGCTTGGAAGCTGCCCATTCTTGTATCAGGCGCATTGAGAGAGGATTCGGTCATCCGTGTGGGCGTGCGTGAAGGCATAAATCTTGGGGCCATCGCCGAACCGGCAAGCGGCGTGACGCTCAGCGCCGAGAACTTCAAGGCGGACGCCGCCGACTGCGTGACCAGCCTGGGCGATGACGGCAAGGTCTATCTTGTGCCCTGCACGCACGAGATGGACGATACCGGCTACACCTGCAAGAAGTGCCATACGCAATTCGACGCGCGCGTGGGCGATAGCGCCTATTATCAGACGCTGACGAAGGCGTTTGATGCAGCCAGAGGCAACACCGTGACGCTGCTGCGGGATGTGACACTCGCAGGAAATTGCTCTTCTTCTTACACCTACTCAGCGACGCTGGATCTGAATGGCAAAACTGTCAGCAGCGAGCGTTATTACATTAGCGTCGGAGGTGGGAACAAACCCAGGACTCTGACGGTCAAGGATTCCGGAACAGGCGGCGGAACGCAGGCGCTCGATGTCACGTTTTACGTTTCCTCCAACGGAACGCTTGCAGTCGGCGACTCCTACACCGGCAAGATTTCGCGCGTGGAGCTGCAGGCCGGCGGCGCATTGGAGCGCTTTGGCGGCGAAATCGGCGAGTTGGTATTAAGCAATGCTGCGGCTGGCTCCACAAGTACGGGCTACAATCTGAAGCTGTGGAATGGCAATACAAACGCCTGCACCATCGGCAAGATCACGGACAGCACGAAGAGCAAGAGCCTCACCGTTCAAGACCTGCTGAAAACCAACCATGCAAAGTGCGAGCTGTACGGCGAAAAGGACGGTACATGGAGCATCGTTGATAAGAGCGCTAAAATTGTGGACTTGACCGGCTATACAACGTACAAGGTGCAGTTCCCGGAGTGCGTCCATCAGTGCGCCGATGACAGCAACCCCGTGTGCTCTGTGTGCCACAAGGACCTGTATACGAAAATTACCGCCCAGAGCACCGACGGCACGACCAAGACTGCCTACTTCACGGAAGACAGTGCGCTGGAACACGGCTATGTAGAGGCCATCCAGACCTTGAACGGCTGGAGCAATGAGGGCTGCACCGAGCCGACGCTGACCCTGCTGCGGGATATGTATGCTTTCGGCACCTCCATGCCGCTGACCGGCACGCTGACGCTGAAGGGCGGAACGCACACCGCCAAGAATGTGACGGTCGCTAAAAACGCGGACGTGACCTTTGCCAGCGGCAGCTATAAAGGTGCGACCATCGACGGCACGGCGACGGTGAAGGAGGGCGTCACATTTACCGACGCCTCCGTCGAGGTGAACGGTACGCTGAACGCCAAGGGCGGTACCTTCACTGGTAATGTCAAATTCAACGGCAGCAGCATCGCGAACATCAGCGGCGGCAGCTTTAATAATGAAAAGAAATATGGCGGCGTTACGTTTGACTACAATGTCACGGGGACGATCACCGGCGGCACGTTTACCTTCGCGGATTTTTACACCACCAAAGTCAAGCTCTCCGGCGGCACATTTACGATGATCAAAACCAACGGCGACCGCAAACTCGCCGACCTGCTGGCGGAGGGCGCGGCGTATTACGGAGCAAGTGATAATCAGGCTGTGACCAATGATAGAGTGAATACGCTGGAAAATGTCAAGGTCGTGTCGCATACGCACAACGGCGGCACGGACGGCAAGGGCATTTGCAGTGTCTGTAAGAAGCAGATGGCGGCGTCGCTGACCATCGGCGACAAGACGAGCTGGTACACGGCCTTTGCCACTGCCATTGAGGCGGCGAACGCGGCGGACGGTGCAAAGACCATCACGCTGTATCAGAATGTGGATGACACTGTCAACGGGAAGCGGACCACCTATGAGCTGACCCGCGGGCCGGTGACGCTGGCGACCGGCGGGAAAACGGTCGATGGTGTGGACCTCATCGCCAAGGGCATTTCTCTGACGGTCACGGGCAGCAACGGAGGCTTCTATGTGACGGTGGACGGCAAAGACGCGGAATTGACCGTCAAGGACAAGGATACGAAGCTCGCCATTGTCACGGCGAAGAACGGCGGAAAGCTTTCGCTGAGCAACGGCACCTTCAGCCGTGTGGCTGTAAAGGACGACGGCAGCAGCGCCAGCCTCAGCGGCGGCAGCTACGGCGCGATCACGAGCGATGCCGGCTATGTCAAGCCCTACGCGCTGCTGGCGAAGGGGTACGCTTACAAAAAAACAACGGATAATGAATGGCTCCCCAACGCCAATTCAATCCCGTCAAAAGTCACCGTTGAAAAAGCCCCCTTCGCGGTCGAAAAGATCTATCCGAATAGCGATACGAACTACACCGGAAGCTCGGCGTTTGCGACGGACGGCAATATCACGCTGACTGCGGTAATCGCGTCCGAGCCCGAAACGGAGAACGTCACCTACTACTACTGGTGGGAGCTGTTTAACGAATCAGAAAACGACTGGACCACGAGTTTCAAAAAAGTTAATACTGCAACGCATACCGGCGAGAAGAGCAAGACGCTCACAATCTCCGGGCTGCCCGTAGACAAGAGCTATCAGTACCACATTTACGTCCAGTGCAGCAACGGCTACAATTGCTACAGCGAGCCGTTCACCGTGACCCAGCATCAGCATAGCTGGACGTACACGGCAAGCGGCGCGACCATCACCGCGAAGTGTACGGCAGAGGGCTGCTATCTGACCGACGGAAACGGCGGCAGCGTGACCATTGCGGCCCCCGCCGAGCTGACCTACAGCGGGGAAGGCAAACCCGCCACGGTGACTGCAAGCAGCGATTGGCAGGGTCCGGCGGCGAGTGGGATCACCATCAGCTACATAAAGACGGGCACGTATGGTCAACAGATGTTGGAAAACGGCGCGCTCCCCACCGACGCGGGCGAGTACACCGCCAGCATCACGGTGGGCGAGGGTAACAAGGCTGCCACTGCCAGCGTGGAGTATACCATTCAGAAGGCTAATCCGGTGGTGACCGAATGGCCGACGCTTTCTGCATCGGTTTATGTCAACAGTGAAGCGACCCTCACCGGCGGCAGCGGCGAAGGCACCTTCGCTTTCAAGGCAGGTGCTGCGAAATCTTGGGACAGCGCAGGCAGCAAGACCACCACGATTGTGTTTACTCCCACAGATACCAATAATTACAAGGAGCTGACTCAGGACTATAACGTAACGGTTGTCAAGCGTACGGTAAAGAGCTGCCATACGCTGACTGGCATTACGGACAAGCCCTACGGAACGGCGCTGGAAGAGCTGGGACTACCCGAAACCGTGACGATCACCACGGAGGACGGCAAAACATTTGATAAGATCCCCGTCACATGGAGCGGTTATAATCCGAATACGCTGGAGGAGCAGACGCTCACCGGAACATTAGATCTTACTTCGATTGCTAACGAGGTGGAGCAGCCCGGCATGCCTGTGACGGCGCAGATCAAGGTCAAACTCACGCAGAAGAACTTCAGCGGCATTTCGCCTGAGGCTTATGATGGTGTGTATGACGGTAAGGCGCACGGAATCACCCTCACCGGCGTGCCCAGTGGCGCAACCGTAAAATACGGCGAAAGCGCAGATAGCTGCACACAGGACAGCCTGACCTACACCAACTTCACGAATGGTCCAAAGATCGTATTTTATAAGGTCTCCCAGTTCGGCTATGCGGATGCTTCCGGCTCCGCCTGGGTAAATATTACCAAACGCCCACTCACCGTTTCCAGCATCACGGAAAATAAGACCTATGCGTATGCTTCCGGTTCAGACGGTAAGGCAATCGGTGTGAATATTGCAGGAAAGCTTCCGACGGATAGGGGAACTACAGCATATGCGGTTGCAAAGACAGATACAGAGAAGCTTTTAAGTGAGGTAACAGTCGATACAGCCGGAAATCTGACCTATAAAGTAAATCAGGTAGATGCGTCCAAGGTTGGAAAGACAGCAATTATCACGGTAACAGCTTCGATGGAGAACTATGCGAATGCTGGATACACGCTGACGATTAGTATTACAGATAAGAAGACGGTAGAGATTAAGAGCGGAAACACCGTATCTGTAGATGGAAGCAATGCGCTGACCTATGGGGAAAAGGTTTCAAAGCTGACACTTGGAAATACCGTTTTTGTGGAAGCCGGTACAGATGATGTGATAGAAGGTATTCTTTCATGGAGCAATCCGGACGAGATACCGGCAGCCGGAACCACACAGGCGGGCTGGGTATTCAAGCCGGCAGACAGTACGTATTACGCGGAACTTACCGGAACAGCAGCCATCACAGTAGCCAAGGCAACTCCGATAGTTGTAACAGTACCAACCGTTGCAGAGCGTGGATACAATCCGGATGCTGCGCTTACCGGTTCAGATATAACAGGCGGAAGTGTGACAGGGGCAGATGGCAATTCACTTGCCGGAACATGGAGCTTTACAGGAACGAACATCATTCCGACTGTAAACAACAAAGGCTATCAGGCAGTATTTACACCTGATGACACAAACAACTACAATACAGTAACTAGAACAATAACAGTTACGGTCAATAAGGCAGCGAAAGCTCCAAACATGCCGGAAGCTGCAATGACACCGGCACACAGCACAAAGAAGGTTGGCAATATTACACTTCAGGAAGGATGGAGCTGGCAGGAGGCAGATAAGGACACGGTGCTTGCAGATGGTGTGGCTGTGACGGCGACTGCGGTTTATATAGGAGCTGACAAGGGAAATTATGAGACAGAAAGTGTAAGCATTACGATTACAAGAAGAGAATGTGATCACACGCACACTGAAATACGGAATCAGCGGGAAGCGACCTGCACGCAGACCGGATACGCAGGAGATACCTATTGTACGGACTGCGATAAACTTATGAGTACCGGAAAAGAGCTGGCAGCATTGGGACATGATTATAAAGTAACCGTAACAAAGCAGCCAACGACAACCGAGGAAGGCATCAGAACCTACACCTGCACCAGATGCAACAGCAGCTACACAGAGAGCATTGCGAAGCTGCCGGAGGAAAAGCACACTCACAACTATACGGGAAGCATTACGAAGGAAGCAACCTGTACAGAGGCAGGGGTAAGGTCTTATACCTGTTCCTGTGGAGACAGCTACACGGAGAATATTCCGGCAACAGGACACAGCTATGTATCAAAAGTAACCAAAGCTGCAACGACAACAGAGGAAGGCATCATGACCTACACCTGCTCCAAGTGCGGACACAGTTACACACAGCCGATCGCTAAGATCAAGTCCGATGACAGCAACAAGGATAATGGCAGCCAAAACCAGAAACCGCAGTCTGGCACACACAATGGTAATCAGAATCAGAAGCCACAGCCTGATACGGATAATGGTAAGGACAATGGTACTTCAATTAAGCCATACATCAAGGATGACAGCGGCAAGGAAGGCTGGGATGTGATCAAGCCACAGCTTGAAGAAGCTAAGGCAGGCGATACGGTAACGGTTGCAATGAACGGAACAACTGTAGTACCGAAAGATGTAATTGACAGTATCAAGGGCAAAGATACAACACTTGTTCTGGATATGGGAAATGGTCTTTCCTGGAAGATTTATGGAAAGGATATTACTGATGCAGCTGGAGATATTGATTTTGATGTGACAGTCGGAGCCGACGCCGGAAAATCCATTCCTGTGGATGTGATCAATAACGTGACCGGGGAACATTCTTCCTTGAATCTGACTCTTGCTTATGACGGAGAGTTTGGATTTACAGCCACACTGACCGTCAACATGGAATCAAAGAATGCAGGACTGTATGCGAACCTGTTCTACTACAATGAACAGACCGGAGAACTGGAATTTATCTGCGCCGGACAGATTGATGAGGATGGTAAAAAGAAAATTATTAAGTCATGGCAGAATAAAAAATCACTTGAAATAAAACACCCATTTTTAGAAGAGAAAGTTGAATGGGGTATGGTTCCTTATGTTCAGTCATTACTTCTTGCAAGATGTTTTAGAGGTGATCTTGATGGTTATCCGCCCTTTATGTGGAAGTAGGTGTAATTTATATGCTTGTGCTTATTACCTATGATGTAAATACTGAAACTACTGACGGCAAAAAACGCTTGCGTAAGGTTGCTAAAGAATGTGTTAACTATGGAAAAAGAGTTCAAAACTCGGTTTTCGAGTGTGTTATGGATGCAGCAACATGCAGGCTAGTCAAAGAAAAACTAATAAATATAATAGATGAGAAATTTGATAGCATAAGATTCTATTACCTTGGAAATAACTATAAAACTAAAGTGGAACATTATGGTATAGATAATACATTCGATGTGGAGGGAGTGTTGCTATTTTAGTGCGAATAGTAAGCTTACATAAATTTACAAGGATATTCGCACCATAAAAATATAATTTTGCAAATCTAATATTAAATCTGCTTTTATATAC
>ENA-UEPV01001187-UEPV01001187.1-human-gut-metagenome-genome-assembly--contig:-NODE-1187-length-16865-cov-5.916011_pt1 | contig 16865 bp, 14 predicted proteins | sample MGYA00242942_ERZ507925 | MGnify/ENA primary metagenome ERZ507925 (study PRJEB26167, sample SAMN06115453) | human gut metagenome | host: Homo sapiens | place: China:Fujian | collected 2015-08-26... | reverse complement strand
TGGTGAGCCCCAAAAAGAAAACGGCGGTGGAGCCGTCAAAAGAAAAAACGCTTTTCGCTGCGCAGTTACGGGCGCGGAGCGCCCTCCCGCGCAGCGGGACGCGGCTCTAAACGGTTCTGCTCAGTTGACGCAGTCCCTACGTGAGCACGGGCGGGGCTTTCCGCAGACCTCCGAACCCTGTACGCCGTGCTGCCCTCTGAGGTCATCGGGCAAAGACCGAATTTGACCAGCTGCTCTTTCCGCGCTTTCCGCTTCGCTAAGCGCTGCCCTGCTCTATAAATGAGCACGAGCGGCAGCGGAAAAAGAAGCAGAGGGTGTCCTATTTGCATCCCGAGGTTTCATGTGACTATCAGCACGGTGTACAAGGCTGAATGAAATCCGCACTCCGCCCGTGCCACGAAGCAGAAAACAAATTTCTGAGCAGAACAGTTGAGAACCGCATTCCCCAAACTTGCGCTTGCTGCAAGTTTGGACAAAAGCGTCTTTTCTCTTCCACCGTACACGGCGCATTCTCTTTTCCACAAGAGGAAAAGAGAATGGGGGGTGTATTCCAATAGGCAAAGCCTATTTAGGGAATATCACACCGGCTCGCCGTACAGCGCCCAGGTGTTGCTGTCCGTGATCTTCACGTCGATAAACTGCCCGATCAACTCTCTGCCGCCTTTGAGCCGCACCAGCCGGTTGCCCTCAGTGCGGGAGGCAAGGGGGAAGTTCTCATCGTCACTCTCGCCGTCCACCAGCACCCGGACGGTCTTACCCACATAGGCGGCGTGAAGCTTGGCGGAATTGGCATTCTGGACTTCCAGGAGCTTATCGAACCACTTCTGCTTTTCGGCACGAGTGGCGGGGTCCGGCATGGCTGCCGCCTTTGTGCCGGGACGGGGGGAGTAGATAAACGTAAACAAAGCGTCGAAGCCCACTTCCTCCACCAGAGAAACGGTGTCCATGGCTTCTGCCTCCGTCTCACCGGGGAAACCGATGATGACGTCGGAGGTCAGCACCAGACCGGGCATTACGCTTTTGGCGTAGCGAATTTCCTCTAAATATTTCTCCCGGGTGTAGCGGCGGTTCATCTCCTTCAGCACCCGGTTATTGCCGGACTGGAAGGGCAGGTGCAGCTGCTTTGCCACATGGGGGCATTTGGCCATCACGTCAAAGAGCCGGTTGGTGGCGTCCTTGGGATGGCTGGACATAAAGCGGATCAAGTATTCGCCGGGGATCTTGTCGATGTCCTCTAAGAGATCCGGGAAATGGTAGTCCAGATCCAGATCATTGCCGTAGGAGTTGACATTCTGCCCCAACAGGGTGATGTCCTTGTAACCGGCGGCAACCAGTTCCCGGACCTCCTGCAAAACGCACTGGGGATCACGGCTGCGCTCCCGGCCCCGGACATAGGGTACGATGCAGTAGGAGCAGAAGTTGTTGCAGCCGTACATGATGCTGACCCATGCCTTCACGCCCTTTTCCCGCACCACAGGGATGCCCTCGGCAATGGTGCCGTCCTCATTGTCCACGGCGAAGACCCGCTTCCGGGTCTCATAGACCTGCCACAAAAGCTCCGGGAACTTCCACAGGGCATGGGGGCCGAACACCAGATCCACATGGCGGTAGGATTCCTTCACCCGCTGAGAGACCCGCTCCTCCTGCGCCATGCAGCCGCAGAGGCAGATGACCTGCTCCGGGTTTTCCTTTTTCGTGTGGGTGAGAATGCCCAGATTGCCGAAGACCCGCTGCTCCGCGTGCTCCCGGACGGCGCAGGTGTTCAGGATCACCAGATCCGCCTCCTTGGGGTCTTCTGTAAAGGTAAAGCCACTGTCGGCCAGCATACCCATCAGCTTCTGGCCGTCCGCTACGTTCTGCTGACAGCCGAAGGTGTCCACGCAGGCCACAGGATGGGCTTCCCGGGAGGTGAACATCTTCTTGATCTTTGCTTCGAACTCCCGCTGACGCGCCAGCGCGTCCTCGGACACCAGTACATTTTCCCGCTTCAAATGGTATATCCTCCTAAAGTTATCTGATAAAATGAGTGGCGATCCGATCTTCCTTTTCCGGGAGACCGAACTGCTCCTTGCCCAGCGCGATGCTGCGCATCAGGAATGTCATGTTCCGGGCCAGGGTCCGCATGGTCTGAAGCCCCTCGCCGTCCTGCTCCGCTTCACCGGGCGTCCGGCCATGAATACTGTTCCAGTACTGGCTGGAGGCCACAGGCATCCCGGAGATGGTGAAATACTTGTTCAACTCATCAAAGGTGGCGGAGCAGCCGCCCCGCCGGGCGCAGACTACGCTGGCCCCCACCTTCATGGTCTTATCAAAGGATGTGCTGTGAAACAGCCGGTCCAGACAGGCGATCAGCGTGGCGTTGGCGGAGGCGTAATACACCGGACTGGCAATCACCAGACCGTCGGCCTCCTGAAGCTTGGGGGCCAGCTCGTTTACTCCATCGTCAAAGACGCACTTGCCGGTCTTGGCACAGGCGCCGCAGGCCACGCAGCCCCGGATGTCCCGGTTTCCCAGGACCACCGTTTCCACATCGACGTCATTCTCCTTGAAAATCGCTTCCATTTCCCGCAGGGCCACGGCGGTGTTGCCGTTGGTATGGGGACTGCCGTTGAGCATTAAAACCTTCAGGGACTTCATATTTCGCACTCCTTTCAGAGCCCCGGCCTTATGTGTTTATCCACTTGAAGCCGGGAGAAAAAGCACATAACTTAACTAAAATATCATAGCATAAAAGCTCCCGGAACACAAGAAAAAGGGAGGACAAAAGTCCTCCCTTTTCTGGAATGCAGTTTGTTACGGCAGGTAGTTCAACGGGTTTTTCGCCACGCCGTTGTACCGCACCTCAAAATGGCAGTGGTTGCCGGTGGAGTTGCCGGTGGAGCCGGCCCGGGCCACCTGCTGGCCCTTGTAAACGTGCTGCCCCACGCTGACGGTGAGACTGGAGTTGTGACCGTACCGGGTGACGTAGCCATTGCCGTGGTCGATCTGCACCAGATAACCGTAGCCGCTCATCCAGCCGGAGTAGGTCACCGTGCCGCCGTCGGCGGCGTAGATGGGTGTCCCCCTGGGGACGGCGATGTCGATGCCCTTGTGGTTGGTGGAGCCGATGCCGCCGGGGGATTTCCGTCCGCCGAAGTAGGAGCTGATCCGACCGCTGGTGGGCCAGCGGAAGCTGCCGGTAGGCATCCAGGTGGGCCGGACCTTGGTGCCCCGGAGCCGGTATTCGGTGACAGGCTCTTTCAAAGTCACGGAGGAGAGAATGGTCCGCTCCGTTTCCTCACCGTTGACATAGGTGGCCTTAGCCATCACGTCCGCCTTGCCGTATTCACCCTTGGAGGTTACCTTATAGTCGCCCTGATAGAGGTCAGCGCTGTCGGTGTACTCAATGTTGTAGGACACATCATCCAGATACCGTTCCTGCTTTACCACGGTCATGGTCAGGTAGGGGACAGAGGCGGACAGGGTCAGCACTTCGCCGATCTGGAGCTTATTGATGTTGTAGCCGGGGTTCAGCGCCAGCAGCTCTGCGGAGGACATGTCGTTCTTGGCGGCGATCTGAGACCAGGTATCGCCCTTTTTCACCTCGTAAGTGACCTCGGCCGTCTTGGTGCTGTAAAGCAGCTCCGCAATATAGCCCAGGTTCATGATCTCACTGGTGGGAACGTACTCCTGCCGGATCTCAACATCCTCTGCAAATTCACAGGAAATGGTATCTTCATCGGAGGCCGCCTTCTGCAGCTGGTCCAGCAGTTCCTCCAACGCGCCCTCGTAGGGGGTGGCGCCGATGCGCACATCGTTGACGTACAGGCAGTAGGCGGAGGTCACAAGACCGATCTCGTCGGAAAGTTGGTCCTCGTATACGGCCTTATCCTCAATGTCCTGACGGAGCATCCAGCCGGAATCGTATTGCAGCAGGGAATCGTCGATGGTGTAGGTCTCTCCCAGTGTCCGGGAGGTGATGCTTTCCAGATCCTTCCGGACGGTTTCGGCTTCCGATTTGGAAGCCAGCCGTCCCAACACCTGCCCGTCATAGGAGACGGTGGTGCCGATGGTGAAGAAGGAACAGAACAGGATAATGCCTGCCAGCGCACAGCTTCCTCCCAGGAACATCAGGGAGTGGAGGCGCTTTTCTTTTTCAAACCAGACGGAGAATCTGCTGGTGCGGAGGTTTCGCTCTCTGCGGCGGCCCAGCAGGATCTCCCGCAGCCGGCTGGCAGCGGAGGGCAGCAGCCCCCAAAGCATCAGCAGGAATTGCAGAGGCTTCCGGTTGGACTCCGGGAACCGATGGGCCTGAGCCTCCCGGACAACCCGGCGGCAGCGGCGGCCAAACCAGCGGACCTTCTTTCCGGCCCGGAAGCGGAGCTTGCCCCAGAGGTCTTCGGGCTCAGCGGGAGCGCGCCGCTTTCTGCGGGGTCTGGGCGCTTCCTGGGTCTGTTCCGCCTCTGCGGGCCAGTCCGGCAGATCATAAGGCTTTTTGGTGTTTTGACTCATAATGCTCCTATCGTATCGCGGGCAGATGCCCTTTAAAAATTTGTGAACCATAAAAAGTAACAAATTGTTACCACTTTATATTATCCCTTTTATATTCGCCCGTCAAGCAACTTCTGGCTTTTTGGCATATTTTTATGTATTTTAACGATGCTTTTTTGCCGAATTTCGTGGTTGACACGCAAAAATCGGAAAAAATCACGCCCCAATTCGTCACTTTTTTCATTGACCCCGGCTGTGGACCGTGTATAATAAAGGGTGGAATTGAAACCCCGTTCCCTGAATTAAAAATTGGAGGAATCAACATGTTTGAATTTCTGATCAAAAAGCTGAAGGCGCATCCCCGTAAGATCGTCTTCACCGAGGGCACCGATCCCCGCATCCTGGAGGCTTCTGCCCGTCTGCTGTCCGGTACCTTCCTGACTCCCGTTCTGGTGGGCAACGCCGACGAGATCACCAAGGCTGCCGAAGAGGCCGGCTTCAACATCCGCGGCGCTGAGATCATGGACCCCGCCATCTTCCCTGACATGGACAAGATGGTGGCCCTGATGGTGGAGCTGCGCAAGGGCAAGATGACCGAGGAGCAGTGCCGCAAGTCCCTGTCTCAGGCCAACTACTTCGGCACCATGCTGGTGAAGATGGGCTATGCCGACGCTCTGCTGGGCGGCGCTACCTACTCCACCGCCGACACCGTCCGTCCCGCCCTGCAGATCATCAAGACCAAGCCGGGCAGCAAGATCGTGTCCTCCTGCTTCATTATGGTCCGTCCTTCCGCCACCGGCGAGAACGAGGTCCTGGCTATGGCTGACTGCGCCATCAACATCAAGCCCACCGAGGATGAGCTGGTGGAGATCGCTGTTGAGACTGCCCGTACCGCCAAGGTCTTCGGCATCGATCCCAAGGTGGCGTTCCTGAGCTACTCCACTTTGGGTTCCGGCAAGGGCGAGGACGTGGACAAGATGCGCAACGCCTGCGAGAAGGCCAAGGCTGCCATGCCCGACGTTCCCGTGGACGGCGAGTTCCAGTTCGACGCCGCCGTGTCTCCCGTGGTGGCCAAGACCAAGCACATCACCAGCTCTGTGGGCGGTCATGCCAACACCTTCATCTTCCCCGACATCAACGCCGGCAACATCGGCTACAAGATCTGCCAGCGCATGGGTAACTTCGACGCTTACGGCCCCATCCTGCAGGGCCTGAACGCTCCCATCAACGACCTGTCCCGCGGCTGCAACGCTCTGGAGGTCTACTCCATGGCCATCATCACCGCCGGTCTGGTGGATTGATCCCCGTCTTTGAAAAGTAAAAAGTCCGGATCATGCGGCTCCCTTTGACGGAGGCGACGACTGATTCCGGAGATCCCCCGGCGGGTCATCGCGTTTGCGGTGCCCGTTGGGGTTTTTTTATTTTCTGAGGGCGTGGACTATCTGTATCCTACTGAGGACTATGCGGCCAATGACCGCAGGAACAGCCGGGAAACAGTTCGTACATGGCATCAAACAGCAGATCGGTATGAAACGGCTTTGGAATAAAATGTGAGACGCCCAGAGCAAAAGCCTGATCGGTGACTTGCTCAGAAACGATGCTGGAGAGAAGGATGACCCTCTGAGGGGCAGTCCCCCGGCGCTGCAACTCATCCAACACGGTTAGACCGCAGACATCCGGCAGCGCCGTGTCCATCAGCAGCAGATCGGCAGTCTGTTTTTGCATACATAATAAAACATCGCGGCCACTGCCAACGGTTGCAAGGGAGAAAAAATTATGATTTGCCGTACTTCTCCACATCAACCAGCGAAATTCCTCGCTGCTGTCGGCCAATAGCACACGCTTGCGACTGGTCATATTCTAAATCCCCCCCATATTTTCAGATACAGAAATACTGCAAAAAGGGGTCTATGCGACCTCCTGCTGATCCTGCTCCCGGAACTGCTTTTTCATCTGCGCAAGAAACGCCGTCAGTTCATCAGGCTCCAGCATCAGTAAAAAGAATAAGAGAGCGATTGCAGAACAACAACTGCAGCCGCGCTCTAAATCGCCATAGGCCCGAACCGTGATATGTAACTGCTCGGACATTTCCTCTTGGGTCAGCTTCCGCTTCTTGCGAAGTGCTTTCACCTGTACAGAAAAGTACTGCCGAAGTGACTCTTTATACCCGTTCATTCGTCAAAACCTCCGTATATCTGACTGATACCGAGATTCTATGTCAGGTGAAAGTGGGCTTCCATGAAGTGCACTTCCTCTTTTTCGGGTTTCACACGGAATTTACGGGTCAAACCCTGGGGGCGTAGATAGAAAACTCCCCTGCTGAACGTTTTCTCAGCAGGGGAGCGGTACTTCTTGCATATTTGCATTTGCGCGAATGGATCCGTTTGGAAGGAGCGGCCTCCGATCGCTCAGACGGCGGGTTTGGCCATGAATTCATCCTCTACATCGTCCCGGATCCCCAGACGCTGGTAGAGCCTGTGCATAAAAGAGAAGGTGAAGCCGCCGGGCAGCATCCCATTGACAAAAATCGCCGCCAGCACGCCGATTCCGGTGTCCAGAATACGGTTCATGGCGTAGGTGATATAAGTGTCCGTGGGGGTGTTGAACAGCAGGATGCACAGCACCACGCCGCCGGGCTGTACACCGCCCACCCAGATGCGCTGGCACAGCAGGATCAAAATGATTACGCCGACGAAGGTCAAGGGGATCAGGACCCAGGCGTTGCTGCCGTCAGGGAACAGCTCCATGTAAATGGCAAACAGCCCCATGCCGATAAAACCGCCTACCATTGTGCCGAAGAAGCGGTTGCCGCCGTGGAGACGGCTTTGCATAAAGCTGTTGCCCATGCCGAAAATGGCGCCGATGCAGGCGAAGGTAGGGTTGCGGTCCAGAAAGTAGTAGACCAGCGCACACAGGGCTGCCGCAAGGGCGGTCTTGACGTTGCGCATACCGATCTTAGGAAACAGGCATCCTGCTTTTTCATGGTGTTCCATGGCATTTTCTCCGTTCGGCATCGTTCCGCGGCGGATAAAGGCGGCGGAAATATTGTTAAGAACGTGTCAAATTATACCATGGAACCAGTTGACTGTGAACCCCCTGACGGTATTTTTATGCAATTCACAGGAGAAAACGTTTGCGGAAATCAATGATTCTGTGGAAATGTTTGCACTTTTGCGAAGAAAATGCGGCTTCGCAGCAGAATGTGGGGACAGTGGGCCTGTCATATTTTTCAGATATCCGGGTAAAGCCAGCCGCTCCCGGCCCGAAGACTCCCGGCGGCGATCCGGAGACCGGAGCCGCCCAGCGCCGCGGCGAAGCGGTCCGCCAGAGACCGTTGGGTCTCCGTGTCGATCTGATTCAGGAACATGGTATCGCACAGCCGCTCCGCCAAAATGGCCTTTGCGGCCTGTTCCGGCGTGACGGGATCTGACGCAGCGGCGCCGGTCAGGGCGCAGAACCGCTCTGGCCGGTGGACGCTCTCCCGGATGGGCTTCCCGAAACCGGATGCCCCCACCACGCAGATCACCTGACGGCTGACGGCGGGGATCACCGGCTCGTGGGCTTCATGGGCCTTCAAAGGCAGCTGCCGGGAACCGTCGGCCTCCACCAGCACATAGTCCGACAGTGTGGCCAGTGTTTCTACGGAAAGGGAGGGAGCGGTCAGCTTGCCATTTTCGCAGGGAGTTCCCAGGCAGAGGACCCGATGAGCGGTCAGAGCCTTGCGGATGTCCTCCGGCGTAGGGGCCGTCAGCAGGGGGTATTCCTCAAAGGGGCGGATATGGGTGGTGGTACAGAGGAGGACCGTCCCCGGTAATTCCTCCGCCAGACGGCGCAGTAAACTGGTTTTACCGCCGCTGCCGATCACGGCGGTGACGCCGGGGCGCAGCCCCAGCAGCTTGGGAAAATCCATAATCCACCTCTTTTCATTTGTTTTGCCCGCGATGCTGCGGGCTTGTTTCCTCTACCGCTTCACCATCAAGCGCTTCATGCCGGCTTCCAAGCCCTCGGCGGAAAGGTCGAACATGGGGAACATCTTGGCCAACTGCAGGTGGGTCAGGGTCCAGAAGTCCTGAAATGCCGGCAGAGGCTCCGGGTTCAGCCAGATGAGATAAGGGAAGTGCTTTTTAAACAGCTCCAGCCATTCCAGACCGGAAGGGCCGTACCGCTGGTTCCGCCAATCGTACTGCTTTTCCCGCAGCTCGTAGGGATTCATGGCGGCATCGCCCACGAGAATGACCTTGTAGCTGGCGTCGAAGTTCTGCAAAAGCCATTCCGTAGGTGTTTGGCCGTCCTGCCAGAGGCGGGGGCCGTTGTAAACGTCGCCGTAAATGCAGTTATGGAAATAGTAGGTGTGCAGCTCTTTAAAGTGGTTGGACTTGGTGGCCGCCTGAAACAGCTGGCTGCACAGGCCGGAATAGTAGTCCATAGAACCGCCGGAGTCCATCAGCAGCAGGACCTTCACCGTGTTCTTCCGGGGGTTCTTGTACCGGATCTCCAGCCGCCCCGCGCTCTCGCAGGTATCGTGGATCGTGGCGTCCACATCCAATTCCTTTTCGGCGCTCCGCTCCTGCGCGGACAGCTGACGCAGCGTGCGGAAGGCCATCTGAAACTGGCGGGTGTCCAGCTTATTGTCTTTTCGGAAGTCCCGGAATTTTCGTTCTCCCGCCACCATCATGGCGGTGCGGTGCATGGACTGCCCGCCGATCCGGATGCCGTTGGGATGCCAACCACTGTTGCCCCAAGGGGTGCGGCCCTGGGTCCCAACCCAGTAGTTGCCGCCGTTGTGCTCCTCCGTCTGCTCTTTCAGACGCTCCTCCAGCATTTTCAGCAGTTCCTCCAGCGTTTCATTCGGAAACCCGGCGGAGCGCAGGTCGGCAATGGTCCGTTTCAGATCCTCGCTGGGGTGGTTCAACCAGTCCAGCAGGTCCTCCGGCAACTCCCCGGTGTAGGGCACGTTCTTGAAAAATTCCAGAAAGATCTGGTCAAAGCGGTCAAATTCCGTTTCATTCTTCACCACGATGGCCCGGCACAGGTGATAAAAGCCGGTGAGCGTCGAATGGTGCAGTCCCTTTTCCATGCCCTCCAGCAGCGTCATCCACTCGTTCAGGGAGACGTGCAGCCCCCGCTGACGCAGCAGGTAAAAAAACGCGGCGAACATGGCTTACTTCACCTTCCGCAGGGTCTGAAGATCCTTGTCTTTTTTCAGCAGGACACCGGCGAAGGGAATCTCCTTTTCGATGCGGGCCGGGTCCACGCCGCCGGCCACCAGCGCCCGGATCCAGTCCACCAGCTCAGAGGTGGAGGGCTTTTTCTCAATGCCCCGCAGCTCCCGCAGCCAGTAGAAGGCGGCGAGGGACTGCTTCACCAGCTTTTCCTCCAAATCACCGAAGTGGACCCGGAGAATGGCTTCCATCTGCTCCTGCTCCGGGAACTCGATGTAGTGGAACACGCACCGGCGGAGGAAAGCGTCCGGCAGTTCCTTCTCTGCGTTGGAGGTGATGATGACGATGGGGCGCTGCTTGGCCTGTACGGTCTCCTTCGTCTCGGGGATGTAGAACTCCATCCGGTCCAGCTCCCAGAGAAGGTCATTGGGAAATTCCAGATCCGCCTTGTCGATCTCGTCGATCAACAGGACCACCTGCTCATCGGCGGAGAAGGCTTCGCCCAGTTTACCCAGCTTGATGTATTTTTTAACGTCATCCACACCGGCGTTTCCAAACTGGCTGTCATAGAGCCGCTGCACCACGTCATAGACGTACAGGCCGTCCTGGGCTTTGGTGGTGGATTTTACATTCCAGATAATGAGCTTTTTCCCAAGAGCGTCCGCCACGGCCTGGGCCAGCATGGTCTTGCCGGTGCCCGGCTCACCCTTGATGAGCAGAGGCTTCTGCAAAGCCACGGCGATGTTGACGGTTTCCATCAGGTCGCGTGACGCCACGTAATTTGCGCTGCCGCTGAATTTTGTATCCATATTTGTTCTCCTTTGCGTGGGTTTGGTGTGCTGGGCCGATTATAGCAGACTTTTTTTCGGGAGACAATGTAAGTTTACGTTTTGACACACTATCCCAGCGCCACGTCTAAGATCATCATAATTAAAAAGCCCCCCACAAAGCCGCAGGTCCCGGCTTTGGAATGGGCCTGAGGCACCAGCTCCTCCACCACCACATACAGCATGGCCCCGGCGGCAAAGCTCAGGAGCCACGGCATCAGGGGACGGACGCCGGAGGCCGCCAGCACCACCAGCATCCCGAACAGCGGTTCCACGCTGCCGGAGAGGGTCCCTAACAGAAAAGCCCGGCCCCGGGAGCTGCCCTCCTGCCGCAGAGGAAGGGAGATGGCGGCACCCTCCGGAAGATTCTGGATGCCGATGCCCAGCGCCAGCGCCGCGGCCCCGGCCATGCCCTCTCCCTCTGCCGCCAGTGCGAAGGCGAGGCCCACCGCCATGCCCTCCGGTACATTGTGGAGGGTAATGGCTGCCATCAGCAGCGTGCTTTGGCGGCGGGTCAAGTCCATGTCCTTTGCCCGCCGCAGATGGGGCAGAACGGCGTCCAGCGCGGAGAGAAAGCCCACGCCCAGCAGCAGCCCCGCCGCCGCGGGGAGCCAGCCGGGAACGCCGAAGTCCGCCGACTGCTCGATGGCGGGCAGCAGCAGGCTCCAGACGCTGGCCGCCGTCATCACCCCGGCGGCGAAGCCAAGCATGGTTCGCTGGAACTGGGGCCGGGGCTCCTCCACAAAGAAAAATACCACCGCAGCCCCTAAGGTGGTCATCAGAAAGGTAAAGCCGGTGCCCAAAGCGGCCCAGCTCAATGCTTGCAGCATACGAATCAACGCCTTTTCCTCGATTCAGGCGGAATTTTGCCTGTACGCCAGTATAGGCGACAATTCCCGGATGTGTGCCGACGGAGAGGCTTGCCTTTTTCCCGGCGCCGTGGTATGATTAAACTGTAAAAGGAAATATGGCTCATATAATTCCGCTGATGGGATCGTCTCAGGCGCGGAAGTTTCTATGAGATCGCCTAAGATCTTGCTATGAGCGTCCGCTTATGCGGGCGCTCTTTTGTTTTGAAAGGAGGACGCAATGACCACTATTCTGAAAGGAAATATCGTTTCCGCGCAGGCCTGCGGCCGGCTGGATGTGACGGAACACGGTTATCTTATCGCTGAAAACGGCGTCATTACCGGGGTGTATCCGGTGCTGCCGGAGCAATATGCCGGAGCGTCTGTGGAGGACTATGGAGACTGCCTGATCGTCCAGTCCTTTGCGGACCTGCACCTCCACGCTCCCCAGTATCCCATGCTGGGGATGGGTATGGATCTGCCCCTGCTGGACTGGCTGAATGCCTACGCCTTCCCCACGGAGGCCCGGTTTGCGGAGCCGGACTACGCCCGGACGGTGTACCGGCAGCTGGCGGGGGAATTGGCGTCCCACGGGACCACGCGGGTGTGTATGTTTTCCTCTCTCCACACCGACGCTACCCTGATCTTGATGGATGAGCTGGAAAAAGCGGGGATCACCGGCTATGTTGGCAAGGTGAATATGGACCGCAACGGCGCACCCGGCGTGTTGGAGGAGACCACGGAGGAATCCATGCGCGAAACGCTGCGGTGGCTGGATGCCTGTCAGGATCTCCGGCACATCAAGCCAATTCTGACACCCCGGTTCACCCCCTCCTGCACGAATGAGCTGATGGCATTTTTGGGAAAGCTGGCGGCGGAGCGCGATCTGCCGGTGCAGTCCCACCTGTCGGAAAACGGCGCGGAGATGGACTGGGTACGCCAGCTCCACCCGGATTGCAGACAGTATTGGGAGACCTACAAGAAGTACGGCCTTTGGAATGACCGCACCGTGATGGCCCACTGCGTCTGGTCGGACGAGCGGGAGCGGCAGGCCATGAAGGACGCCGGGGTAACGGTGGTCCACTGCGCCGACTCCAATCAGAATCTCTGCTCCGGCGTGGCGCCGGTACGGAGGATGCTGGACGAGGGCGTAAAGGTGGCTCTTGGCAGCGACATCGCCGGAGGCGATCATCTGGATCTGTTTGACGTGACGGCGGCCGCCGTCCGGGCTTCCAAGGCCCGGCGGATGATGGATGACTGGGACACCCCCTTCCTCACCGTGGCGGAGGGGTGGTATCTGGCTACCTCTGCCGGGGCCGCTTTCTTTGGAGAGCAGCCGGGCTTTGCCGCGGGAAATTCCCTTCACGCCATCGTACTGGCGGATGACACACTGCCCCAGCCCCGCACCCTGACTCCGGCGGAGCGGCTGGAACGGGCGGTGTACCGCCGTCAGGAGGGGGCCGTACAGGCAGTCTGGTCCGCCGGAAGAAAAATCTACGCGAAGCCGTAAGAAAGTTGTCCGCAAGAGTTTGGAACATAAAAAACGCAGCCGTTTTCGGGAGATTATCCCGAAAACGGCTGCGTTGTTTTGCATTTCTTTGCGGTCGCGGCGTATTCCATTGGTTCTGTTGGAATTACTGCACGGTGACGGGCTTGGGATACACGCCCCGGAAGTCGAACCAGCCCCGGGGGTCCCGGATGGCACCCAGATAGGTGTCCCGCAGCTTCCAGGCCGTTCCCACCGTGTAGAGGGGGGATATGGCGCAGTCGATCTCCAGCAGCAGGTCCTCCGCGTCATGGAGACAGCCCATACGGGCCGAGCCGTCCTCTGCACCGGCGATGATGGACATCAGCGTATCGTAGGCGCTGTTTTCATAGTGGAGGAAGTTGTCCCGATTGCCGGTGGTCCAGTCCATCAGGAAACATTCCGCATCGCTGCACACGGCGCTGACGGACATACCGGCCAGCGTGTAATTCCCGCTGCGCATAGCGGAGGCCAGCTCCGCCGGCGTTACGGCTCTGGGCGTCACGTTCACGCCCAGATAGTGGCCCCACATACCGCACAGGGCCATGGCCACGGTCTTGTTGCTGCCCTGATCCACATAGAGATATTCCAGAGCACCCAGCTCCGCACTCAGGTCGCTGCCCCGGTCATATCCGGCATTCTGCATCAGGTCCACAGCGTCCTGGCAGCGGTCGGCGTAGCTTTCCGGATCGTTGTCCAGCAGGCTGCCGCCGCAGGCGCGGAAATCCAGATCTGCGTTGTCCTCCGGCACACCGGGGGGCACCAGTCCCTCGGCGGGCTGTGCCGTAATCCCCGCCATGGCGGTCAGCTGTTCCCGGTCGATCACCAGGCTCAGGGCCTTGCGGATGGATTCATCCTCCAGACGGCTGCAGTTGAACATGACGGAGTAAGTCTCCAGAACAGGCTCTGCCTGCCAGGTCTCATCTGCTTCCATCTGCTCTGCCATCTCCTCCTCCGTCAGAGGCCAGACAGCGTCTACCACGCCCTGATCATACAGGACCTCCGCCGTTTGCGTGTCTCCGAAGCGGAAGGTCAGCTCCTCCGGACCGGTCAGCTTTTTGCCGTAGGCGGTATTTTCCGTCAGCGTCAGAGCGTTTTCGTCCTCTGCGGAGGCAGTATAGGGACCATTGGTCACCAGACGGGTGGGATCGGACCACCAGCGACGGGACGTCTCATCCTCTTTCAGATTATCGTTGGCGGCATCCGCCTCCTGCTTGAGCCGCTGTACAACATCCTGCCGCAGAGGCATGGTGGCGATGGAGGTGCAGACCTCCCGCAGGAACCAGTCATAATGACCGGTCAGGGTCACCACAAGGGTGGTGCTGCTTTTGGCGCTCACCGCCAGCAGACTCATGTCGCCGGAGGCCTGAGCCTCCGCATAGCCGCTGACAATGGACAGCAGCGGGGCGTACACAGAGCCGGTGGCGGGGTCTGCCAGACGCTGCCAGGCGTATACAAAGTCGCTGGCCTTGACCTCTACGCCATCGGACCACTTGCCGCCCCGGAGGCGGAAGGTGTAGGTGACGGTGCCGTCGCTGTTTTCCTTCATGTCCACGCTTTTGGCGGCGCCGGGGACTGCGGTGGTCTGGCCGTTTTCGCCCTTTTCCAGCCGCATCAGATTTTCATAGAGGTGGTTCAGGATGGTCTGGTCCCCGATCTGCTGGGCGTAGATGGGATCATAGGTGGCGGGGGTCTCACCCACGCAAACGGAGAGAGATGCCCGGCCGTCTGCCGATTCCTTCCGGCCGCAGGCGGTCAGGAGGGTAACGCACACCAGAGCGCTGAGACACAGCGCTGTCAGGCGCTTCCATAATTTCATAGAGACTCCTTTTATGTTATGCCATGGTCAGGCTGCCGTTTTCGTCAAACTTCACAGGCAGGATCTCATTGCGGGTGTTCTTGGCAATATCGTCGATCCGGATCTTGGAGGGGAAGTCCGCCACAAAGCTGACGGCCACGCCCTGCCGCTTGGCCCGGCCGGTACGGCCGATCCGGTGGACATAGTCCTGATTTTCATCAGGAATGTCGCAGTTGAACACGATGTCCACATCATCCACGTCGATGCCCCGGGCGGCCACGTCAGTGGAAACAAAGACCCGAAGATTACCCTTGCGGAACAGATCCATTACCTGCTCCCGCTTCTTCTGGGGAATGTCCCCATGGATGCACTGGGCGTCGATGCCCCGCATCTGCAGGAACTTGGTGATGCGCTCCGTGTTGCCCTTGGTGTTGCAGAACACCATGCAGCGGTCAAAGCCGGTCTCGTTCAGGATCTTGGCGATGGCCTCCGCCTTGCCGTCGAAGCTCACATCCATGCGGAACTGCTTGATATCGGGCTTGTTCTGCTCGTCCTCCCGGACGGTGACCTCCTCCGCGTCCCGCTGATACACCCAAGCGATGTCCATGACCTCACGGGAGATGGTGGCGGAGAACAGTCCCAGATTTTTCCGCTTGTCCATGCGGTCCAGCAGCCGGGTCACGTCATGGATGAAGCCCATGTCCAGCATCCGGTCCGCCTCGTCCAGCACCACGGTTTTCGCCGTATCCACCCGGACGGTGCGGCGCTTCATGTGGTCGGACAGCCGTCCCGGCGTGGCCACTACGATCTGGGGATGTTTTTTCAGCGCGTCGATCTGGCGGCCGATGGGTGCGCCGCCGTACAGGCACACTGCCCGGATGCCGGGTTTATAGGTGTAGAGGATCCGCAGCTCATCGGTGATCTGGATGGCAAGCTCCCGGGTGGGGGCCAGGATCACCGCCTGAACGCTCTCGTCCTCCGGGTCGATATGCTCCACAATGGGGATGCCGTAGGCAAAGGTCTTGCCTGTACCGGTGGGGGCCTTGGCGATCACGTCCCGCCATTCCAGCATGGGGGGGATGCAGCCCGCCTGCACCGGGGTGGATTGTACAATATTGCGCTCCATTAAAGCGCGCAGAATTTCCGGTGACAGCTCCAATGTGTCGAACCGGACGCCTTGAGTCAGTTCCATGATTAAATTCCTCGCATTTGCAGATATTTGCACATAATTAAAAATATTATACACACTTTCAGGTCATTTGTAAAGGGGACGTCCCGGACGGCTTTTTTAATTCCGATGCACGGTTTCGTGCAATTTTTCACCTTCGGCGGCATATACTGAGTAAGTTGCAAATGCAGATATCGCAAAGGAGGGAAGCGTATGGAGCTGAAAAAGCCCGTGGGCGATGTGGATGATCTGATCTTTCAGGACGCCTGGGAGGTCAGTCAACGATAAAGGACTGCCGCTAAGCGGCAGTCCTTTTGTCATGCGATCCTTATACGATGAAACCGCCGTCGGCGGTGAGGACCTGACCGGTGATAAAGCCTGCCCGCTCCGAGGCGAAGAATGCCACGGCGTAGGCGATGTCCTCCGGTGTGCCCAAACGGCCCAGAGGCGTTTCGCGGATCAGCTCCTCCACGGTCTCCTGCCCCAGCACCTGGACCATATCAGTGTTGATGACGCCGGGGGCCACGCAGTTTACCCGGATGCCGGAGGGGGCCAATTCCATAGCCAACGACCGGGTCAGGGCGATGATACCCGCCTTTGTGCAGGAGTAAGCCACCTCGCAGCTTGCCCCCCGCTGGCCCCAGATGGAGGAAATATTTACGATGCAGCCCCGTTTTTCCGAGATCATGTGAGGGAGGGCCGCCTTGACGGTGTTCCGGGCGCCGCTCAGATTTACCGCCAGATACCGGTCCCACATCTCGTCGGTGGTGTCCTGAAACAGCCCCTGACCCGACACACCGGCGTTGTTTACCACCAATTCTACCGGGCTGAAGGTCTCGCCCAGCTTCCGGACCATCTCGGCCACGGCGGCGCTGTCCGCTACGTCGGCTTGGAACATGGCGGCATGACAGCCCTCTGCCGTCAGCTCCTCCACCAGCTCCCGGGCCTTGTCCGCCCGATTCAGGTAGTTGATGCCTACAGCCCAGCCCTGATGAGCTAATTCCCGGGCCACGGCCCGGCCAATTCCACGGGACGCGCCGGTGATCAATGCGGTTTTCATAAGATAC